>MDTG01321350.1_pt1 | contig 12112 bp, 8 predicted proteins | sample 811421 | NCBI WGS metagenome assembly MDTG01 (sample SAMN05326645, study PRJNA326480) | marine metagenome | isolation source: seawater | place: Pacific Ocean: South East | collected 2011
GTTAATTATAAAAATTTTAAAGCTCTTAATAATATTAATTTTTGTTTAAAAACAAATGATATTATTGGTATTATAGGTAGATCGGGTTCTGGTAAAAGTACACTTTCTAATGTAATATCACTAGTTAATAATAATTATAATGGTGATTTTTACTATAAAGGAAAAAATTTAAAAAATTTATCTAAAAATGATATAATTAATATTAATAAAAAAATACAATTAGTTTTTCAAAATCCCGATTCATCTTTAAATCCTAAACAAAAAATAATTGATTGTTTAAAAGAGGTTTTATTTATAAATAATAAAATTTTAAATTCAGATAAAATTATTTTAAAATATCTTAAAAAGGTAGAATTAAATAAAGATATTTTAAATAAATATCCACATCAATTATCAGGTGGTCAAAAACAAAGAATATCTATTACAAGAATATTATTATCTGAACCTGAAATAATAATATTTGATGAGTCCGTTTCAGCATTAGATGTTAATACACAGTCTTATGTTTTAAATCTTATAAAAAGTTTGTATATAAATAATAATTATACCATTATTTATATTTCACATGATATTAGTACTGTTTCTTTTTTATGTAATAAAATATATGTTTTAAATAAAGGTTTTATAGTAGATCAATTTTTAAAAGAAAATTTATTTGATAAAAAAAGACATAATGAAACTTATAAACTAATTAATAATATTAATTAATATATATATATATATATATAATATATATACTGTTATTAAGTTGTAAAAAATTATTAAAAATAATTATGAAATGTTATTTATTAAATATTATTAACAATAATTAAAATTAAAAATATCCTTAATATTAACATATTAACAATAGTTAAAATCATAAAAAACAATGATAACTTTTACTATTTATAATTAATAATTTTTGTTAAAAAAATGTTATTAAAAAAAGAGTTATTAATAATAAAAAAAATAAAAAAATATAAATATTAGTTATTAACAAATAATAAACACTTTTTTAACTACTTATTAAAATAATTAAAAACAACAAAACCTCTTTTTTTACCTAAAACACTAATTAATTTTTTTAAACTAGTTTTTTTAATATTATTAATATTTTTAAAATTATCTAATAATTTTTTTTTATTTTTTAATCCTATTCCAGAAATATTATCCAAATCTGATTTAATAAAATTTTTTAATCTTTTTTTTCTATGGTGTTTTAATGAAAATCTATGAGCCTCATCTCTTAGTTGTTGAAGAAGTTTAAGTTCATAAGAGTATTTATCAAAAACATAACCATCTTTATTTTTGATAGTAAATACTTTTTCTTCTTTTTTGGCTATAGAAATTAAATCTATTTTTTTTATTAAATCAAGATTATTTAAAGCTTTATAAGCAGAAGATAATTGTCCTTTTCCACCATCAATTAAAATAAGATCAGGTAATTTTTTATTTTCCTTTTTTAAAAAAAAATATCTTCTTTTAACAGCTTCATAAATACTATCAAAATCATTTATATTTTTCACTGTTTTTATATTAAAATGTATATAATTTTCTTTTGAAGGAACTCCATTTTTAAAAACAACACAAGCAGAGGTAGGGTTTTTTCCAAATAAATTTGAATTATCAAAACATTCAATATGAATAGGTTTTTTACTTAAACCCAACTTTAATTTTAAGTTATTTAATATTAAATTAAAATCCTTTTTATTGTTGTTTTTTAATTCAAAGTTTTGTTTATATAATAAAAGATTCTTAAAAGAAAAATCAAGAATATTTTTTTTATAACCTTTAACAGGAACTAAACAATTATAATTATCTAATTTTATATTTGATATAATTTTATTAGAAACAAAATCAAAATCAGAATAAATTTTATTTATAAAAACAGAAAGTAAATAACTATTATTTTCATTCAATATTTTTTTTACATAAGAATTTTTATAAATAGAAATAAAACCATTTGAAACACGTAAAAAAGAAAAAAAAGAATAATTATCATTAGAAACAACACAAAAAACATCGTGGTTTGAAAAAGAATTATTAACAATAATAGATTTTTCTTTAAAATCAATTAATAAATTAATTTTTTCTTTTTCTTTTTGAGCCAACTCAAAATTAAAACTTTCAGAAAAAGAAAACATTCTTTCTTTAAAATCAACTAAAAGCGGCTTAAAATTACCTTTTAAAAAATTTATAATTTGTTTTATATTATTATTATAATTTTTTTCACTCTGTCCACCACAACAAGGGCCAAAACACTTATTAATTTGACAACTTAAACAAGCTGTTTTTTTTTTTGAAAACCTCTTGTTTAAAACAAAAGAACAAGAGATGGTAGGATAAAGTTTTTTAATAATATTTAATAATTCATTTGCTTTTTTATTAGAAAGAAAGGGACCAAAATATTTTCCGTTTTTTTTGTTTTCATCTCGAGTAATAAAAATTCTAGGAAATTTTTCGTTCTTTATAAAAACCCAAGGAAAAGATTTATCATCGCGTAATAATATATTATACTTAGGTTTTAATTGTTTAATAAAATTATTTTCTAACAGAAAAGAATCATGTTCATTTTTGGTTATAACAAAATCAACATAAAAGATTTTTTTAACCAAAGAAAGGGTTTTTATATTATTTTTTTTAGAAGAAAAATAAGATTTAATACGAGCTTTTAAAACAAGAGCCTTACCAACATAAAGCGCTTTTTTTTCTTTGTTATAAAAAATATAAACACCCGGCTTTTCAGGAAGCTGTTTTTTGAAATCTAAATCAGATATTTTTAACAACGAAAAAGTTTTTGTTAAAAATATTTAAATAACCACAAAACCACAAAACTAAAGAATATTAAAAATAAACAGAATCGGTATTATAGGGGTCTTCTTTCGTTTCATTAAAAGAAGAGTCTTTTTGCCCGCGCTCGATTAAATCATCAAGGTTTACAGGGGGGTTGTATCTTTCAAAATGAATATGTGGCGCAATAACCAAAGCAACAATACTCATCAGTTTTATTAATATATTCATAGAAGGGCCAGAGGTGTCTTTAAAAGGATCACCAACTGTGTCACCCGTAACAGAAGCCTTGTGGGAATCGGTTCCCTTTTGCCCCTCAGCCTCCATAGATTTTTTAGCATTATCCCAAGCCCCACCTGCATTGTTTTGAAAAATACCCATTAAAACACCCGAAACAGTAACCCCAGCAAGAACACCACCTAAAACCTCGGGACCAAAAACAAAACCAACCAAAACAGGGACAAGCAGGGGGATTGCGCCGGGAAGTAGCATTTCACGAATAGACGCCTTGGTAGAAATCTCAACACACTTTTCATATTCAGGAGAAGAAGTTCCTTCCATAATGCCAGGAATTTCTTTAAACTGTCTTCTAACCTCTTTTACCATATCCATTGCCGCTTTACCAACCGCAGCAATAGCTAAAGAAGAAAAAATAAAAGGAATCATTGCCCCAACAAACAAGCCAGCTAAAACATCAGCTTTAAAAATATCAATAGAGTTTATTCCCGCAAGACTAACAAAAGCAGCAAAAAGAGCAAGCGCGGTTAGCGCAGCAGACGCTATAGCGAAGCCTTTTCCTGCCGCGGCCGTTGTGTTACCGACAGAGTCAAGGTTATCGGTCCTTTCCCTAACAACTTTTGGCAAACCGCTCATTTCAGCAATACCACCAGCGTTATCAGCAATAGGCCCAAAAGCATCAATTGCCAACTGCATAGCTGTTGTTGCCATCATTCCCGCAGCAGCAATAGCAACCCCATACAAACCCGCAAACAAAAAAGAAACAAAAATACCACTAGCTAAAATTAAAACAGGAACAACAGTGGACTCCATACCAACGGCCAACCCGCCAATAATATTAGTTGCGTGTCCAGTTGATGACTGCTTAACAATAGAATTAACAGGCCTTTTTCCCATAGCGGTATAATACTCTGTTATAATAGACATTAAACCACCAACAACAAGACCAGTGAAAATAGCCCAAAAAACATCCATATTAGAAATAACAAACCCGCTCTCACCAAAAGACATTTTTTCAGGCAACATCCAGTTAACAACAAAATAAGAGGCTATTACAGTTAATATAATAGAAGACCAGTTTCCAATATTTAAAGCCTTTTGAACAGAGTCTTCTTCAGATTTTATTTTAACAAACCAAGCCCCAACTATAGAAAAAACTAAACCAAGCGCCGCTATAACCATGGGTAAAATAACAGGGCCAACTCCACCAAAAACATCTTTTGAATATACCTCGTTTCCTAAAACCATAGTGGCTAAAATAGTAGCAACATAAGAACCAAAAAGATCTGCCCCCATACCAGCAACATCCCCAACATTATCCCCAACATTATCAGCGATAGTTGCAGGGTTTCTAGGGTCATCTTCAGGAATACCAGCCTCCACCTTTCCAACAAGGTCTGCGCCAACATCAGCGGCCTTTGTATATATTCCACCACCAACTCTAGCAAACAAAGCAATAGACTCCGCCCCTAAAGAAAAACCAGCCAAAACCTCCAAAATCCTCATCATTTCTTTTGTGTTGGCCTCTGCTGAAAAACCAGGTATAGAACAAAAAACAATAAACAAAACACTTAATCCTAAAACAGCCAAACTAGCAACGCCAACCCCCATAACGGTACCGCCAGTAAAAGAAACACGAAGGGCCTTAGGTAAACTAGTTCTTGCCGCCTGAGTTGTTCTTACATTTGCTTTAGTGGCAATATTCATACCAAAATAACCAGCGAGAGCAGAAAAGAAGGCTCCAATGAAAAAAGAAACCGCAATTAAAGGAGAGGAGTTTGCTTCAGGAACTGTTCCAGAAAAAGCCAAAATAATAGCAGCAAAAACAGAAAAAACACCCAAAACCTTCCATTCAGCAACCAAAAAAGCCATAGCGCCCTTTGCAATATGGTTGGACAAACCAACCATTTTTTCATCACCAGGGTCTTGTTTAGAAACCCAAGTTGACTTTAAAAACATTACCAACAACCCCAACAACCCCAAAAGAGGGATAAAGTAAATTAAATTTTCTTCTATAAATTCCATGTGTTATAAATTTTAAGGGCAAATATATAAATTAAAAACAAAATAGGTGAAAAAAATCAAACAGATACACTAGATAATTTTCTATAAAAAATTAAACCCAAAACACAACCAATCGTTATATAAGAGTCCGCTAAATTAAAAACAGGGGGGAAAAACGAAAAATGAAACATATCAATAACATTACCTGAAAACAACCCTCCGCCAACCGAAACAACATTAAGGCCAAAATACTCATAAAAAACACTATCAATACAGTTTCCTCCAGCGCCAGCGACCAACAAACCAAAAACAAAAACAGTAAAATTAGAAAACGACGAGTATTTATAAAAAACATAAAAAAACATAAAAAAAACAGCAAAAAGCCTAAAAAAAGTGAGAAAAAACTTTACAAAAGAACCAGACCCTTTTAATAAACCAAAAGCCATTCCTGGGTTTTCTAAATAAGTAATATTAAAAAAAGGAACACTGTCCCACCACCAGCCAGAGTTAAATAAAATATCTTCTTTATTAGAAAAGACCCATACTTTTAAAAGCTGATCTAACAATATTAAAACAAAAACAAAAACAACAAAATAGCCTTTTTTCAAAACTATCGTTTTCTTTGATTTTTTTTAGCTTCTATACTAAGGGTGGCGTGGGGAACAAGCTCAAGTCTTTTTTTTGAAATAAGCTTTCCGGTTTTTCGACAAACACCATATGTTTTATTTTCTATTCTAATTAAAGCATAGTTTAAATCTCGAATAAATTTTTCTTGACGAGAGGCTAGAATTGTGTTGGATTCTTTAGAAAGGGTTTCAGACCCTTCTTCGAAAGCCTTGAAGGTTGAGTATGTGTCGTTGGTTCCATTAGAAGAAGAATTATCAAAAGACTCTTTTAAAAGAGCCAGGTCTTTTTCCGCAGACATAATTTTTTCTAGAATAATTTTTTTAAAATAATCTAAATCTTTTTGAGAATACCTTTTTGATATGTTTTTAGCCATTATGGGGGTTTAATTTTATCGCAATATACACTTTAGAACCATTAATTTCAACCTCCTCACTAATATTTGGCTTATTTTTTTCAAAAACAATATTTTTTCCCATAACCTCAGACATCACACGCCCTAAGTTTTCTTTTATAGATGTTTGTGTTTTGGTGTTACAAAAAACAAAAATATCTATAAAATCAACAACATTAAAATCCGCCACTTTTCTCATGTTTTGAACCCGGTTAATAAACTCACGAGAAACCCCCTCCATCAAAAGCTCATTGTTTATTTTGGTGTCTAAAGCAAGAGTAACAACACCATCGCTAGCAACAGACCAACCTGGTACAGGGGAGGTTTTAAAAACCAAATCCTCTTCAAAAAGGACAATTTTTTTCTTACCCAAAACCAAACTAATTTGTTTGTTTTTTTCAAAAAAAACAACATCTTCTTTTTTGAAACGGGAAATCAAAACAACAAGCTCCTTCATCAACGCCCCGTGCTTTTTTCCTAAAACAGGAAAATTAGGGCTTAATTTTTTTTCTACAAAAGAAGAGGACTGTGTCACAAAACTAACAGACTTCACATTTAATTCTGTTTTTATAATATCTAAAAACCCATCGCTAGCCGCGAGCTCCCCACCACCACCAAGGGCCACAGAAACAACAGAAAGAGGTTGGCGAACCCTAATCTTCAACTTTTTTCTTAAAGACAAACCTAAAGAAACAATAGATTGAACGGTTTGCATTTTTTTAATCAAACCAGCGTCTTTTTCAAAATCACCCTTTTTAGGCCAAAAACTAGTATGAACTGATGCGGTAGGCTTTTCTTTTACAGACTCAAGATCTCGAAACAGTCGGTCGGTATAAAATGGGGCAATTGGGCTTGCTATTTTAGACACAACAAGCAAGCACTCATAGAGGGTTTGGAACGCACAAACTTTCTCAAAACCATATAAACTTTTCCAAAAACGCCTTCTACACAAACGAACATACCAATTGCTTAAATTATTTATAACAAAAGCCTGAATATCTCTAGCGGCCCTTGTGGCATTTAGTGATTCATAAGCGCTTTCGCAATCAGAAACCAAAACAGCCAACTCTGACAAAATCCAACGATCCAAAAGCGCTCTTTTTTTAAATGGAATTCTTTTTTCTTTATAACAAAAACCATCAATATTAGCATACAGTGTAAAAAAAGAATAAGTATTAAAAAGGGTTCCAAAAAACTTCCTTTTTACCTCATCTACCCCACCAACATTAAATTTTATGTTTTCCCAAGGGTTAGCATTTGTCAACATATACCAACGAACAGGGTCCGCCCCAAATTTATTTATTAAAACAAAAGGATCGATAGCGTTACCAAGTCGTTTAGACATTTTTTGACCATCACTGTCTAAAACCAAACCATTTGAAATAACACTTTTAAAAGCGACACTATCAAAACACATACTAGAAATAGCATGGAGGGTAAAAAACCAACCCCTTGTTTGATCAACCCCCTCAGCAATAAAGTCAGCAGGAAACGCGCCGCCACCATCAACAAGTTTTTTGTTTTCAAAGGGATAGTGAAGTTGCGCAAACGGCATTGCCCCAGAATCAAACCAAACATCAATTAAATCAGGATCTCTATACATTTTTTGACCAGAATCAGAACAAAGCACAATATTATCAACAATATGTTTGTGTAAATCAATTGCATTGTAATTTTGATCAGACATATCATTTATTTTAAATTTCTCTAATGGGTTTTTTTTCATAAAACCAACCTCAACAGACTTTTCACAAGCTAAAAACAAATCTTTTACAGAACCAAAACAAACAACCTCATTTTCGTTTTTTGTTTTCCAAATTGGAATGGGGGTTCCCCAAAAACGAGACCTAGATAAATTCCAGTCGTTTAACCCCTCTAACCAATTTTTAAAACGACCAACACCAGTGCTTTCGGGTTGCCAAAAAATAGATTCGTTATTTTTTAACATTTTCCCTTTTTCGCTAGATGTTTTTATAAACCAAGAGTTTAACGGATAATATAAAACAGGCTTATCGGTTCTCCAACAATGCGGATAGCTGTGTTTGTATTTTTCTATACGAAAAACTAAACCTAAATTTTTTAATTTTACAGCAATATCAACATCTAGCGAGCTAGACTCTTTTTTAGAAAAATCCTTTTTAACAAATCGACCAGAAAACTCACCCAAACAATCAATATATTGCCCTTTTTTATTAACAATAGGGACGGGTTGTTTTTTTTCATCTAAAACTAACATACCAGGAATATTGTTTTTTTCAGCAACCAGCTTATCATCCGCGCCAAATGTTGGGGCCATGTGAACAATGCCCGTTCCCCCATCAGTATTAACAAAATCACCACTAACCACAACGAAGGCATTTTCTTTTTTTTCATATGGTTGACAATATTTTAACAACTGATCATACCGTAACCCAAGCAAATCTTCACCCAAAAAAGAATCCAATAGAAAATAGGGTATTTGTTTTTTATCAAAGACTAGGTCTTGAGCTGAAGAAACCTGAGTAAAGTTTTTAAGAACAGAGGGTATTAGTTTTTGAGCACAAACAATATTTATTATTTTTTTTGTGTATGGGTTAAATGTTTTAATTAAGGAGTATTTTATTTTTTTTCCAACAGCCAAGGCTGTATTTGCAGGAAGGGTCCATGGTGTTGTTGTCCAAGCCACCAAAAAAACCTCCTCCCCCAAAAGCCCACCCAGACCACAATCGCCAATAATTTTAAAAAGAGCAAAAACAGATGTGTCAGTTACATCTTTGTAACAACCAGGCATATTTAATTCATGTGAACTCAAACCTGTTCCGGCCGCTGGAGAATAGGGCTGTATAGCGTACCCCTTGTAAATTAAGTTTTTTTCAAACAAACGCTTTAATAAAAACCAAACAGATTCAATATACTTAGAGTTGTAAGTAATATAGGGGTTTTGCATATCCACCCAATACCCCATTTTTTCTGTTAAATCATTCCAACTAGATGTATATTTCATTACTGTTTTTTTACAATGCTTATTGTATTCGGAAACAGAAATGCTTTTAGTTATGTCGTCTTTTGTAATACCTAACTCCTTTTCAACACTAAGCTCAACGGGCAGCCCGTGCGCGTCCCAACCAGCCTTTCTTTCTACCCTAAAACCACGAAGGGTTTTATACCGACAAAAAAGGTCCTTAATAGTTCGACCCATTACATGATGGATTCCTGGCATGCCATTTGCGGACGGGGGGCCTTCGTAAAAAACAAAAGGTTTTGATTTAGACCTAGATAAAACAGATTCTTGAAATAAATTTTCTTTTTTCCAAATATCTAATATTTGAGAATTAATTTTTGCTAAATCAAAGTCATTATACTCTTTAAATTTTTTCATAAAATCAAATGGTCGCAATTACTTTTAATTCTATTGCTATTGGCGTCGGTAGCGACAACACCTCAATTGTTGTTCTACAAGGAAAGCAAACAGAAAAATGTTCTTTATACAGTGAATTAAACTTTTCAAAATCCGCAGACATATTTGTTAAAAAAACAGTTACATCTACAATTTTATCCCAACCAGAACCACAGTCATCTAAAATCAATTTAATATTATTAAATGTAGAAAGGGCTTGTTTTTCAATATCATAATTTAGAATTTCACCACCAGCACCTAAAACAACACCAGGAATTTTTTTTGATCCCAAAACCCTAGGACCAACCCCAGATAAAAATAAAAAACCACCAACTTTTTTGGCGTGTGGGTAAAAACCTACTGGTTTTGGGGCCTTTTTTGAGAAGAAGTTTTCCATTTTATAAAAACACTAAATATAAACCTATTACTTTTCAGAATCAATCTTTAAACAAACATTTTTTTGTTCAGTGAAAAAATTTAATGAATCAAACCCCCCTTCTCTTCCTAAACCAGAATTTTTCATTCCACCAAAAGGAATTCTTAAATCACGAATCAACCAACTATTAATCCAAACGACTCCACTTTTTATTTTTGCCGCGACCCGATGTGCCCTAGAAATATTTTCAGTAAAAATACTAGCGGACAAACCATAAACAGTTGAGTTTGCCATCTTAACAACATCATCTTCAGAATTAAAAGGAATTAAACAAACAACAGGCCCAAAGATTTCCTCTTGGTTGGTTTTTTCCAAGTAGCCCAACCCCTCTATTATAGTTGGCTCAACAAAGTAACCGCCACGTAAATTACCCGACAAAATCCGCCTTTTTCCACCAGTTAAAATTATCCCACCCAATTTTTTGGCTTCAGATATTTTTTTTAGAATATTTTCCATATGCTCTTTAGAAACCACCGCGCCCAAAAAAGAATTGTCTTTTTTGGGGTCTCCCAAAACCAAAGATTTGGTTTTTTTAACAAAAAGCTCTTTAAAATCAGAGTATATTTTTTTTTCAACAAAAAGCCTTGATCCACATAAACAAATTTGTCCCTGATTTAAAAAAGAAGATTTAAGCGCCCAGTCAACAGATTTTTCAAGATGAGTGTCGGAGAAAATAATATTAGGGTTTTTCCCACCCAACTCTAAAGACAGTTTTTTAAATTTTTTAGCTGCAATACCAGCTATCCTTTCTCCGGTTTTAGTCCCCCCTGTAAAAGATATAACAGAAACAGAGTTGTGCTTTACAATTTCCTCGCCAACAAGATTACCCAGGCCATGAACAATATTAATTACGCCGGGAGGAACGCCAGATTTTATACAAATCTCACTAAATAAAAAAGCTGTATATGGTGTTATTTCAGAAGGCTTTGCAACAACAGTGTTACCAGCAGCAAGAGCAGGGGCAATCTTCCAGGTTAACAAATATAAAGGCAGGTTCCAAGGGGAAATAGCCCCAACAACCCCGATTGGTTCTTTTAACGTGTAGTTTATAGCCCCCCCATCCATATCGTGAAGCTTGGAGTCAAAATGAAGAGACGCCGTGGCGAAAAATCTAATATTTTCAGAGCAACGAGGAATATCAACAGAACGAGTTAACCACTCTGGTTTTCCAGTGTCAAAACTTTCAGCCTTTACTAAAAGCTCAAAAGAATCTTCAATGTTTTTCACAACATTCATTAAAACCCGAAACCTTTCTTGTTTTGTTTTTTTTGCCCAAGAAACAAATGCTGTTTTCGCAGCTTGTACAGCTTGGGCCACATCATCCTTCCCGCTATCAGGAATCAATGAATAAACCTTTCCCGTGGAAGGATTGAAATTGTTTAAATGTTTTTTAGAAATAGGGCCAACCAGTTCACCTCCAATATAATTTTTTAACTTTTCCATTTATCTCAAACTATTGAATTCACAAAGCGCCCGTTCTACCACCATCAACAGGAATATTCACACCGCTTATATATGAGGCTTTTTTTGAAGACAAGAATGTAACTATATGCGCAACATCATCAACTTCACCAATCCTTTTTAGGGGAACGGTTTTTATAATATTTTCTTTTATTTCTTGTGTTGTTTTTTGTTGTGATTTTGCCATTTTTTCAAACAAAGAAGATAACCTATTGGTGTTGGTGTATCCGGGTAAAATATTATTTACCGTAATTTGAAACCCTCCCAATTCATGTGCCATTGTTTTAGACCAATTAGCTACAGCTCCTCGAATTGTGTTAGACACCCCTAACCCAGGAATAGGAACCTTTACTGATGTAGAAATTATATTAATAATTCTACCGTAACCTAATTTTTTCATACCAGGAACCACAAAAGAGCTTAATATTTGATTACACAAAACATGCATATTAAACGCATTTTTAAACTCTGCTATTGTTGCGGTTTCAATTTTCCCAGACTTTGGGCCGCCAGTATTGTTTATTAAAATATGAACCAATGTTTTGTTTTTTTTAAAATACTTTTTCAAGGCTAATTCTAATTCTTTTGGTTTAGAGAAATCAACACAAATAAACGAGTGTTTCTCTGGAAAAGACAAGGATTTAATACAGTTTTTTAACTTTACCTTGTTTCGAGCAATAAGAATTAAGCTTACCCCCTCAATAGCGAGCCCTCGCGCTATTCCAAAACCAATACCCTGAGTTGCCCCACAAACAATAGCGGTTTTATTTTTTAAATCTAAGTTCATTTGTCAAATATAGCATAAAAAAAA
>MDTG01390612.1_pt1 | contig 12112 bp, 9 predicted proteins | sample 811421 | NCBI WGS metagenome assembly MDTG01 (sample SAMN05326645, study PRJNA326480) | marine metagenome | isolation source: seawater | place: Pacific Ocean: South East | collected 2011
CAGTTGTGATAATTTTGAGAGTGCGCAATGTTATCTTTGGACTAGTAAAAGGGTCCCTTCAACTCCAGTAAGATTAGGAGTTTTGGCAGACTCTCAAATAACTGTGGAAAGAAAATCCCCGATTGAGTTTTTAATGCCTGCATTAAGAAGAATTTTTGGTTTTGAAACAGAGGATTAAATTGATTAAGCGCATAAAATTACCTACAGTATTACAATATGAACAGGTTGAATGCGGTGCAGCGAGTTTAAAAATAGTCTTAGAGTATTTTGGCAAAATCGTCCCCCTTACGGAGGTTAGATCCAATTGTGGAGTTAGTAGAGATGGTGTAACCGCACTTGATATAAAAAGAGCCGCGATTTCATATGATCTTGAGGTTAAAGGATATAGATGCAGTGCTAATGAATTATATAAATCTTTTAACCCACCAGCAATAATTTTTTGGAACTTTAATCATTTTCTTGTTCTAGAGGGTTTTGATGATAATTTTGCTTATTTAAGTGATCCTGCAATGGGCAGAAGAAAAGTTACACTTAAAATTTTTGAATCTTCATTTACTGGTGTAGTTCTTAAATTTAAAAAATCAGATAAATTTTTACCAGTTGGGAAAAAAGAATCTTTATATAAGAATCTTTTCAGACTCTTAAAACCCTTTAAAAAAAATATACTTTTTTTAATAGCTATTGCGTGTTTAGCTGCAATTCCTGAATTTTTTATAGCAGGGGGATCTGCAGAATTTATAGACTCATATCTTCAACAAGAAAGAATCTCTATAGGTTTACCTATTATATGGATTACATTATTTGCATTTCTAAGTTTAATAGCATTGCAATTTTTTATAAAAACTATTCTTAGGAACACAATTTCAACAGCTTCAAAAAGAGGAGCATCTATGTCCTTTGTATCATTATTTAGTCTTACTTACTCATACTTTCAACAGAGATTATCAGGAGAATTAGCAGATCGATTATCTTTGCCAATAGAAATTATTCATATTTCACTAGGAGGGATTTTAGATTTCTTTTTAAAATTAGTAACTGGTTTAGTTGCTTTAATAGCAGGTTTTATCATCTCACCACCTTTAATGATTTTTATAGTGTCAATATCACTAATAAATGCATCAATTGTTTATCTATCCAAAAAGAATAGAAAAGATGCAAATTATCGATTATACGAAGTTTCAGGTAAGGCCTATGGTGCTAGTACATCTACAATGCAAGCAATTGAATCCGTTAAAGCTTGTGCGATAGAGAATGAAAACTTCTCAATTTGGTCTGCGAAATTTAATGAATTTTTAGAGGAACTTCAAAAGCAATCTTTAGTTAATAGCATAGTCGAAATAGTCTCAAACACTTCAACTTTTATTATAAGTACTCTTTTTCTAATGATAGGTGGATTATTGATTATTTCAGGCAAATTAAGTCTTGGTGAGTTAATAGCTATTTCATTGTTAAGTAATTTAATTTCAAAACCGATTTCAAATTTAGGCATATTAATGTTTAATATTCAATATTTAGATGGTGAGTTGGGCCGGTTTAATGATGTTATTGATAATAATATTGAACCTACTATAAGATCTTTTTTTTCTCCTGATATTGAAAATTTATCTTATATAAGTAGAAGATTATCAGGAAAGATAGAGTTGGAAAATCTTGAATTTCAATTTAGCAAAACTAAATCATTGATGTTCGATTCATTAAATTTAACTTTAAATGCTGGAAAACATTTAGCATTAATCGGAAAAAGTGGTTCTGGTAAAAGTACACTTTTAAAGTTAATGTGTGGTCTAATTTCTCAAACAAAAGGTCGTATTCTTTTTGATGGGAAAAGTATAACTGCAACTAGCGACAGGCTTTTTAGACAATCATTATCTCTTGTATCACAAGATCCCTTTATATTTAGGGGATCAATTTTAGATAATTTAACTTTATGGGATACTGAATTCAATAAAAATGAGTGTTTAGAAATACTTGAAGAATTAGGCTTATTAGAAGAACTTGGAGGTAGCAGTTGCCTAAACAAACAATTAAATGAGGGAGGTAGAAATATAAGTGGTGGTCAACGGCAACGCCTTGAAATAGCAAGGGCTCTCTTAAGAAAACCAACCATTATGTTTATGGATGAAGGCACAAGTGCACTTGATGAAAAAAGAGAAAGAAAGGTTATTCAATATATTAAAAAAAAGCAATGTTCACTCATAACAGTAGCTCACAGACTTTATTCAGCAGAAGTTAGTAATCATATTATTATTTTAGAAGCTGGTCATATTAAAGAAATGGGTAAAACAGAAGTTTTATTAAAAGATTCATCAAGCGTATATAACGTTTCTTTTGCAAAGAGTGAATGAACGAATTAATCAAAAAAATTACTTAAAGCATTTCTTTTCCTCATGACTAATAATCAATTCCAAAGCAGATCCACTAAGGCAATATTAAAAATTGTTGAAGAAAGTTTCTACTCGCCGAAAAAAACATTTTTTGAAATTGATTCAAATAAATCTATTATTTATAATTTGGCATTATTTGCTATTAGATCATCTGGAGATTATGGCGAATTAATGGATGACGGGAATGATGTTTCTGAAATTCTAAATAACAATTCAGTACCTTTTAGAGAAATTCAAACCCCAGAAGATCTTTACCAGAATAGTCGCCAAATACTTATTACTTTTCTAGATAAAGACAACTCTCCTGTAGTTATAAATAGAAAATTTGGAACAACTTATATGTTTAACCCAAAAAAATATCCTTATGAAAACAAACTTTCAAAAAACTACAAGTTTAAACCCTTTGCTTTTGAAATATATGCACGGTGGCCTGACAAAATCAAATCTCCATTAGATATTGTTAAGTTTGCTTTAAGGAAAAATTGGACTCCAATTTTCCTCATATTTTTTAGTGCCTTCATACTAGGAATTCTTAATTTATTTACTCCCGTTTTAACAAGTTTTTTAGTTAACACAATAATTCCGTTTAGCGACCAAAGATTAATTATAGAATCAATCTTTTTTGTACTTTTTGTAGCTGTAGTTACAGTAATTACCAGATTTTTTAATAGTTTAGCGATTCTTAGAATGGAAAATGTTTTAAATTTAAAAGTAGAAACATCATTATGGACTCATCTTTTAAGACAACCATTATTATTTTTTGGCGATTTCGGAGCAGCAGATTTAGTCGATAGAATTGGAGGAATAAGCCAGATAAGAGTTGAAATTAGTAAAGGTTTAATTACCTCACTTTTAGCTTTAATTTTCGCGAGCAGTAATTTTTTATTGATGATATATAAAGATTGGAGATTATCTATTGCAGCAATACTCTTAAGCATTTTTTATCTGATTATCATATTAATAATTATTTGGAAAAAATCTTATTACGTTATTCCATATCAAAAAGCTAGCGCAGATTTATCCGATCTTGGTCTTCAAGCTATTAATGGGATGCCTCAAATTCGTGTAGGTGGAAATGAACCTTTAATTTTTTCTCGTTGGTATGAACAAGCTTTAAAGAAGGTTCGAATAAAAAAAAATAAAGAAGCTTATTCCAATATCTTAGAAATTCTCTCTAAAAGCATTCAACCGCTCTCGCAAGTAATTATCTTTACTATTATGTTGTTTCTAATTAAAAATAATAATACTAATTATGATGAACCAAATAAAGCTGTTGCATCATTAATAGGTTTTCAGGCGGCATATCAAGCTTTTAATTTTCAATTCACACTAGCAATAACTCAACTATCAGATTCAATTTCTGAAATTTTAGGTTACTGGAAAAGAGTGGAACCAATTATGTATGCAAGTCCAGAAGAAACTTCTAATACAAAAAAAATTAATTCAATAATATCAGGAAACTTTGAATTTAAGGATTTAACATTACGGTTTCCAAAAACAGAAAACCCAATTTTTAAAAATATTAATTTTTCAATAAAAGCCGGTTCCTATACAGCATTAACTGGGCCATCTGGTTCAGGTAAATCTTGTCTCGCAAAATGTATTCTTAGATTGCTTAATTATGAAACTGGATCAATTTACGTTGATGGTATCGACATCACAAAATTCTCGCTAAAAAATTATAGAAAACAATTTGGTGTTGTAATGCAAAATACGGTATTACCTACTGGAAGTATTTATGAAATAGTAAAAGCAGGACGTGTATTTAGTAGAGAAGAAGTTTGGGAAGCTTTAGAGCTTTCCCAAATAAAAGAAGAGATAAAATCGATGCCTATGGGCCTTGAGACAATTATTAATGAATCTGCTAGTTCTATATCTGGTGGTCAAAGGCAAAGAATTGCATTAGCGCGAGCACTAATTAGTAAACCAAAGGTACTTATTCTTGATGAGGCTACTAGTGCACTCGATGCATCAACACAAAATTCAGTGATGAATGTTTTAAATAATTTATCTATTACAAGGATCGCTATTGCCCATCGTCTCTCAACAATAGAAAATGCTGATCAAGTTATTGTTCTAAATAATTCAAAAATTGAGGAGATTGGAAAGTATAAAGATTTAGTCTTAAATCCAAATGGATTTTTTTACAAAGGTTAAAAAGAAAATTTATATTTTCTATCGAGACTAAATCTTTGAACCCAATATGAATTCTGCTACCGAAGTTTGCTTTAAAATATTTAATCCTGTAATTTTTGAAAATAAATCTATATTTCCAGTGCCCAATGCTGAAGGGGCTAAATTTAAAGCTGTAGCAACTAAATATAGCTGTTGTATAAGAACTCCCGAATGTTTAAGAATTAGAGAATATGTTATGTCTTCATACTTATAGGCTAGTTTTCCATACTCAGCTGCGATTATTATCAAAACATGAGGATAATGTTCAATAGCTGCAGTTTTTCTACTTTCTTCCAAAAGTCTTTTTGCATTATCACATAATTCATCCTTAATTATTTCTAATGAATGATCTCTAGCCTGATAATGATAAAAACCCTTTTTTATATTTTTAGCTTTATTTATTAAAAGATAAAGTTCAAGTTCATGAATTGAACCTCCAGCAGGTACAGGACGCAAATTAAGTTCAAAATTGCAACTATTGTCATTTTTTTGATTAGAAAAATTTTCTAATTTATCACTCCATTTATTCCCCAACTCTTTTTTTATTCGATAGGAATACCAAAGTAAAGATGAAATATCAGAAGAATCAATCAAATTAGTTTCGTCGTAATTTCGAATACTTCTTCTTGACTCAATAACATCAAAAAACCCTGGTTGTGTAGTATTTATTGAAGGTTTTTTAAGATTGATAACTTTTCCTAAGTACTTAGTTGTTAAATCTTTTTGTCTAATACCCAATAATTCCCCTCTCCAAGTTGCGCCTAATGGCCTACGATGAAATCCATATCGTGAAACATGGTGAAAATTAAGATCAGAAACATTCCATAAATTTGTAAATTGTTCATTTTCTTTTTTATTATTTTCACCAGTTTCATTTTTTAAAAGAACGTTCGCATTTACTAATAAAGTTAAAACCTCAAATAAATCTTCATTTGAAAGATTCAAGACTTTGTTCTCAACATTTGAAGCAAGAGATTTTTTTCTAAATTGATAAATAATATTTAAGATTTCTATATTTATTATTTTTATAAAAGAATTTGAGAAAGGAATCTCTATTAAAAAACTTGATTTATCCTTTGCAAGAACCATATTAAAGTTTTGATTAAGAGAAAGAAAAATATCCCCTTTAACTTTTTCTGATTTCTTAAAATTTGAATTTTGAGGTTCAAGCTTTAAAAGAGTTAATTCTGATATTTGGCATTCATAAATAAGTAAACCTAATTGTTCAATTTTTGAAATATTTGCAAAAATATTTAAAAAATTCTCTTTAGGATATTTGGACTTTATTGATTTCATATGATCAGAATATGATAAATTTTTTTCTTTTAAACTACAAATTAATGCAGAAAGACCGGGTCGTAAATTATTAACTTTTAACTTGTTTTCAGAGCCATCAAGATAAATCTCAATCCCATTTTTGGAATAATTAAATTTTGCTTTTGGATTAATTTTAATTAATATTGTCATTCTTAGAAAAACATTGACGTTGGATTCATTTCCAACTCTTTTTTGGGCTTAGTTAACCATCCCATTTTTACTGGAATATCATAGAGTCTTCCTGGCGCAAAACGTGCATAAAAGTGTCTTAATTTAGGTACGATTACCTTAACAACTGACATAGAGATCTCATCACGAGTGACATCTGAAACTAAGATTTCACTTTCTAGTTTTTTTATAAGATTATTGCAAATTAGAATATCCTGAAACAAATCACCAGTAGAAATATTTGGGAAATTATTTATATCAGTTATGTCTTTATTTTTGTCAGGAAGTAAATATGGGTGTTTTTCTATAGTAGCTGTCATTAGCCAATTTGATGTATGGTCAATTATTTCATCTTCTGAAGAAAACCAATTTTCTAAATTACCAGAATAAGCCAACATTTGGTTTAGTTCAGCGATTGATCTTTGAAGTGCTATTTCGGCATCAAAATGACAACCTAGACCAACCAATATTTTTTGATTATTATCATTGTTGGATTTAGATATTGCTGCAAAACATGGAATTTTTAAATCATTTGTTATGTCTAAACACCATATATCCCTTGATTGTTCTTTAAAGCTAGTTTTTATCTTACGTATCCATTTATCTTTTGATTTACTTAAATCTACTTCTGGGAAATTTAGTCTGTTATACCACCAAATAGCTGCACAATCTCTTTCTACAACTTCAAAAAAGCCTTGAATTATTGATTCTTCAAGAGTATTGCCTGAGGAAAGCCCGTTAGAGTCTTGAATAGCAATTATTTTTTCTTTTGAATAATAAAAAAATAAAAATTGAGTTGGTAGATATTTTTCACATTTGTTTGTTATGGACCATACTGGTGACCAACCAATTTTTTCATTTATTTTTAATGGAGATGGTATTTGGTTGAAGTTATCTGAAGCGAGGTTTAATTGATCTCTTTTCTTAAACTGATTTTCGCTAAAAAGCATTACGTCATTTGGAAAAATTACTTTGCCTGGATATTTTTTATCCATTTGAGAATAAGAAGCATTAATTACGACTTCATCTCCTTGAATCTCATTGCTATATCTCTCAATTGATTCGCAGAGTGCGCTCACTTTAGCTTGAATTTTTGTTTTACCTTTTCCACCATTACGACTTCGGAGATTAGCCTTCAAAGAATTAAGATTCTTTACCTGCCTTGTTGAGTTATATCCTGCCATAAAAACATATACTTCAGGCATTGGAGTTTTTAACTCACTTATTACATCAACTAATCCAGAAATTTTACTGATATAAATACCATATTTAAGCATTGTTTCTTCAGGTGTAATCTGACGATGTCCGCCATCAGCAGTAAAGTTTACAGTGCAACTTTTTAGTTCTAAAGGATATCTATTTTTAATATCTACTGTATTGCAGATTTTGCAATTATTAAATGGGAAAAATCGATGACTTTCTATGCTTAGTTTTTGTGAATCAAAGGAAATTATATTATTAGTTAAGGTAGTTTGTTTAATACTTATAAATTTAAGAACCTCATGAGCTGCGATACTAAAAGCAATTTCATGAATAGAGTTTAGAGAAATGGATGGGGATAAAATATTGGTTTTATTATTACCGTAATTTGAAGCAAATACTTTAGCTTGATTATGTCTACTATGAAAAGTTATGAAACAATTATGGCATCCCTTTTCTTTTAATATATATATTGGTCCAATCCAAACTTCATTTCCAATAGGCCTTATAAGCATTATATTTTGTTTTTTATTCCTAAGTTTTACAATTTCGTCTAAAACAGAGGAATCTAAATAACTTTCACATAATAAAATAGTTAACACACAATTCTCATCAGTAATCTCTGTTTGATTAAGACCAACTTTTATAAGTTTATCTTTTAAAAGTAAATCATCAGCATGACTAAAATTAATAATATTAACCGAAGCTTTATTTAAAGATTTTCTTGTTGAAACTGGATCAGAAATATTATAGTGACTCCAAAAGGCAGCCTCACCCTCATTTAAATTATTTGTATTTACAGAAAGATAACCTTTTTTAGAGAGGAGAAAAATTGCTTTGTATATATTTGAAGATTGAACTTGTTGAGTATAAGTTAAAAGCTCAACAATTTCTTTTATGCTTTTTGTTCCATCTAGTAATGGGATTAAATATTCATATACACCAGACCATAAAGTAGAGGTCCCATTCTCTTCAAAAAGAATTACGCCTTCGCCTTTTAGTAGTGAATATTTAAAATTTGCTTTAAGTCGCACGGATTGGAATCAAATTCTATTAAGTTTAATTATATAAATTAATAAACAACTCAATATTTTTTTATTATTAAATTAAATTTTTTAATTTGGAAAATTTTTTTGATAATATTAATTTGATTAAATTTTATTTTCTCATAAATCTATGTCTAAGGAATCTGTTGACGCTTTTTGGCAAAGATTAGAAGATGATCCTTCTCTCCTTGCCAAGCTAAGTGAAATTTCTTCTGATGACGGAAATGCTCTTGTATCAATTGCACAAGAGGTTGGGATCACTTTAGATGCAGATGATTTAAAAGGGTGGTCATCTTCTGGTAAAGATGATCTTTCTGATGAGGAATTAGATTCTGCTTCAGGCGGTAAATGTTGTTGTTGTAGTAGTAGTGAGTCTAAGGGAGGGATTTAGTGATTTTTGCAGCCCTAAATGTTGGGTTCATAATGGTTAATGTCATATTTGAAGCTAATAAAGTTTATAAAGGCATGGTTCATAAGACTTGCATATTCGTAAAGAATCCAGAAACTCGAGCATTAAATTGATGCTTGAAAAAAATTGCTATGACTTAACGATAATTTTTATTTATTTTACTTAAGATTCACGTAAAAAAGATTAACTCCATTCTTTATACTTAACGTATTTAGATCAACAAATTGTAGAGAAATAGTTTCATTTAAAAAGCAATTTAGATAATAAGAAATTTTTTAAACACGTTCAAAAGAAAAATAAATATATAATAGATTTTAAAAGACTTTATTAATGAAAGATTTTGGAAAGTATAAAAAATCTAAAAATAAGAAAATAAAAAATTTAATAGAAGATAACCTAAAAGAGAAAATTATTTACAAAGCATTTAAGTCTCATTTAGAGGGAAATATTACAGAGGCGACAAAATATTATCAATCATTTATAAAGCGAGGATTCAAAGACTTTAGAGTATTTTTTTCTTATGGAAATTTATTAATTGGTCTTGGCAAATTAAAAGAAGCAGAATCTTCATATCTCAAAGCAATTGCACTCAAACCTGATTACGCAAATGCGCATCACAATCTGGGGGATATATTGAAAATTCTTGGTAAATTAAAAGAAGCAGAATCTTCATATCGCAAAGCAATTGCACTCAAACCTGATTTCGCAAATGCGCATTACAATCTGGGGAATATATTAAATAATATTGGCAAGTTAAAAGAAGCAGAATCTTCATATCGAAAAGCAATTGCACTCAAACCTGATTTCGCAAATGCGCATTACAATCTGGGGAATATATTGAATAATATTGGCAAGTTAAAAGAAGCAGAATCTTCATATCGCAAAGTAATTGCACTCAAACCTGATTTCGCAAATGCTCATCACAATCTAGGGGATATATTGAATAATGTTGGCAAGATAAAAGAAGCAGAATTATCATATCGAAAAGCAATTGCACTCAAACCTGATTTCGCAGAAGCACATTACAAACTGAGGAATATTTTGAATAATATTGGCAAATTACGAGAAGCAAGATTATGTTCAGAAAAAATTATGTCTACAAGGTCATGGTCAATTTTGGGTTCATACAGTTTTAATCGTGAGATGAAATTAGATTAATTTCATAAAGCATAAGTTTAGTCAATGTTTTGGAAACTTCGTTATCTATTAAATTAGACTCATCTAAAATTTTATTTCTAATTGAAATATTTAATTTTAATATTTTTAAAAAAATATCTCGCGGAATATTTTTATTACCTATTTTTCTAAGAATCTCATTAAAATAATCATGAGGCAATTTCGGGTGATTGACATCAGCGATAGGCAAACCCTTTAAGATAATTTGATCACCAAATCTTTCTATTCTCATAGAATCATCTTTAAGACTCCTTCCCTTGCAAAAAATATTAATTCCAATATTTTGAATATTAATTAAAAAAGGAAAAGAAAATACTATGGTTTCTTCAGAAAAAAAACCATAAGAAAAAAAACAATTTAATGGACTCATATCGCTATATGAATGCGTTAGCTCATAGTTTGAAGTGGGATAATTTGGAGTACTTATTCCTTCCTCACATCTAATAAAACTGAAAGATTTTACTTTATGATTTACAAGTTCCCAGATAGGAACAATAAAAGCACTATTTTTAAACTTGACATATCTAGCATTCAAGAATTGATTCATAATAACATCATCCCATTTCCCTTTATGCCTCTTTTCTAAATCAAACAAGGCATATTTTTTAATTAATTCCTTTAAATTTGGATTAAATAAACTTAATCCTTTCTCAAATAACTCTGCTGTTTCTTTGCCGCCAGATCCCCATGAAAAGTTATCTTGATAAAAATTAAAAAAATTTCTTAGTTCTTCATCATATTCCTTATCTTTTTTTATTCTTAATTTATTATTTTCCAAAAAAATATCATCTTTTTTGATTAGTAATTTTGTTGGAGTAAAAATTCTTGCTTTCAAATTTGGATCAACAGGAAAGATGCCTCTCCCGTATTCCCCCTCTTTTTGAATTACATTATCTGCTATTCCACCAAGTCTACGAAATTCAGAAAGTAAAAAATCCCAAGTCTCTCCCATAACATATATCAATTTTTAATCAATTTTTATTAAATTTTAAAGTGACAACTAAAATAGCTCATAAATTTGGGAAGTTTAAAGCCGAAATACTTCCTTTAGGTATGATTTATTATAGGTCAAAATAATTGTCATGCAAATATTTTAGAATGTTCAATCTTTATATTTAAGGACATAAATTTCGTTATGAAAGTAACGAGAATTAAAAATATATCAAGCATGTGTCAGGTATTTGTCAGAGATTTTTCAGGGATTTTGTTAAATATTTCATATCTTACTGGACCAATAGGGGGCATTACTAGACAAACAGAGAGTATCCTACAAAAATCGTCTCCTTATTATTAATACAAATAAGGTCTGATCAGATATCTTCAAAAGTTACTATAAATTGTATGAGTGTGTAATTAAGAAGGTACTTTATACTGAAGTGTATATAGATTAATAAGTAATTTAATATCTATTTATTGAATATTAATCTTTTTAGCAAAAAATTATATGGATTAAAAAAAATATATTAATATAATAAATATATAACTATTTTTATTCACTTTAATATATGTCTAAAGAATCTGTTGACGCATTTTGGCAAAAATTAGAAGACGATCCCTCTCTCCTTGCCAAGTTAAGTGAAATTTCTTCTGATGACGGAAATGGTCTTTTATCAATTGCACAAGAGGTTGGGATATCTTTAGATGCAGATGATTTAAAAGGGTGGTCATCTTCTGGTAAAGATGATCTTTCTGATGAGGAATTAGAATCTGCTTCAGGCGGCAAATGTTGTTGTTGTAGTAGTAGTGCAGCTATCAATATTAATTAGATTAAATGAATGTTTAAAAACAAAAAAATATGTGGCTATAGAAACAAATTTGTTTTTTTTAAATCACATATTTAATATAAATTTAGTAATTATTGCTAACTAATGAAAAAATTTATAAAAATTATAGGAAAAATTGGAGTTTTCTCTTCTTTTTTTTTATCACTTGCATCAATTCATTCAATCAAAGCTGAAGAAGTTATAAATCTATACGACCTAAACAATGATAAGTATAAATCATATATCACAAACGAAGAAATGATAGCCCAACAAGAAGCTTGGTGTAGTGCAGGTCTTTTGGGTATAAGCAAGACTTACCATGAGAAGGGCTTCAAAGATGCCAAAAAATTAGCATCACAAATCATTGATGCATGGTACGGGTATAATTTACTCCCAAATAAAAAAGTCCCTGTCGCTTTTAATCCAACCTGGACTTACGGTGAAACAACATTTAGGACTACAAAAAGAGGTGCC
>MDTG01057892.1_pt1 | contig 12110 bp, 10 predicted proteins | sample 811421 | NCBI WGS metagenome assembly MDTG01 (sample SAMN05326645, study PRJNA326480) | marine metagenome | isolation source: seawater | place: Pacific Ocean: South East | collected 2011
AACACATGCCAGGTGCAAGTGGGGTTTTGTCTCCACCGACTAAATAAGGCCATTCGTGAATGTCTAAACCAATACCGTGACCGGTGCGATGCGGACAACCTGGGGTTTGATATTCAGGACCTAAATCTTGTGCAGCTAAATAACTGCGTGCTGCAGCATCAACGGCCTCACAAGGAGCACCGATTTTAGCGGCGTTGAAGGCGGCGATTTGCGCGGCTTTTTCGTAATCCCAAAACTGGCGTTGGCGCTCTGTGGCCTCACCAAACACATAGGTGCGGGTAATATCTGATAAATAATCATGTACTTTACAGCCAGTATCAATCAGTACCATATCGCCTTTTTTAAGAATTTGCGGGTCTTTCACACCATGTGGGAACGAGGTTGCAACGCCAAATAATACGATGCAAAAATAGTTACCTGGAGCACCTACTTTTTGGTGTGCTTGCTTGATAAACGCTTCAACTTCGGTGGTGCTGATTCCTTCGTGTAACATACTTGCAGTTGCTTGGTGAACCGCTAACGTCATATCCATAGCGCGTTGCATCAGTGCCAGCTCGTTGGCTGATTTATGCATTCGACAATGAGCGGTCACAGGTTGTGCATTGACTAGGTTTAAGCCAGTTTGCGCTTTATTTATACCGTCAAAAATAAAGAATTGTGCGCTTTCGTCAATTCCCACAGTACCATTGGCTGCAATGCCTATTTCGGTGATTATATTTACAAATAATGCATAGGGATTTTCGTGCTCTTGCCAGCCACGAATTGGTCCATCAATTACTTTAAAACCATTAAGTGAGCCAATTTCAAAATACGGGGCAATGTATTGTAAGTCGCCCTTGGCAGGTAAGATAGCACCTACCAGTCGCTCGCTTGCATACCAACGCATGCCTGTAAAATAGGCAAGGTTAGTGCCTGCGTTTAGATAAATCGCATCAATGCCATTCGCTTGCATATAGGTTTGTGCATTAGCGATACGTGCTAAGTGTTCATCAGCTTGAATAGCCGTCAAATCGCCTGTCATATCACTTAGGCTGGCTAATGCCTGCTCTTTAGTTTGGGTACCAATACCAAATATTGTCATGGTGCTCTCCTTTATTTGTATTTGGCTATTGTGCTTGCGCCACTGCTGTACTGCAAGCGAGTTGCGTTGAAAAGCGGCTCATACAATTGGATTGTAAATTAATCTGTGGTGGATGGTTTTAACTCTTTGGGCTATTAGCTCTACTCTCACGGAGTTTTTGTTTACTCTAAATTATTGTATTAAAATAAAAATACAGATTTTATGTTTGGTTTCGCGGCAAATAACGATGAATATGACCTAAAACTAAGCCGTTTGATAATAGGCAATTTTGTACTCGCATTCGAGTGCGTGAAGCTCAAGGATTGGTTATTTTTGAAGCTCATAAAGGCGTAACTGCCACGTAACTGTCTGTTTCGCAGATTGATGAAATGTTCGACCTGCGCGCATCACTAAAAGCCGAACTGCTAAGCCACTCAATTAAAAGTCTAACCGACTGAGGTTTAATTTATGCTGAACTTATTTAACAGGGCTAGAATTTGCCATGGGTTCAGATAAGACCGGTTTAGATGAGGCAGGTTTAGATGACACCCACCTCGCGACTGACGGTTTAAATAGCCGCTTTTATGGCAAACTCTACAGCCGCGCAAGGGCCCAAAAACCCGTTAGTTGTTTAATATATAGTAAAAATTTAGAATGTTATGTTCGTATGTATATTTTATTAGCTGGCGGCTAAACCAATGCACTGCGCGATAAACTCATAGCTAAATAGTATTTAGCCTATTTCAAAAGATGTTACACCGAATACTTTGTCCAGAGGTAAATGTGGCTTTTCTTTGGTGTACATTCTTGCAGTTTCAAATGATGGCTTCATGTTATGGTGTTCTGCTAAAGCTAGTGCGGCTTGATTAACTTCGGGTATATCAAGGTATATCGTTTCGTCATAACGTGTTGATGTTTTTAATGCTATAAAAAGAGACTCTGCTAATTTAGCTGTATTTGCGTATAGTGGAGCTATTTTAAAGCCTTCGCGACAAGCTCTGATCACGCCATACCCAGCTAACCGACCATTTTCTAAAATACCTAATGCTTTACTGTTAGGTTGATTTATCCAGTTTTGAGTAAAGCCAGATCTATCCGCGGGAAATAATGTTTTGTCATATTCTTTTATATCTGCAAAGGGCAAGGTTGCCAGTTCTATAGTTTCTAAATTCTCAGGAGCATAACCACCACCAGAACCTTCGAATCTAATATTACGGTAAGCCAGTTTAAATCCTGATTTTTTATAGTTATCCTGCTGTTCAATCACCCCATCAAGACCAATATTGCAGTGTTTAAGGTAGGCAAGACCGGCTTGCCAAATCTGCATGCCGTAACCTTTGCCACGATATTCAGGTTTAACAATATAAAAGCCTAAAAATGCAAAACTGCTATCGTATTTTACAACCGAAATTGTAGCGATCGCTTCATCACCAAGGTAGCCGATTAAAAAACCATTGGGGTCAGCTTTATAATAATTATGAGCGTCGTGCAGGCCTGGATTCCAGCCTTCTTTCGCTGCCCAGTCAATGGCAATGCCCACTTCTTTTTCTGTCATTACTTTGATAGTGAAGGCTTGATCTTGCATGTTAACCCCTATTAGTTATTCTATCGACTTAGTTTTTTAATCTAGCAGCTATAAACTTAAAATGATGATTATAAATAGAACAACTATTTTGTATCAATAAAGTCCTAAATAATTAACTCTTTTTTAGTCTATTTCTCGTTACACATTTGTTACTATTTATTAGTTTCAAGAAATCAAAGCTATTTGTAACTTATGGGTGCTATTTTCAGCCGATATCTGTTGGATTAAGGTGAAACCGATGGTAGTGATGCATAAAGTTTAATGGCTGATGCTTTACTAATTGGCGGCAATCATGAGCATAAAATATTTAGTAAGCTGCTTTGCAATAATAAGTCATATTCTTGTTAAAAAGTGAACCAGCCTTGAAACTGAGTAGGAGCGGATCGGTATTTTTATCAACGCTATTGCGCCAAAAAACGCAAGGATATACTGTATACAAAAAAATAATCATGACTCAAATGTTATTTATTGATTCCGACAACTAAGTAAAGGTGTTAGATATTTATATTTTTGTTGAGGATAGGAGCGCTCAACGGGTACATCTGTAAGTGCTTGCGCTGCATTAGCTTTTCACCGAAGTAGTTTGCGTAAGTGTATTTGTAATTGCTAAACATATATTGTCTAATTGAGCCAAGCGATCCCTTAAAACTAGGATTTATATTTCGATGAACAGTCAGCTTTTTCAGCGCCAACAGACTTTAAAACAACAATTAACAAGCGAAAATTTAACCGCCATTTTACTATTAGGTCATGAGAATATTCGCTATTTAAGTGGTTTTAGTGGTAATGCCGCGTATGCAATAGTGACGCAAACAAGCTGTGTACTAATTACCGATTATCGCTACTTTGAGCGAGCACAAGCAGAGTGCCATGGTTTTGAAGTGATCAGCCGTGACCGTGATAACGAAAGTTTAGGCGATTGTATTAATCGGTTTTTACCAGCTAACAGCCGTTTAGGTTTTGATGCTGCATTTATTAATGTGGCGCTTTGGCAGCAAGTAGCGAATGATTTGAGTGGTCATACATTATTACCAATTCAAGGACTAGTTGAACGTCAGCGCATGGTCAAAACTGAATGGGAAGTAACGCAAATCAAAGCTGCCGCCGCCATTGCTGATGATGCATTGGCACAAACATTACCGTTTTTTAAAGCTGGTGTAAGTGAGCGAGATTTAGCGCTAGAGCTTGAGTTTAGAATGCAAAAATTAGGCTCTGAGGGGATGTCATTTGCGACCATTTTAATGTTTGCTGAACGTACCTCTTTACCACATGGCAGCCCAAGTGACCGCCAGCTCAAAGAGGGGGATTTTATTACTTTGGATTTTGGTGCGGTTGTTAACGGTTACCGCTCAGACATGACTCGCAGTTATGTGTTAGGGAAAGCATCTACAAAACAAACCCAAATATACAATACTGTTGTAACTGCGCAACAAGCGGCAATTGATTTACTTAGTCCCGGTGTTAATTGTGTTGATTTACAAAACGTATCGCAACAAATGTTAGACGCCTCAGGCTTTGGTAAATATGCAGGACAAGGGCTTGGTCATGGGCTCGGATTATTTTTACATGAACAGCCTTTTATAAATATAAACTGTAAACATCAATTAGAAGTTGGCAATGTGATCACCATCGAGCCTGGTATTTATATTCCTGATTTTGGTGGTGTGCGCCTTGAAGAAGATATTTTAATTACACCAACAGGCTATGAAATATTAACTCATGCTCCCAAACCATTCGAATTGGAGCTGTGATATTGTAAATTGTAGATACAACGTAGGTTAGTTTTAATTTAAAAGATAAGTTAAAGACATCCACTACTTTTAAAAATTAAAATGACTAAGTTAAAAGACATCCACTACTTTTAAAAATTAAAATGACACCCAAGTTCAATACAGTTACATGAGTTTTTATGTGTCTAATGATATTAAAAAACTCTTCTCAGAATAGTAAATGTTCATTTTGGGGCGAGTATAGCAAATAACTGGCAGCACAAGCTTCAGCCTTGAGCTGATAAAAAGTAAAGAGTTGTTTTATATGGTATTACGCTAATAGTTTTTCGCAATTTTTGAGGTTACTTCGTCGTTTAAAGTGTTGGTGTTCACAATACCGGTCAATTGCATCTGGTTTACCAACAGCACCATGAAAGACTTTAGTAAACTTACTGGTGATTTTTAGCCAGTTTTCAGGGCATATGTTTAGTTGCTCTAGTAGCGGTGGCAAAGAATGATCTATATAACCTGTTTTATCTGTTCTTATGCAGCGCCCTGTTTTATCAACAAGGTTTAGGTAAGAGTTTAGTTCAAAAGGCAAACCATTTACAGTGTGTTTTGTCGTTAAACCTGCAAAGCGAAATAAGGACCTAGGTTGTTTGGCATTTTGTGCTGCTGCAATACGTTTTTTAATACTTGTATAATTTGAGTTTTCAGGTGATGAAGCGGTTCCAGCACGGATTGGGTTTAGATCGACATAGGCCATACAAGCCACTAGTGCTGACTCATCAAGTAAAGCTTGAGATTTAAAGCGTCCCTCCCAAAATCTACCTTTACAATTATCTTCTTTATTAGCTTTGCGAGCAATGTACTCATTAAGTGATCGCATAAACCAGCTAATGTCCATTAGCCTTGAACGATATTCTCCAATGCTAGACTTTACTAATTGCAGTTCGACAGTAGAGAGCACCTCATTTTTCACAAAGCGTTGAGTTAATAAAGTACCTTTAAATGCTTTGTGCCAGCGTAAAGCAATGGCTTTATCATTTAGGCGGTTAGCTTTATTATTATCTACATGAAGGATGATATGTGTATGATTACTCATCACAGCATAGGCGCATACATCAATACAAAATATTGAAGCGAGCATTATAATTTTATCTTCAACCCATTCTCTGCGGTGCTCATACGATTGGCCCGTATGCTTGTCTATGCCACATAAATAAGCTTTTCTTACGCAACGAGATATACAGTGATAGTAGCGAGTATCACTTAGGCTAATTTGTCTTTTTCGAGCGATTGCCATAAAACCTCCAATGTTGTGTTTCTATAAAAATACTAGTCACTTTATATAGGACTGCAACTTTATGATGGGTTTGAATTGGAATCAGTTGTTGAATTTAGATTTAAATGGGTGTCATGTAAGTTTATATAGGATTGTAACTTTATGATGGGTTTGAATTGGAATAAGTTGCTGAATTTAGATTTAAGTGGGTGTCATATAAGTTTTTACTTTATATAGGACTGCAACTTTATAATGGGATTGAATTGGAATCAGTTGCTGAATTTAGATTTAAATGGGTGTCATGTAAGTTTATGTATTGAATTTAGATTTAAGTGGGTGTCATGTAAATTTTTTATCATTATGCGACTTGTAATAAGGTGTAATGTTTTATTTCATGTCGACGTTTACGCTTATAGGGCTGTTAATCCTAGCAGCGTAAACGTCACAGGAACTCGACAATGATTACTTCAAAACTTTTATTTGTGGTTTTACTTGGTACGGCATCGATTGCGCATGCTGGTACGCAGTACACAACACAACCTGCAAGCAATATTACGACAACATCGGCGCAGTTAAATGGTTATTCGGCATCTACTATTGGCTTAAGTGGTGAAATAATTGATTATGGTGAAACCACAAACTATGGCTTTAGTGTTTTAGTCACACCCGCAGGAGTTAATGGCCCTGTGAGTGCGCAAGTAGCTAATTTAGATTGTGGAACGCAGTATCATTTTCGGTTTCATGGTGATCCAAAACCGCCCAGATCAACACTGCAAGGTGAAGATCTCACTTTTACCACGCTACCATGTAACCCCACTATATTAAACAATATCTCCCTAGAAACAGGTGGCCAATATTACGTTGTGGCTGAGAATAATGGGGGGGATACAGTGAATGCAAATCGTCTTGCAATTGGTCCATGGGAGCAATTTAATTTAATAGATATTAATGGCGGTGATTTGCTAAGTGGTGATGAAATACATATCCAAACAACATCAGGATACTATTTTGTGGCAGAGCAAGGTGGTGGGGCTGCACTTAATGCAAACCGAACTGCGGCATCAATATGGGAAACGTTCACTATAGAATTACCAAATAACCCTGGTGCATTAATTCAAAATGGTGACAACATCGCGCTTAAATCGATTAATGGTTATTACGTACAAGCGGTCAATAATGGTGGTTTTGGAACCAATGTTCTGCCTACAGTTATAGGTTGTAATGCAATGTATCCTTGCTCATTAGAAATGTTTAAAATAATATTTTAAGTGTGGGTCGCAATTACCAAAACAGTCTATTGTAAGGTAGTTGCGACTTTCAATATAATACGTTGCACTTGCTGCTGAGGTTTACTCCATAGCGCAGTGTTAACAACCGTATCAAAGTATGATATTTAATTATTCAAAGTATATATGACACTCTTAACAATCATTTTCAAAGCTCAGCTGCACTATTTAACGAGGTTTTTTAGCATAGGGTAGACGCGTTATAGCGTGTGTTTTGTGATAACTATCTAAGCCGCTAATGGTGACGGTGTTGATTGACTCTAAATCGATAAAACCATCCTCTAAAATTGCTGAGTCTTCAACATGTAAGTCTATAATCTCACCGATTACTAACTCAGTGCCATTTACGGCAAGGTGTTGATGCTCAACAAATTTAACAGCATACTTTAAACGGCTTTGAGCAACAAACGGAGCCGAAAAATTAGCCAGATACTCGGTTGTAAGGCCTGTAGCATCAAATTCAGATTCATTTTTATCGTAACGGGCAGAAGTCTGGTGAGCTTGTTCCACAATCTCGCTATTCACTTGGTTAATAGTGTAAACACCGGTTGCTAAAATATTCTCGAAAGTATGACGAGGTACACTATGTGGGCGCATAATCATACCTACAAGCGGTGGATGCGCGCCAAGGTGAATAACCGAACTTACAATTGCTAAGTTGGTGTTGCCTGCACTATCTTGAGTACCAATTAAGTTGGCACTTTTAAAACCAGATAGTGAGTTTATTAAATGCGTACGGTAGTGTTTATCTAACTGACTAATGGCGTCTGTTGTAAAGTGCATGGTTTATCCTTACCAGTGTATGTGCTCACCTTGCCAATCAATGTAGGCGGGTTGACCTACCTCAGTGAGCTGTTCAGGTTGTTGTAAAAGAGTATAAAGTTGTGATGCTACAAACTCAGGTGTAAAGAGCTTACCTGCGGGTACATTTTTTTGAAACGGCTTAGATAAATTAGTATCTGTTGTGCCCGGATGAAAAAGAATTAAACGTGTTTGTTTTGCGCGTCGTTGCAGTTCAATAGCTGCTGTTTTGAATAACATATTAAGTGCTGCTTTTGAGGCGCGGTAGCTGTACCAGCCGCCTAAGTTATTGTCTGTAATACTACCTACTCGCGCACTTAAGGCCGTTATGGTACAAGGTGTTTTGTGGCTAAGTAGCGGCGCGATTGCTTGCAGGCACAAAATAGGAGTCAATGTATTGGTGTTGAGTAAGGTATTGAAATAATGCTCATCGATATCGTCGAGTTTTTTTTCAGGCATAGATTGCGCATAATGTAGCTGGCCGTTAAAAATAACTACCTGAGTTGGGTATATTGCGCGCTCTTTAAGTAAGTTTGTTAATTCACTTAAGCGTGCTTTGGAATAGTCACAAACAAACTGCTCAACAACAATACCGACAGCGGATGTGTCAATAGAGCTGCGACTTACACAAAAAACCATAGCCTGTGGATCGTGTTTGGCAATTTCTTTTAGATACGCATTTGCAATTTCACTACTTGTACCGAAAATAATATAAGCGTTAGTCATTATTTTATCCCACAACTTGATTGACAGAAAATGCGTGTGATCTGTCTGCGGTACTTAGCAAACAGGCGATAACCTAAATCGGCAATAAAGCGTATTATGGGTAATTGTAGCAGCTTTAGCCATGAATGACGGCCAACCGTTTGCCATGCTTCAAATGTGACATCTAATCCGTAAATCATTTCACCGTTATCACGCTGGCCATGCAAAAACGCCATGGCATCGTGGCGTTTTATGTTTTTAAAGCGCTGCTCAAAATCATCTTTATTTATATCTTCGAGTATTATTTTGTTGTGTGTGTCAGCACGCTTAAGTGAATCCATTTCTTTAACACAAAGCGGGCAATTACCATCGTAAAAAATAATCATAGTTACTCAAATTCATCGATTCATTATGTCTTGTTACGAAATAGAATAAGCCTTGGATCTGTTAAATTATCCATTTGGATGATATTAATAGAGTCTTACAAATATAAAGGTAAGCAAAGTGTCGATTTTTTACCGCATTTTACACTCCACACTTAAAAATTGAACACGGCTTATTATTAGTACCTTTATGGTATAAACATCAACAATGGAGTATCAGGAATGAGTGAACAATATGCCGCCTTGCGTGGGAACGTTAATTTATTGGGGCAATTATTAGGCCAAACAATCAAAGACGCCCAAGGACAAGCGATTTTAGATAAAGTAGAAGAAATTCGAGCTTTAGCTAAGTCATCCCGCACAGGAAACGAGCAAGACCGCCATACCTTAATTAATGTTCTGCATGCTTTAACCGATGAAGAGTTACTGCCAGTGGCACGTGCTTTTAATCACTTTTTGAATCTAGCCAATGTTGCAGAGCAGTTTCATACTATTTCTCGTTTTAATGACGTGGGTTTTTGTCAGCTAAGCCCGTTAACACAAACTTTAAAAGCATTAGCTAGCCACGCACAGCAGGGTAAAATAAATCCCAATGAAATCGCAGAAAATTTAGCTAAACTGCATATCAATTTAGTTTTAACTGCACACCCAACTGAAGTAACTCGCCGTACAATTATTAACAAACACGTTGAATTAAGTGATTGTTTAGCAGCTCTTGAGCGTACCGATAACCTGCCTTATGAGCGTGAAAATATATTAAACCGTATCGCACAGTTGATCAGCCAAGCATGGCATACAGACGACATCCGTCGTTCACGTCCAACCCCAATTGATGAAGCAAAATGGGGTTTTGCAGTTATCGAAAATAGCCTATGGCATGCCGTTCCGCGTTTTTTACGAGACTTTAATAAAGAAGTAAAAGAGCACCTTGATTTAGAGTTACCAAACGATTACAGCCCCGTTGAATTTACCTCATGGATGGGGGGCGATCGCGATGGCAATCCATTTGTAACAGCATTAGTGACGCAGCAAGTGCTGGATCATGGGCGCTGGATGGCACTGGATTTATACAGTCGCGATATCGACACTTTAAGCACTGAGCTTTCTATGTCACAAGCCAGTGATGAGCTAGTCGAGCTCGCTGGACAAGATTTTGAACCGTATCGTGCGGTATTAAAAGTACTCAAAGCGCAAGTGAGTGAAACCGTTGCTCATCTTGGCGCTAAAATTATGAATAAGCGCACCGATGCACAAGACATCGTCACTGACATTGAGCAGTTAAAGCAGCCGCTTGAGGCATGCTACCGTTCGTTGCTTAAGAGTAACATTGCGGTGGTAGCCAATGGCTTATTATTAGATGTGTTACGTCGTATTAATAGCTTTGGTATTCGTTTAGCTAAACTAGATGTGCGCCAAGACTCATCACGCCACAGTCAGGTATTTTCAGAGCTCACTCGTTATTTAGGTTTAGGTGATTACGACCAATGGCAAGAAGAAGATAAGCAGGCATTTTTATTAGCCGAGCTTAACTCTCGTCGCCCGCTTATTCCTAAACATTGGCAACCAAGCGCTGATGTAAAAGAAGTCCTCGACACCTTTGATGTAATCGCCAAGCAAGATGCGTCGACGTTTGGTTTATATATTATTTCAATGGCACGCACAGCCTCTGATGTATTAGCAGTACAACTGCTATTAAAAGAAAGTGGTTGTAGTTTTAAACTGCCTGTTGCGCCATTATTTGAAACCTTAGATGACTTAAATGCAGGCAGCGATGTTATTACTCAATTGCTAGATAATAACTGGTATCGAGGCCAAGCTGAGGGCATACAGAATGTTATGATAGGTTACTCAGATTCAGCCAAAGATGCTGGGATGATGGCTGCCGGGTGGGCGCAATACGAGGCAATGGATAAGCTTGTACAATTGGCAGAGCAACGCGGTATTGAGCTGATATTATTCCATGGCCGTGGTGGTACTGTTGGCCGTGGTGGCGCACCTGCTGCGCAAGCCTTGCGTTCACAGCCACCAGGTTCACTCAAAGGTGGCCTGCGTGTTACCGAACAAGGGGAGATGATCCGCTTTAAGTTTGGCCTACCTAATGTGGCGCTGGAAAGTCTAAACATCTATGCAGGTGCTGTGCTTGAAAGTAATTTGTTACCACCACCAGAGCCAAAAGATGAATGGCGTGATGTAATGGCGTTGATCAGTGAAAAGTCATGTGAGCATTACCGTAATGTAGTGCGTTTTGATGAAGACTTTGTGCCGTACTTTAGAATGGCAACACCAGAGCAGGAACTATCAAAATTACCGCTTGGTTCGCGTCCAGCAAAGCGTAATCCCAATGGTGGTGTTGAAAGCCTGCGAGCTATTCCGTGGATTTTTGCTTGGAGTCAAAATCGCTTAATGCTACCAGCATGGCTTGGGGCACTAACTGGTTTACAAGCTGCACTTGAAAAACACGGCATAGACACCCTTAATGAGATGAGTCAACGCTGGCCGTTTTTCAGAGCCCGTCTAGAAATGCTTGAAATGGTATTCAGTAAAGCGGACTGTTGGTTAAGTGCGCATTACGACGACGCTTTAGTTGAAGAGCAATATAAACCACTAGGTGAAAAACTGCGTAAAGAGCTCAAGCAGGCTATTTCACTGGTACAATCGTTAAGTCCACAGCAAAGTTTGCTTGCCGATCAACCTTGGATAAAAGAGTCTATTGGTTTGCGCAACCCGTATACGGATCCATTGAATGTGCTTCAAGTTGAGTTGTTAAAACGTTCGCGCGAAGCGGCAGAAGGCAGCTCTGGTGACATTGATAACGCGTTAATGATTACTATGACTGGGATTGCCGCAGGTATGCGTAATACCGGTTGATTATCCAATAATTAAGTGTGGACTTCTTTGCTGTGTTTAGCAGCGAGAGGTCCATTAATTAGTTAATTGAGCACTAACAGTGCGCTGTGCTGGTAAGGTTCGGCGCATATATTACCAAGTAAGTTATATTTATCCGCATTAAACATCTTATTTAATCTTAGTTCAGCTTAGATGTATTGAATACAGTTACTTCCTATCGTTAAGCTGTTTCAGGTTATAACTTAGTTACAACAAGGTATTTTTTGGTATCATTTTAGCAAAAAAAACCATCCTTTATTCTGTATTAACGCTCTGGTCAGACCTGATTTGCTACTAGATATTGACTGTCTGTTTTTTTTATCTAGAATGTCGGCTGTTTTGCCATAATGGTAAGTGTATTAATAATTGAGTAGTAATATGTCAAATGTGTCTACTTGCATCACGTATGA
>MDTG01111270.1_pt1 | contig 12110 bp, 14 predicted proteins | sample 811421 | NCBI WGS metagenome assembly MDTG01 (sample SAMN05326645, study PRJNA326480) | marine metagenome | isolation source: seawater | place: Pacific Ocean: South East | collected 2011
AGAGTCTTGTACTGTTACAACAGTTCATTCAAAAACTATAAATATTGAAAGTATTTGCAAAAAAGCTGATATTTTAATAGCAGCAATTGGTAAGCCTGAGTTTGTAAATAAGAATTGGGTTAAGGAAGGTGCTATTATTATCGATGTGGGTATTAATCGAATCAAAATAAATGAAGAAAAATCAAAATTAGTAGGTGATGTTTTATTTAGTGACGTAGAACATAAAGTAAGTGCAATTTCTCCTGTACCTGGAGGAGTTGGCCCAATGACAATTGCGTGTCTACTAAGAAATACTCTTATAGCCTTTAAAAATAGTTTAAGTTAATATTACCTAATTGAAATTTTATAGAATAATCAATTATCAAATTTTATTTTTCTTTAAACGAATAGAATTAATTTTTATAAACCCTTCGGCATCTTTTTGATTATAGTCTCCTTTTTCATCAAACGAGACTAACGATGCATCATAAAGACTATTATTTGATCTTCTTCCAACAACAATTGTATTACCTTTAAAAATTTTAATCCTAACCTCTCCATTTACTTTAGTCTGAGTAGAATCAATTAATTTTTGTATTGCAATTCGCTCTGATGAAAACCATAAACCATTATAAATAATCTCTGAGTATTTTGGCATTAACTCATCTTTTATATGCGCTTCTCCTCTATCTAGGGTTATACTTTCAATAGCTCTATGTGCATGTAAGAGAATAGTGCCTCCTGGAGTTTCATAAATTCCTCTTGATTTAATTCCAACAAATCTATTTTCGACTATGTCTATTCTACCAACACCGTGTTTTCCAGCTATCTGATTTAACTGAGATAGTATTTCGTATCCTTTAAGTTTTTTTCCATTAATTTTAATTGGATCACCATTTTGATATTCAATATTAATAATTTCTGGCTGATCAGGGGTGTCTTTAATATCTTTAGTTCTCGTATACACATAATCTGGGGCTTCAATCCATGGGTCTTCTAAAACCTTACCTTCTGATGAAGTATGCAATAAATTTGCATCAGTACTAAACGGTGGTTCACCGATATTATCTTTTGATATTGGTATTTGATTCTTTTCTGCAAATTGAATTAAATCATTTCTAGATACAAAATTCCAATCTCTCCAAGGTGCAATTACTTTAATATTTGGGTCGTTTGCATAATAACCTAACTCAAATCTAACCTGATCATTGCCTTTACCAGTAGCACCATGAGCAACTGCATCTGCACCCACTTCCTTAGCTATTTCAATTTGTCTTTTTGCAATAAGTGGTCTTGCTATTGCTGTACCTAATAAATATGTACCTTCATAAAGAGTATTGGCTCTAAACATAGGAAAAACATAATTCTTAACAAAATCTTCCTTAAGATCTTCAATAAAAATTTCATTAACTCCTAAATTTTTTGCTTTTGTCTCAACAGTTTTTAATTCCGCTCCTTGGCCAATATCAGCTGTAAAAGCAACAACTGGACAATTATATTCATTTTGTAACCATTTTAAAATAACACTTGTATCTAGGCCGCCTGAATAAGCTAAAACAATTTTATTCATTAACAATTTGAAGTAAGTTTATTATATGCGGCTGTAAAACCATTTAAAGTATAGTTATCATTGGTAATAGTACCTCTAGAAGACTCCCCAGTTATTGTTAGCTCAAGACCTTTTTTCATTGCAAAAATCACCCTGTTGTCATCATCAGTCCAACTTGCTGTAGGCATATCTTCATTAGTATAAAAATTATATTTTCCATTATCTATTTTTACAATAACTTCAGAATCTATTTTGTAATTGTATCCTGCTTCTATTTGAATAACTGTTTCTGGGTTACCTATATTTTTATAAACCAATATGTAGTATTCACCTCTATTTTTATTTGAAGGCAAATCACTTTTGGTAGCTAAACTGCCAATATAACAATACTCATCTGTTTTTACAAAACTCCATTTACCTTTTTCTAGTGATTTTAATTGCGTAGAAAAAAATAGAAATAGTGAGAAAAAAAGTCCTAAAAATATTTTCATCTATTTTACCTTTTAGTATATCTTATACAATTAGTTAAGAGTCATTAAGTGAAGTATGCTAAATTAAATTAAAATGAATAAATCAGAATTAACAAATATTATGATTAAAATTACAGAAGACCGCGACGAAATGGCTTTCTCTGACTTATTTGATTTTATTGCACCTAAAATAAATACTTATTTTCTTCAGAATGGCCTAACATCAGACAATGCAGAAGAATTAACACAAGAGGTAATGAGCGTAATATGGACGAAATCAGACAGATATGACGAGTCAAAGTCAGCAGTTTCAACATGGATTTATACAATTGCAAGAAATAAAAAGATAGATTTTTACAGGAAAAACCTAAAAATTAAAATAAATGAGGACGATATAAGAGAATTTATTTACGATGAAAGACAGCAAGACACTTTAACACAAAATGATATTAAAGATCAGGTTGATAAAATAAATAAGGAATTAAACATCAATCAAAAAAAAATAATCAAAATGAACTTTTTTGAGAGTAAAAGTCATAAAAAAATCGCTCAAGAGCTTGAAATTCCTTTAGGCACAGTTAAATCAAGAATAAGGCATATTTTAACAAAATTGCAGAGAATATTATGAACGGAACTTTGGTAAAAAATGAATTAATACTTGAATTTGCATCTGGGAAATTGAATGCATCCAAATCAGTTTTTGCTGCGACTTATCTCTTCTTAAACTCAAAAGCGGCAAATATAAGCTCTGCATTTGAAAACCTGCACGGAGATTCACTATTGGGAAATAAGGACACTCCTACCTCAAATCTTAAATTTTCGGATTGTTTATCAAGTAAGGTGTTATCAAGAAAAATAGATAAAAGTCAATTTGGTCCTCTGTCTAAAGTCGTAGGTTCATTAGATAATATCGAATGGAAGCAAATTTTTAAGGGCTTCAAAGAGTTTTCAACCAAGATCGATGATAGAGATGAACTTAAACTAATCAAAATGGATCCTGGAACTTCTGTACCTTTACATTCACATGGTGGTAAAGAGTACATTTTAGTATTGGATGGCAGCTTCTGCGACGAACACGGCAAGTATACTAAGGGAGATATTCAAATTAATGATCAAAAAATAAAACATACACCTATCGCTAGTGAGAAACATGGTTGTCTCTGTTTAACAATAACTGAAAAAGATGTAATTTTCTTTGGTAGTTTCGGTTCATTCCTCAACTTATTTACTTTTATTCGCTCTTTTTTTAAGTAATTATTAAATACTTATTCTATATTGGGTGAGTGCATAAAGTAAAAGCTACATTCTACAGATCAAAGATAGCAGAAAGCAGTCATTTTGTTAAAATCTTAATAACCAAATCCAACGGTAGAGTTTTATTTAGTACTGGCAATAATAAAGATCTAATTTATCCAAGGTCTTCAGTTAAAGTTTTTCAAGCAATTCCATTTGTTGAGTCAGGTGCAATAAATGACTACAAGCTAAACGCGAAAATAATTAGTTTGGCATGTTCATCACATAGAGGAGAAAAAATTCATATAAATGAATTAAAAAAGTGGATTAAGAAAATTAAAATTAGAAATAGTGATTTAAAATGTGGTTTCCATTATCCACTTAATGAGAAAGCAAAACAAATAATGTTGCGCTCCAATACAAAAATTAATCAAATTTACAATAACTGTGCTGGTAAGCATTTAGCGATGATTTCAAGCTGTTTAGTAAAAAACTATAGTACTAATAATTATTTAGATTTTAATCATCCTCATCAACAAAAAATTAGAAATGTATTTGAAAATTTTTCAAATACGAAAATTTTGAAAAAAAATTATGGCATTGACGGATGTAGTGCCCCACAATATGCATTTAAAATGAGTGCACTTTCAAATATGCTTAATAATTTATTAAATAAATATAATAATAATATTCAATATTCAAAGGAAATAAAAAAATTAGTTGATTCAATATTAGCATATCCCAAGTATATTGGGGGTACTGATAGTTTGGACTCTAACATAATGTCCGTAGCAAATAAAAAAATATTTTGTAAAGGTGGTGCAGAAGGAGTCTTTCTTTTTGCGAGTCTCTCTAAAAATATTACTGGGGTAATTAAGGTTGCAGACGGTAATGAAAGAGCAATACCGATAATAATGTACAATCTAATAAAAAAATTTAGTTTATTATCAAGTATAGAACTAAATAAATTAGAAAAATTTTGTAACTTTAAAATAATTAATCATGCAAAAATTAAAGTGGGTAGTGTTTCAGTTAAATTATAGCTATTTGCAACAAAGTAAAAACTATAAAAATAGTTAGTGGTAATCTTACATAATAAAATGCAGTTTTAACTTTTAACTTAGAATATATAAAATAATAATCTAATATTAATTGTAAAAATAAAAATAAAGTTAAAAAAATTATTAAATATTTATAATTAATATTAGCTAGATTTAAAAGTACAATTACCACAGAAAACATACTTGGTAAAAAACCATAAATTACAATTTTTATATCAATGTTACTATTCAAATTCCAATTAGTCGAACCGATAAACACAGTAATTATAATTGTATAATAAATTGTAAAATTGACTGAAAAGTGATCATCAATTATAAAAAAATAATATTTATTAGTTAAGATTATAATAAAAGGAATTAATCCAAGATAAGAAAAAATATATTGAAAATTAGTTTTTTGAAACATCTATAAATGGTTAATAGCAAGAGTATTAGGGATATTGAAGAATTAATAGGTAAGAAAATTTTGCAAAAGAAGTTATTATCAGACTCATTTAATATAAATTGTATTAAATTTTCAACAAATGACAACAAAATTTATATTGCAAAATTTTATAATAGAAAAATTAATGGATTTAATGCTATCAAATCAGAAATAGCAAATTTAAAATTTCTAAAAAAATTGAAACTAAATTATTTTCCAAAAGTAAACTCAAATAGTAATGATCATTATTTAATAATGTCGTATATTGATAATGAGCCTTTACAAGCTGATGGTATTTCACAATCCTTTTTAAATGCACTAACAAATATTCATAAAAATAAAGGTAATTTTTATGGGTTTGCTTTTGATACACAGCACGGTGGATTAAAACAACAAAACAAAAAAAGTGATAACTGGATTAATTTTTATGCTAATTATAGGCTTGGATATATTTATGAAATTATTAATAAATTTAACAAGATGGATGACTCAATTAATAGAAGAATTGAGTTACTATTAAAAAATTTAAATAACTTCATACCCAGAAATCCAAGCTCAAACTTATTACATGGAGATTTATGGGAGGGAAATATATTATTTAAAAATAATCACTTAGTTGGCCTTATTGATCCGGGGTCTTTCTATGGTCATAATGAGCTAGAGCTTGCATATTTAAGATGGTTTAACCCTAGTTTCTTAGGAAATAATTTTCTAGAGAGATACAATGAAATAATAGAGATTGATAAAAAATATCTTGATTATGAACCTGTCTATCAGCTTTATTATTCTTTGCTAAACGTTTATTTGTGGGATAGGAGTTATATTCATAACGTTGAGAAATTATTAAAGAAAATCAAGATCTAGTATTTTTAAACACAAGGGTTAGGATCAGACAAGTGAATATCCTCAATTTCCCTTAGGACATCATCAGTTAATTTAATGTCTATACTATCAATATTTTCTTTGAGTTGAGACATCGAAGTTGCACCAATTATGTTACTGGTTACAAAAGGTCTATCATTGACAAAGGCGTTCGCAAAAGTTGATGGAGGAATTCCATATTTTTTAGATAATTTAAAATAAGACTCTATTGCTAGCTCACCTCTTTTTGTATGATGACGACTAAATCTTCTTGGCCATATAGTGTATCGAGCATTTTGAGGTTTTTTATCGCCTATATATTTACCACTTAATCTTCCACCTGCTAAAGGTGAGTAAGCTAGTAAACCACATTGTTCTCTAATCGAAACCTCTGAATTAGCAATGTCAAAAACTCTATTTACTAAACTATAAACGTTTTGAATAGAAACCATTCTAGGTAAATTTTTATCTTTCGCAATTTGAAGAAACTTCATAACACCCCATGGCGTTTCGTTTGATAAACCAACATATCTAATTTTTCCTGCCTTTACTAATGTGTTAAGGTTTTCTAAGACCTCTTCGATTGCTGTCCATTCATTATCAGAAGGATCAAATTCAAAATCAAGGATACCAAACTTTGGAACTTTTCTCTCTGGCCAATGTAATTGATAAAGATCAATGTAATCTGTTTGTAATCTTTTAAGACTATTATCAATTGCAATACCCATATTTTTTTTATCAAAACCTAAACTTGTTGATCCTTGTCTAATCCACTCAAGATCATTTTCAGCTTTTGAAGCAATTTTAGATGCTAAAATTATCTTTTCTCTATTATTCCTTACTTTAAGCCAGTTACCAACTATTTCTTCAGTTTTTCCATATGTTTCTTTTCGTGGCATAACGGCATAAAGTTCTGCGGTATCAAAGAAATTTACTCCTCTTTCTAAGGAATAGTCCATTTGCTGAAAAGCCTCCTCTTGAGTATTTTGTTCACCATAAGTCATCGTACCAAGACAAATTACACTTACCTCAATATCTGTATTTCCTAATTTTCTATATCTCATCTTAATTTATTAAAAGATCTTGAATTTGACAGATTTATAGCGATATTAGTATTAATTAAAAGGAGAAATTATGGCTTTAGACTTTAATCAAAGATCTTTTTCAAAAACAGTAGATCAAGCAGCTATTGACGAAGGCTTGAGAGCTTACATGCTTAGGGTTTACAACTATATGACCACTGGATTGATACTTACTGGTTTTATTGCTTATTTTTTTGGCAAGGCCTCAATTGTAACATCAGAAACAGGTCAGGTTTTAGGTTTCACTCAACTTGGTGCTGCATTATTTGGATCACCTCTCTCATGGGTGATAATGCTTGCACCGTTAGGTTTCGTTTTTTATTTAAGCGCAAGAATAAATAAAATGTCAGCTTCAGCGGCACAAATAACTTTTTGGCTATTTGCATCTATTATGGGATTATCTATGGCTTCAATTTTTATTCAGTTTACTGGAACCTCTATTGCAAGAGTGTTTTTTATTACAGCTGGAACATTTGGAGCAATGAGTATTTACGGATATACTACAAAAAGAGACCTCACAAAACTTGGTGGTTTTTTATTTATGGGTTTGATAGGCATTATAATTGCAAGTATAGCAAATTTCTTCTTCCAAAGTGGCCCATTATCATTTGCAATTTCTGTAATAGGAGTATTGGTATTTGTTGGTCTAACAGCATACGATACGCAGAATATTAAAAATATGTACTATGGTGGAGATAGTGAGGAGATAGGTGCTAAAAAAGCTTTGATGGGAGCATTAAAACTCTATTTGGACTTTATAAATTTATTTATTTTGCTGCTCCAATTATTTGGACAAAGAAGATAACTAACACAGAATTATTAGCCAGTTGTTATAGCGACTGGCTTTTAGTTCGATATCATTTTTGAGGTATTAAGAACTAGTGAATTAAAATAGCCAGAGTTTGAAAGGCTACTCCATTCATATTGAGTTTGCTTCGTGATCTTACAAATCCAGTAACCCTCTAATAATGAGTTTTCTGACCTCATAATCCAAGCATCACTTTTTTGTTTATCATTATTTTCACCCAATTCAATATCAGCCATGAATAAACAAACCTCTCTACTTGGATTGGGACCTATTAGACCTGAGATTGTTTCCCTGGCCATAATCCAATCACTATTTTTAATTGCAAAAAATATTAATAATTTTTTGGATTCATTATTTTCTTTATTATTTTTAATTATCTGATTTATAAAATTCAAGCTATCTAATTTATTATCTAAAATAATTTTTATTAACATAGATCTAAATATAAAATTTGGATTTAAAGACCAATATTTTTTAATCATTTTTTTTAATAAACTTAAATTATTTGATTTAGATACTAGTTCTAAATATAGATTTAAATAGGGTGGAAAATTATTTTTAAAATTAAGTGCTTTAGATATAGATTTCAATGCTTCTTTAACATCTGAATTTGATTGAATTTTTGCAATTTCATATAAAGCTATTGATTTATTTTCTTGTGCTATATTTTTATCTATAATCTTTTTTGAGTATGCTTTATCAGTAATCTTAACTAATTGATTCCAGTTTTTTGTTTTTGCTATAACATATGTTAATGTTTCATAAAGTTTTTCAATTGATGGATTAATATTGAATAGTTTTTCGCCATATAAAAAAGCGTGATGGAAATCCTGATTGTTAAGATTTTGTTCCATTAAACCTCTGTAACCCAGTGCTTCAGTTTTCTTAGATTGAATCATCATTTCATATACATTAGAAAGTTCAGAGTAATTTTTATCAATCTTATATACTTCAGATTTTAATAATAATGAAAGTGATGGATCGTCTTTTAAATATAAATTCATTTTTTTTTGAGATTTTATTGCATTTTTATAGTCTTTATTAGCAACTGCGATCATTGCATCAACAAAATAAAGGTACCCTTTCTCTAATTTTTTATATCTATGTTTAAGAAAATAGTTTCCTAATGAAAATCTAGATTTAAAATAAAGATAGATCAAAATAAATATAATTAAAAAAATTAAAACAAGCATCCCAATAAAAATATTTGATGAAAAAGTATATTTTAAATTACTGATATCAAAGGATATTAAAAATGGATTAGAAAGTATCAAGCTAATGATTGTTAACAATAAAATTAATTGAACACTAAATAAAATTAATCTTTTCATTGTTTTACCAAATATAATTCATTTACAAATTTTAGATATTTATTAATCTCTTCTAATGATTGGGTGAAATTTATTTTATAATTATTAATAACTTGAAAGTTATCTAGTGCTTTTCTAATATTTTTATTATCCAAATTTTTACTAATTTTGCTTAAAGCTAAAATTTCATTATTTGTAATAGTATTTTCAGATGAGGGGGATATATTTAAATAAGGTAATAAAAATTTACTTATTAGTGAGTCTTCTTTTTTTATAATATTTTCTTTTAAAAATAAATTTGTTTCACTATTAAATATATTTTTTAGATTTTTGAATCCTTTGAAAGGATCTTGTTTAAGTAACGAAATTTTTTCAAAAATGGGTAATTTCTTTTCATTACAAATAGTTTTTAAATACTGAAGCTCTTGATCAAAATTGATATTATTTTCATATTTAATTAAAATTAAATCTATAACTTCATTTCTTCCTTCGTATATTATACTTGGCTGATCGTTATTATTTTTATTAGTTAAATTATTATTGTTTCTAAAGTTTTCAATCTCTTTAGATAGAAGGTTAAAATTATTATTTAAAATATTAATATTTTCACTAATTTTTAAAATATCATTTTTTATTTTTTTATCATCAGAAGATTTTAAAAGATTTTGAATTTCTGAAATTGTTGATCTCGTAAGCTTAAGTTCCTCAGACAAATTTTTTATTAAATTAAGATTTTTATTAACATCATTTTTTAAATTATTTTGTATTAAGGAATAATTTTGAGAAAGCTTGGTTTCATTCTGATAATTAATTAGAAAAACATATAAAAGTCCAATTAGACAAATCAGCAGAATAAAACTAACTGAAAATTTAGAAAATAGGTACAGTTTTTCATACATTTTTTTCATAGGTTTTTTTAACACGATTAGATTGTTGTTTCACAGCAGAAAATATTGTACGGATCAATTATGCTAGTATTTGCTGCAGAAACCTCGTGTGATGAAACCTCAGTTTGTTTGATGAAAAATAGAAATATTGTGGATCATATTACATTTTCACAAGAAATTCATAAAATACATGGTGGTGTAGTTCCCGAACTTGCATCACGGTCACACTTAGAAAAAATTCAAGAAATTACTCAAAAAATTTTTAAAAAAAATAAAATTGAGCCCAGAAAAATTGATATTTTTACAGCTACATGTGGTCCTGGATTGATAGGTGCCCTTCTAGTTGGTTCTACTTTTGTAAAATCATTAGCATTAAATGTTAAAAGGCCGTTTGTTCCAATGAATCATTTAGAAGGCCATATACTTTCAACAAGTTTTAATAATGAAATTAAATATCCACATTTAGTATTACTTTTAACAGGTGGACATACACAATTTTATTTAATGCAAAATAGTAAAGAAGTTGAATTACTTGGAGAAAGTGTTGACGATGCAATCGGGGAGGCTTTTGATAAAACAGCAAAACTTTTAGGCCTTGGCTACCCTGGTGGTTTTGAAATAGAAACAAGAGCTAACAAAGGAGATGAAAAATTTTTTGCTTTGCCAAAACCCTTGATAAATGACAAAAATTTAAATTTCTCTTTTTCAGGATTAAAAACTTATATTAATCTTTTGATTAAAAAAAGTGAAATTAATGATATTTTTGTAAATAATTTATGTGCATCATTTCAAAAGACTATTTCGGATATAATCGTTTCAAAAATTGAAGTTGGTATTAAAATTTTAAATGAAAGAAGTATAAATATTAAAGCTCTCTCTGTAGTGGGAGGTGTGTCAAACAATAATTATATTAGGAAAAATATTAAAATTTTAATTGATAGAAAAAATATTGAACTTTATTATCCAATTAAAGAAATGATGAGTGATAATTCTGCAATGATTGCATGGGCTTGCCTGAAAAACTATAATAATAGTAAAAACAATATTTTTTTTAAATGTGAGCCAAGAGTAAGAATTAATAGAAATTTATGAAGGTAGAAATATAATTAATGAAGTATTGGTTACTTAAATCAGAGCCAGGAACATGGTCTTGGGATGATCAAGTTAAAGAAGGCGCATCTATGTGGGATGGCGTTAGAAATTATCAGGCAAGAAATAACTTAAAAAAAATGAAAAAACATGATTTATGTTTTTTTTATCATAGTGTTTTAGAAAAATCTGTAATTGGAATCCTAAAAGTAGTTAAAGAATTCTATATTGACCCAACTGATAAAACGGGACGTTTTGTAGTAGTGGATGTCATAGCTGTCAAAAAATTGAAAAATGCAGTTTCTTTAAACCAAATAAAACAGAACAAACATTTACAAGATATAGCCTTGATCAAACAAAGTAGATTGTCCGTAATGCCTCTTAAAAAGACAGAATGGGACATAATTATTAAAATGTCAAAATAAATGGAAAAACAAATTTTTTGGATTACTTCATATCCTAAAAGTGGAAATACTCTTTTAAGGTATATGTTAATCGCACTTTTTTTTACTAATGATGGAAAGTTTAAATTTGATAAATCCAAATATATCTCACAGTTTGATCAAGCAATTATTGTAAAAAAAAATAAAAAAATTTTTGGAGAAGATTATAACAAAATTGGAAATATAAATACTTTTTATAAATATATAGTTAAACTACAATCAAAGGAAATTTTAGGTTTTAAAAATGATTTTATTTTCCTAAAAACTCATGCGGGATTGTTTAAAATAGATGATAATCCATTTACTACAATTCATAATACTAGAGGATTTATCTATATTGTTAGAGACCCAAGAGACGTTTGTATATCTAATGCAAAACATAATGGAATGTCATATGATGAAAGTATTAAAATAATGTTAAATGACAGTGCTTATATTGAATGGATTCAGAAAAAAGAGAATATTGAATTTCTTAGCAATAAATTAGTACCTAAATCTCTAATGAGTAGTTGGGAAAAACATTTTTTATCTTGGACGTTGGTAGATTGGAAAATCCCATTTCTAGTTTTAAGATATGAAGATTTAGTTTATGAAAAAAAAGAAACACTTGAAAAAATTATATTATTTTTTGAAAAAAATTATAATTTTAATTTTAAAAATTCAGAGGAAAAAATATCCAACATTATAAAAACAACAGAATTTAATGTTTTTAAGAAACATGAAGAAAATAAGGGTTTTGCTGAGGCATCTGTAAATAGTAAGTTTTTTTCTGTTGGGCAAAAGGATCAATGGAGGAAAAAATTGAGTATTGATCAAATTAAAACAATTGAAAATAAGTTTAAGAAAACAATGAAATCATTAAAATATAAGTTATCAGTTGAAGTTTAAATGATTTCGAATTAATCTAATCATGA
>MDTG01182424.1_pt1 | contig 12109 bp, 13 predicted proteins | sample 811421 | NCBI WGS metagenome assembly MDTG01 (sample SAMN05326645, study PRJNA326480) | marine metagenome | isolation source: seawater | place: Pacific Ocean: South East | collected 2011
CAGACCCCGTGCCCGACGGGAACCAGTCAACCGCTCGTCGGGCAGAGCAAATGCGTTTGGCCATTCGGAGCAGAGTCGCCAGCCATTCTTTTCGCTCTCCTTGGTGCGATACTAGTCTTCGGTCTCGGCGGTTGGACGGTTATGCGACGCAGGAGGGATGTAACGGTGACCGAGGCGGACGAGCATACACACAGTGTCGAGGCACCAGTCCAGTCTGTCTACGAGACGGAGCCCGAACCGGAGACGAGCGCCGGGCAGTTCCTAGAAGAACCCGAAGCAGACCTGAGCCGCCCCACTCCTCCTCCTCATGCTAAGATGAACGAGCAGGGGCAACTCGTGTGGGTTGGCGATGCGGGCACCGCATATGCTCAGAACCCTGACGGCAGCATGGTCACGTTCAACGTCACGACAGGGCGGTGGGAGCCGCTTGAGTAACCGAATCATAGGGTACCCCTTATTGACGATACATCCACTTCGCTAGCCACTGAAAGGGGGGCGCTATGGTTTCGAATTATTCGGTGTGAACATTCTTAGTATGGCAATGCCTAAAATACCACTTAGGGTAAACAAAATCATTGACGATATTCCCTCGGATGATATCGCTACGCGGATGATTACCGTCGACAGAACGAATCCAGTATTCCTAGCCAAGTTACCGAAATCCGTGTAAAACCAATAAGAAATCAATAGTATCAGGATATCAGCCAATATTAAAAAAGTAAAGAAATCTAAGAAGAAAATGACACGACTGACTGATCCGCCCCCGTCCTGCACTGAGTCGACCCATGTGTAGAAAGAGTAAGCCGCCATGGCCAAGAAAATGAGTAACATGGCGTTTGCAATCCCTCTTTTCGCCTCGACAAAGATCGCTACATTATCTGCCATTTGCTCTGATTTTTCCGAACTACTGCTTATTCTGAAGTAAGTCAGTGATGTGTATAGCAATACTAGGAATGCTGCGCATTCTACCAATAGGAACCCAAGGTCGGAACTAATCTTCCACCCCTCTGAGTTCTCGACTTCTGAAAGTCTCTTCAGAATGTCCCTAACTACAAGTAATGTAGCGATTTCATATTGCTTTCCCACAGAAGATGAGAATGAGTCTGGAATGGTTCTAATAAGCTGATACACCTCATATACTAAGAGGATAGAGAATGGTGTATAGAGGGTTGATAGAGGAGATTTGACAAGCTCCGATGCTTCACCTGTTATTGTTATATTTCCTGTCTCGAACAAAGCCCACATTACAATATGCACAAAGAATCCAACCACTGCAAAGACCATGGCTACCTTTCGAATATATTCTTCAGAAAAGTCCCCCATAGAAAGTTGAAAAGTTTTTTTATTCCACTCAAGCATGACTTCTGGTTGAAACACTCGCTTTTAGTAGTGATTTTATTTATTTTATACAATATGAATCTCAATCAAAATAGTGATTCAGTAGATATAATTCTGATAATCGGGTCATAATGTAATCGATTAACAGTCCAATTAATGGGGTTTTACTCGGACCCATGAATTAGTAATTACTGTATTAATGGGTTTGCAGTCCGCCCTTTCATAGGCTACCCTCTGAAAGGGCCCACTCGATGGGTAGGAGTATCTCGTTCCTGCGCATGAACGGCAGAGTGGTTCCGGGGTTGTCGTATACCGCCAGTATGGGTGCTCCTGTTGGGTTCAGTCCCTCTGTCTCGGCCATTCTGGTCAGCTTGCCCATCAGCGCCCTGGCCTTGGGCGTGCGCGAGAATCCGGAGAATCGCAGTGCGGCCACGACGTAACCATCCACCTGGGTGATCTCGATGTCTCCGTCGTTCGGCCTCGGGAGGTCCTCGAGGGCATGCTCGGAGGGCATGATGAACGACATCATGGGGCCCTCTTCGGCCTGCCACATGTGGACGGGGGCTGTCATGGCGATCCTCTGACCCCTCTCGTTGCCGCCGAAGATGTACCCGGCTATCCTCCTGAAGCCTCCGCTCGTGCCGCCCCACCCAGTGCCCGGGGCGAGCAGCCTGGCCTGTATCGAGCCGGCATACCTCCTGACCTCGAACCGCTTGTACTCCCTGAGGACCTCGAACTCGGGCTCCTCGTAGGTCCCAGCCATCCGAACACCTCAGAGCAGGTTGGGCAGGATATTGATGTTGAACCAGATCAAAGCGACAAAAACAATGGCCCAGATCCAGTAGATGCTGTCGGACCAAGTCTTGATCTTCTTCCCGTCCAAAGGCCCGAAGGGCAGCATGTTGAATGTGCCCAACCCAACATTGACCCAACACCAGAGCTCTAGTAGCCCTCTTTCTTTCCCGTTGATTAGCGAGGTGAATTCTGTAGTCTCTAAGCCGAGCACGATTAGCACGATGCCGAGGGCCCACAGCATGATGTTGCTTACGGGCCCTGCCAACGCAATCTTCCCAAACTGGGAACGCGATGTGTTGCCTGCGACCATGACAGCGCCAGGGGCCATGAAGACAATGCTTGTCAGGGCAGCCAGGAATACGCCGAATCTCAAGCCGCTGGGCGAAGCTCTAAACTCGGCCCAACAGCCATACTTGCGAGCCGTGACCTTGTGTGCAATCTCGTGAATGATGAAAGCAGGGGCGGCTGGTATGATCCAGAAAATCCCCCCTATGATGAATTGCGCGGGGCTAGAGATGGCGCCTAGTATTCCTCCGACTGACATGAATGCCAGGGCCAAGGCGAAGGCGAGTGTGGCTTGCGCGAGGTGCTCGACCTCCTTACTCGAGAAGTGCCATATCGAGCCCTTGTGGACGGGTATCCTCCTGGCCTGTGGCTCCTCGCCGAATACCTGGAAGAATGGTCGGCCGCCTGTCATGTTGACCTTGACGACCCTGACGTGGCTGCGGCGGCTGCCGTCGTCCCTGGCTCTGGAGTGGGAGGGAGGGGGTCGAGAGTCGTCCATCCTGTCGAAGGGGTCGTCGTCTATCCTCCAGGCCCGGGGGTCCCTCTCTCCTGTCACGTTCCTGTCTCCCCTGTGTCTCGTATGAAGGCTCGTAGTCCTCAGTCCTCTTCCAGCATATCGCCGACCTCTGAGAGGAGGTCGTCCCAGCTGGGCACCTCCTTGCGCTTCCCCCCGTCTATCAGGGAGAGGAGGTCCTCCATCTCCTCGGGCTCCAGCTTGGAACCCCACCAGCTGGCCTTCTTCCTCCTGTCTCCGATTAGGGAGCCCTTCTCCTGGCGGCGAAGCCTCTCGAACAGGTCCTCTATCTCCTCCTGGGTCCTCGGAGACACCTCTCCTTGGTGCTCGGAGATGAGCGTGACATAGTGGAGCATGAGCTCCCCGTGCTCGGGGTCGTCGATGTAGCTGGCCGGGGATGCTAGCATGGTGACTAGCTCCCTCGAGAGCCTGTCCGCCTTGGTGGTCGCCTGTCCCGAGAGCCTGTCCCTGGATCTGGTGTGAGCGGCGATGCATTTCTTGCATCTCTCGGTACCGGCTACGTCGGGCGCGTCGCAGAATAGGCAGCATATCGCGAAACCCATCTGCTCCATGGCCCTGCGGGGCAGTGACATGCGCTATCCTCCGCGTCCTCTGACATCAAACCTACTGAGCCATGGGCACCATTAGCGCGTTGGCGGGGTCACGGTAGACCAAAGGGGCCTCGAACGTCGATAGCGAGGGCAGGATGTGGACGGTGCATATGCTCCCGCATGCGGGAGCTAGGTAGTCCTCTCCTGTGTCTGAGAATACGAACCGGAGTCCGTGTCCGGCTGGGAGTAGCGCATCTATCCCCTGGAACTCCATCATCATGGTAATCTGCTGCCCTGGCATGACCGTCTGGGGGTCGTAGCCGCCCGCGTGGTAGCGCACGTCCATTGTCGCGTGCCCTATTCTCATGCCCGTCTCGGCGTCCTGCATCTCGATGAATATCTGACCGCCGTCGAAAGTGGGCACTGCCGACAGGTGCAGCGTTGGGAGTCCTGAGATGTGCATATCCAGGTCCTCGTTTATCGAGGGGCACTCGACTGTGACTGTCTGCCCTCCCCCTACCACGGGGGCCCCTCCCCCTACGAACACCCCGTCGTTCATGCAGTCGGCTAGTTCGAGCGTGAACGGCTCGCGGTCCACTGGAGGCCATGTCTCCTCTATCCTCCATTGACCGTCGTTCCTCTGTATCTGGGCGTCCAGTGATGGCTTTGGCCCCCTCTCCTGCAGGTAGTACTCGAACCACTCGAACAGGTCCTGGCCCCAGTCCCACCTCGTCATGTTGTGCAGGGCCTCGTACCCGTAGCCGGAGTCTACGCCATCGTGGCTGCTCACCTGATCCGGGTAATGGTGGCCCCACTGGCCGAGGATGCTTCGTACCTCGAACCCAGCATCCACGTAGGCCTGGTACCAGTTCGTCCCCAGAGGGCCGCCGAAGACCTGGTGGGGGTCGACGTTCCAATCCTGCATCCCCTGCACCCAGTATATGCTGCCGTTCCAGTTCTGGAATGCCTTGTCAATGTGGCTCCTCTCGTCGTAGTAGTTGTCCATGTAGGGATCCATCTCGCCCGCGATGTAAGTTACTGGACCTGCGAACAGTCCCTCTGCTATGTCAGGGCACACGTTGTCGAAGTCGTCCTCGTTGTAGTCGACCGTGCTCGAGAAGTAGTTCATGTGCATGATCTGGGATCTCGCCTCCGCACTGCCGTTCTTGTAAAGCAGCGGGTGCAGTGCAGTGGTTCCGGAGATCGGGACGATCGTCTTGAGGTGCTCGCTTCCGATTGCCGCGGCCTCCCACTGGGTCGCACCCTCGTAGGACTTGCCGTACAGGCCGACGTTCCCGTTGCTCCACTCCTGTGTCCCAAGCCACTCCACCGCCGAGTGTATCCCCAGTCCCTCGCCCGCGCCCCTGTAGTCGAAGCAGCCACTGCTCTCCTCTGTGCCAAAAACAGCAACCTGCGCGAATGCGTAGCCATGGGGTACGAAGTTCTCGAAGATGAACTCGCCGCGGCCTGCGCTGACCACGTTTGTCGGGGTCGACTCATCGCCTGGCTGGCCGTAGGAGAAGTATGGCGAGACTATCGCTATCACGGGTACCTTGTCCCCGGCCTGGGTGTTGTTCGGGAGCCAATACGAGATGTGCACCTCGGAGGTGCTTGGCCCTGTCTCCCATACGGTGGACGTGTCCACGGAGACCATCGCCTCCTGGACCTCGAGTGCCCCGTATGGCCCGGGGTCGAGCACGAGGCTGTATGTTCCGGACGTCTCCCATTGCAGTGCGTGCCTGTCCCATATGGAGGGGTACTGGGTTTCATCGGATGCGGGCGGTCGTCCCTCCTCCTCGGAGAATATGCACCCCGAGAGAGTCCCTGCCAGGAGCAGTACCACGAGCGAGAGTGCCGCTGAGCGTCTGCCCATGATGCCCGCGGCCGGTTCGTGTTTCAAAACCTGTGTATTGATGGGGGGGTTTGTTTTCGACTGCCTATGGGTGTGGTGGGTGGTCACGAGAAGCGCTGGGCCATACTTGGCGTAATGAGCCTGAGCCTGATTATTGTCATGTTCAACAACGTGACCCTGAACGTGGCCCTGCCCGAGCTCTCGAAGGACCTCAGTGCGGACAACACAGAGCTGCAGTGGATATTGGACGCATACGCCTTGATATTCGGTGGGACGCTCCTCGTTATGGGCGCTCTAGGAGATCGTTTCGGCAGGAAGCCGGCCCTACAGCTGGGCCTGCTGATGATCGCTACTGCCTCCGCGGCGACCGCGATGTACGCCGACGCGACGGAGGAGGTCATTGCGGCTAGGGCCGTGATGGGGCTCGGAGCCGCGTTGGTGATGCCCGCGACCCTCTCGGTCGTCGTCGTCGTGTTCCCTCACGAGGAGAAGGCGAAGGCTGTCGGGATATGGACCGCGATGGCGGGAGTGGGGGCCCCGATCGGGTTGCTGCTCGGTGGCTGGGCGGTCGAGAACTACGACTGGCAGATGGTCTTCTGGATCAACGTTCCAATCATAGCCCTCGCCCTGCTTCTCGGCCTATTTCTCGTGCCTAACTCGAGGGACGAGCAGCGCAGGCCCATGGACCCCCTCGGCGCCTTGCTATCCGTTTTCGGCCTGGGCTCGATACTGTATGCGATCATAGAGGCGCCGACGCATGGCTGGATGAGCAACGAGACATTGGGCGTCGCGGCGCTCGGCGTACTGCTCATGATCGCCTTCGTAACATGGGAGAGGAGGGTCGAGCACCCCCTGCTGCCGATGGGCCTCTTCGGGGACAGGGGGTTCACAATCGGCCTCATAGCGATTATGTTCGCGTTCTTCGTGATGTTCTCGTTCATGTTCACCCAGATGCTGCACTTCCAGCTGGTCCGCGACAAGACCGCTCTCGAGGCTGCCATCCGGTTCCTCCCACTCCCTCTGGGGCTAGGGCCCGTGGCGGCGAACAGCGACAGGCTGGTGCAGAGGTTCGGGAGCCGGAACGTGGTCACCACCGGACTCGCCCTCGTATCCCTGGGCATGGCCCTGTTCACCACGGTTGACGTCGGGACGGCGTATCCGGTGATCGGGGCGACGTTCCTGCTCCTCGGAGTGGGGATGGGACTGACTATGGCGCCCTCGACCACCCTGGTGATGGATGCCGTGCCAGATGACAAGGCCGGGGTCGGGAGCGCTACCAACGATGCCAGTAGGGAGATCGGGGGGGCTCTAGGCATAGCGATAGGGGGCAGCGTGCTGAACGAGTACTACCAGAGGAGCATGTCCATCCCAGAGGGACTGGAGCACCTCGGCTCGGTGCCGCTCGAGTCGTTCCCCGCCGCAATGAGGATCGGAGGGGAGATGCTCGCAGAGGGGAACATGGCGGGCCTGGAGCTCATCGAGGCGGCGAGGGCCTCGTTCGTCGAGGGGATGGTGGCCAGCGCGATGGTTGGCGGGGCCATCGCCCTTGCGACCGCTTTCGTGGTGAGATCATACATGCCCGGGAAGGATTAGCCCCAATCCTAATGGGGAGTGTTTTCCCCTCTAGTGACCCGAGTTGGGTGGTTAGTGGCATGGAGGAAAAGAAGCTGGGGGTTGGACACGTGATTGGTATCGGGTGGTTGGCCCTCTTCGCTGTCTTGAGGAACATCTCCGATTCTTCGGAGGCCGGGGTGATTCCGACATGGGTGCTGTTGCCCGTTTTGCCGCTGGGCTTGGCTACGGTAGTCTACTTCTTCTGGGCGATTAGCGATTAGGTGGTAGTATGGATTATGAAGCGATAATATTTGGTTTGTTGATGCTCCTGTTCTTTGGCTCGGACTTGTTGGTGATGGCTCTATCCATTAGGGGCCTGAAGGATTCGAAGGCCAAGGCGTCCTGGAGCTCGATGGGAGTAATACGAAGGGGGATGCTTGTAGGCTTGATCGTCGTGATGGTTGTGTTCGTCTACTGGTTGGCCACCGACAGCATTCTGGCCCCTTAATTGAAATGGAACGATAATTAATATCGCACACCGCCTTTCAGAGGCTGTGAAGCCCTTCTTGGAGCACGTAAACATGACCTCGACCAATGTGGATGAGACAGTCCGCTTTCTGATGACCGCGATGCCTGACTTCAGCATCAGGGGGGAAGGAGGAGGCGCTAAGGCGCAGCGATGGGTCCACATCGGCACTGATGATTCCTACCTCTGCATAGAGGACAGGGGGGCCACGGAGAAGGGGCCGCACCGGCCGTACGTCCATCCAGGCCTGAACCACATGGGTTTCGTCGTCAGCGAGGCGTCGGAGGTAGCAAGGCGGTTGACCGAGGCGGGCTACGAGCAGGGGGCGACCTATCTGGACCACCCCCACAGGCATCGCTACTACTTCTTCGATCATGACGGCAACGAGTACGAGTTTGTCGAGTACCTCAGCGACGAGCCGGGCGAGAGGAACGAGTACGAGTCATAGGCGGGTATTGGGTTGAGGTTCTGGGCTCTTGTTGCGTTGCTACTATTCGCGTTCTCGGCCGTGGGCTCGTCAGGCGACCAGTCCATCATGCAGGAGGAGGTCGTGGTCACCGTGGACAGCACTAACTTCCGCTTCTCGCCCTCGACCGTGACCATCACGGAGGGAGGGACGGTCCGGTTCTTCTGGAGCGGTGAGCTGCTCGCCCACAATGCGGTAGCTGACGACGGGCTGTTCGACTCGGGCGACCCATCCACCTCGGTAGACTACTCGTTCACATTCGAGGTGGGCACCAACGGGACCCATACCTACGTCTGCGAGCCGCACGAGGCGATGGGGATGATCGGTACGGTCGTGGTTGAGCCCGCGCCCCCAGTGGAGCCGGCAGAGCCGGAGCCGGAGCCCATCGAGGGCGAGTCGGCGGAGTCTGACGAGATGTGGATACCATTCCTCGGCGTGGAGCTGGTCGTGCTAGGCGTCCTGGCTGTGGTGATCTACAACTACGGCGTGACGAGGGGGATGGTGGAGACGCGTCTCGAATTGCCCGAGTCGGAAGAGGGGAATGCTCGCTGATTCGTGGTTGTTTATCGCTTCAGCTCGGCCCTCAACGCCCTGGGTATGTCGCTCTGGATGGTCATCCTCTCACCATTCGGGTGGTCGAAGGACAGCGCCGACGCATGCAGGCAAAGCCTGTTGACGCTGGCCTTGCCCCATCCGTGCCTCGTATCCCCGGCGACGGGGCACCCAAGGCTGGCCATATGGAGTCGTATCTGTGCTCTTCGTCCAGTGTCTATCTTGATTCGGATCAAGGTGTGCGTAACGCCCTCCTCGTCGACTTCCCAGTGGGTTATCGCCTCCCGGCCGGCCCTTCTGCCCTCGACTACGAGTCGTACGCGCATGTCCTTGGTCTCCTGGATCCTAGCTGTCTCGGTCCCCGATTCCTCCTCAGGACGGCCATGGACAACGGCATGGTATATCCTCTCCACGGAGCGTCTCTTGAACTGTTCCTGCAGCATGTCCCTAGTCTCTGGGCTACGTGCTAGAATGAGGCACCCTGAGGTCTCCCTGTCGAGCCTATGAACTAGTATCGCCCTCGATCTGCCGTTGTCCCACGCCCACTTGGCGGCCCTGTCGAACATGGTGTCTATTTCCCCCCTGTCCGTGGCGACGGAAAGGAGTCCGTGGGGCTTGTCGACGACTATCACCTCGGAGTCCGAGTAGAGCACGCGGGGCTCGGGCAACCCCGGCTTCGGCTTGGCCGGCCGGTCCCCGTCCTCCCTCGACAGCACCACGACCGTCGAGCCGGCGGCCACCCTCTGTCTAGGGTGCTCGGCCCTCACGCCGTCCACCCTGACCCTCCCGTGGGTTATCATCCGACGGAGGGAGTTCCTCTTGGCGCCGGGGTGCATTGAGGAGAGCGCGTCGATGAGGAGGGTCTCCTCGTCTGGGGTTATGGAGGGGTCAGTCACCTTGCCACCACTCCTCTGGTTCGTTATCATCGTGCTGCTGGTCGAAGGCGGCGGCCTCCTCTTCCTCGGATATCCGCCCGTCGCCGTCTGTGTCCAGGACCACTGCCTTTCCGAGCTTCTTCCTCCTGTACGCATTGATAGCGACCAACACAATGACTACCGCGAAGAGGAATGCGAACCCCATCGCCTCGGCCTCGAGGCGAGAGAACCCGAGGCCCATCAAGACCTGCACGGCTATCTCAAATAGCACGTGAAAGGCGATCCAGACTAATACTTCGAGAATGATTTCGAAGCAGACGTCCTCGACCACGGATTACTCCACCATCTTGCGCTGATGAGTTTGCGGATTTGGTCTTGTGGGGGGCATCACCGGCTCCGCGATGCCACGTATTCGACGGCGTTCCTGAATATCGCCATGCCCTCTCCCTCGCCGTGCTCGACGTCCTCACGCGTCCACGTGGCCCCGAGCCATGTCGAGTGGTTGGCCTCGGGGTGGGGCATCAGGCCGAACACGAGGCCCGTTGGATCGCAGACGCCTGCGACGTTCCTCCAGCTCTGGTTCGGCGAGACGGGGTAGGGCAGGACCTCGTCGCTGGAGCCGGGGTATTCCGTGGATGGGTCGACGTACCTAGCCACGAGCTGCCCCGAGTCGGCCCACTTGTCCAAAAGCCCCCTGTCGTCCGTGACGAACTTGCCCTCGCCGTGCCTGACTGGCACCCTGATCCTCTCTATCCCCCTGGTCCAGACGCAGGGGCTGCTCTGGTCGAACTCGAGGGTGACCCACCTGTCGTCGTAGCGCCCGATGTCGTTGAGGGCGAGCGATGCGGTCTGAGTAAGGGACACCTCCTCGTCCCCGGGGAGGAGCCCCATCTTGACGAGGACCTGGAATCCGTTGCATATCCCTATGACGGGCTTGCCCGCTGTGACGAACGCCCTCACCTGGTCGCGGAGGCCGAACCTCAGTCGGTTGCCCATCAGCCTCCCGCTGCCTAGGTGGTCCCCGAAAGAGAAGCCGCCCGGACCCGCCATGATGTCGTAGTCGGAGAGGTTCGCCTCGCCGTTGACCAGCCTATTGACGTGGATCCTGTCCGCCGTGGCCCCGGCCATCTCGAACACGGCCATGGTCTCCGTCTCGCAGTTGATCCCGAAGCCGGATAGGACAGCCACCCTGGGCTTGTCGCTCATCTCTCACCACCCCCCAGTGCCCCCTTCCAGGACTCCCTGAGTTCGCTCATTGAGGCCGAGAGTATCTCCCTCTCGCCTCTGTTGATGGTTATTTGATCCCCCTCCGAGACGCGTCCTACATGGTAGCATGCATGGCCATGCATGGCCCTCTCAAATGCCGAGCAGTCAGTCGGTCTGACGCTGACTAGTATCCTTCCGAGGCTCTCACCGAACAACGCGCCCCACTCGTCGAGGCTCTCGCAGTCGCCCCATATTTCCCCTATGTCGGTGGTCGCCCCTGAGTCCGCTCCGAAGCAGCACTCCGCGAGGGCCGTGGCAAGGCCGCCGTCGCTGCAGTCGTGAGCGCTCGCTACCAGCCCACCCCTCATAGAGCTGGTCAGGGACCTGTACATCGCTAGGTTCCTCTCGGCGTCTATCTCGGGTATCGCTCCGCCTATGCCGCTGCCTTCCTCGTCCCTGAGCATGAAGGCGAGCTCGCTGGCCCCGAGCTCCTGATGGGTCTCGCCGAGGAGATATATCGAGTCGCCGGGGCTCTTGAAGTCAGAGGAGACTGCATTCCTTACGTCTGGGTGGTTGCCGACCAGGCTGAACAGTATGGTGGGCGGAACACTGATCTTCTCGCCATCCAGAGTGGCATCGTTCTTCATCGAGTCCTTGCCGCTGATGCAGGGGAGCCTGTAAGCCCTGCAGATGTCATCTATGGCGCGGTTAGCACGGACCAGCTGGGCCAGCTTGTAACGTCCGTCGGGGGTCTTGGCGGACTCCACGGGATCGGGCCAGCAGAAGTTATCCAGGCCCGCTATCAGGTCTAGGTCGACGCCCACGCACACCGCGTTCCTCAGAGCCTCGTCGACGGAGGCGGCTGCCATCGCATAGGCGTCGATGTCGGAGTACCTGGGTACGATGCCGTTGGATATCACGGCGCCCTGTGTGCCCCCCTGGATCGGTGCTATCACGGCAGCGTCCCCCGGTGCGTCACTGTTCACGCCGCAGAAGGGCTTGATCACGGACTGGGCGATGACCTCGTGGTCGTAGGAGCGCACCCACCACTCCTTGGACGCGACGTTCGGCCTCGCCATCAGTCTCTTGAGAATCACCCCCGCCCCCTTGGCGTCCGCTTCGGGGAATTCGGCTGGCATGTGGACGGGGGGCACCCACTCAGACTCCAGCCTCAGCTGCGGGCAGCCGTCATGGAGGAACTGGATTGGGAGGTGGGCGACTGGCTCCGTCCCATGAGTTACCACGAAAACGCCCGAGTCGGTGAAGGTCCCTACGGCAGTGGCCTCAACCTCGTGCAGGGCTGCGAGGCTCTCGAATGCAGAGCAGTCACTCGGCCTCACGCCCACGGTCATCCTCTCTTGGGACTCGGAAACGAGTATCTCCCAAGACGAGAGTCCTGCTTGCTTCAATGGGACCGTCCCGAGGTCTAGCTCGGCGCCCCCGGTCAGCTCGGCCATCTCGCCCACGCTGCTCGACAGTCCTCCTGCTCCGTTGTCGGTGATGACCTGGATCAACCCGGCGTCCCGGGCCTCGAGTAGCATGTCGATCATCTTCTTCTGGGTGATCGGGTCCCCTATCTGTACGGCTGAGCTCGG
>MDTG01417931.1_pt1 | contig 12109 bp, 11 predicted proteins | sample 811421 | NCBI WGS metagenome assembly MDTG01 (sample SAMN05326645, study PRJNA326480) | marine metagenome | isolation source: seawater | place: Pacific Ocean: South East | collected 2011
ATCCAAAGAGGCTAGAGTAATTAAATCTCATCATAATGTTGGGGGTCTTCCAGATGATATGAAAATGGAGTTAGTAGAGCCCCTTCGTGATTTATTTAAGGATGAGGTAAGAAAAATGGGATCTGAGCTTGGGCTTCCATTGGAGATGTTAAATCGGCATCCATTTCCAGGCCCAGGATTAGGAGTAAGAATCCTGGGAGAGATTTCCAAAGAAAAAGTTTTAATTCTCCAAAATGCAGATGCTATTTTTTTGGAAGAGTTAATCAAAGCAGGCTTATATAATCAAGTGAGCCAAGCATTTTGTGCATTTCTTCCAATCAAATCAGTTGGAGTTGTAGGAGATCAGAGGAGATACGCGTATGTGATAGCCATAAGAGCGGTTGAGACAGTAGATTTTATGACAGCAACTTGGGCGAGACTTCCTCATGATTTCTTATCTCATGTCTCAAATCGAATCGTTAATGAATTAGACGGAGTTAGTAGGGTGGTCTATGATATTTCAAGTAAGCCACCAGCCACTATTGAGTGGGAATGAAAGATTTTTTACGAAAGAATTTAAAGATGCCCTACAATTCAATTAAAGAATTTTAATACAGTGATTTTTAGCACAAATAACTTCGATATATTTGATTCTGTTGTTTCAGATGATTACTTTGAAAATAGTTATGAGGATGTAAAAGATTGGATTCAAGAAAGAAGAGATGCAATTAAAGTTGAGATCGAGCAGATAGATCTTGATAAGTTAAAAAACTGGAAAATAGATGATCACCTAGGAAGTTTAGTTCATACAAGTGGAAAATTTTTTTCTGTAGAAGGCATAAGTGTTAATACTGATTGGGGTAGTGTAAGCTCATGGGAACAGCCAATAATTAATCAACCTGAAGTTGGAATTTTAGGAATTTTGTCAAAAAAGATTAATGGCGTTCTGCATTTTCTGATGCAAGCAAAGATTGAGCCTGGGAATATAAACAGCGTTCAAATTTCACCTACTCTTCAAGCCACCAAAAGCAACTATACTCAAGTTCATGAGGGGTCTAAACCACTTTTTTTGGAATATTTTAATGGAGCTAAAAATGTTGAGGTTCTACTAGATCAATTGCAATCTGAACAAGGCGGCAGATTTTTAAAGAAAAGAAATAGAAACATAATTATAAAAATCAAAGATTCTGAAGATATCTCCTTTTCAAAAGACTTCATCTGGCTGACACTCAAGCAAATTAAAGATTTACTAAAGGAGGACAACATTGTAAATATGGATACCAGAACTGTAATATCTGGAATTCTGTATGACTTTGATCAAAAAAAAATAAATCTTGATTTGTTAAATGATAGCCCTATGCTTTCATCCATATATAACTCAGATAACTTTTTACATAATTTCAATCAAATTATCTCTTGGGTAACTAATTTAAAATCAAAGTATGATCTTTCAATTAAGAAGGTGCCCTTAAAAAATATTCAAAATTGGGTTTTTTCTAATGAGGAAATATATCACAAATCAAGAAAGTACTTTACTGTTTTGGGCATAAGGGCAACCATTGAAAATAGAGAAGTTCATACTTGGGATCAACCTATGATTAAACCGGCTCAGGAGGGATTAATGGCATTTATAATTAAGCCGATAAATGGGATTCTCCATTTTCTTGTCCAAGCAAAGCTTGAGGTAGGAAATTTTGACGTAATTGAGTTCGCTCCAACTGTTCAATGCTTGACTGGTAATTATAGAAAGGGATTAAATGAATATTCAGTTCCATTTATTGAGGATGTTTTAAACGCAAAAAAAGAAAAAATTATTTTTTCTTCTATGCAAAGCGAAGAAGGAGGAAGATTTTACTATGAACAAAATAGAAACGTTTTAGTATTAGAGGATGAAAAATTTAACCCAAAGCTACCCGAAAATTACTGTTGGATGTCTTTAGGGCAAATACTCCAATTTCTTCAATTTAATAACTACTTCAATATTGCGGCAAGAAGTTTAATTTCTTCAATTTCACCCTTAGATCTAAAGTGAATTCAAAAAAAATAATAAATATTGGAGTTATGGGTTGTGCAAATATAGCCAAAAAGTCAGTAATACCATCAATCCTGAGTTTAGATAAAAATTTTAGATTAGTGGCAGTCGCTAGTAGAAAAAAAAATAAGGCAGATGAATTCGCAAACAAATTTAACTGTAGACCATGCTTGGGATATCAAAACTTAATTGATTTAGAGAACCTTGACGCGGTTTACATTCCACTGCCGACTGGACTTCATAAAGAGTGGGTTAATAAATGTTTAAAAAAAGGACTTCATGTTTATGCTGAAAAATCTCTTGCAATGGACAGCAACGACGCAATGCGGATGGTCCAAAATGCCAAAGAAAATTCTTTAGGATTGATGGAAGGATACATGTTTCAGTATCACTCACAGCATCATGAAATTAAGCGACTTATAGAATCAAATTGCATTGGAAATGTCAGATTTATGTATAGTTCATTTGGATTTCCCCCACTAGATAATAAAAATTTTAGATATGATGCAGATATTGGAGGCGGCGTTTTAATGGATGCAGCCGGTTATCCTTTAAGAGCCGTTCATAGTTTATTGGGAAATGATATGAATGTGATAGCCTCATCATTGAATATATCTAAAAAATTTCAAATTCCAATTTGGGGAAGTGCCTATCTATCAAATTATAATGGTCTTGGTGCAGCAATTGGATTCGGATTTGATAATTTTTATCAATGCAAGCATGAGATTTGGGGGGCATCAGGAAAAATTTTTTCTAATAGAGTTTTTACTGCAGGCGAAGACATTGAGCCAGAAATAGTAATAGAATCCAAGCTCGGAGTTGAAAAAATAAACATCCAAAAAGATAATCATTTTACAAAAGCATTAAAAGAATTTCATGCTTTGATATCAAGCAATGATCTGAAAAATAAACATTATGATGAGATAGTGCTTCAGTCAAAATCTCTTGATTTAATTAAACAACTATCGAATTAACTAAAAATATGAAACAAAAAAAATCTGCAATCATATTCGGATCTAATGGATATATTGGTAAACATCTTCAATTCTGTTTGAAATCATTTAATTACGAAATACGTAACTTTGATATTACTCAGTCGGAAAATGATGAGAGTTTTACAAAAATAGACCTCCTAGAAAATAGCAGCTTAAATTCAATTGATTGGAATGTTGATTTAGTATTCTTTTTTGCGGGTTTAACTGGCACAAAAATAAGTTTTGAAAATTATTCAAACTTCATAAATCTTAACGAAATAGCTTTATTAAATACTCTTGATTCAATTAAAAACTCACATTTTCGTCCAAGATTTGTTTTCCCGTCCTCACGACTTGTTTATAAAGGTAGCGATGATCCATTAAAAGAAGATGCGGTATTATTTCCAAAAACGATATATGCAGCCAACAAAATTTCTTGTGAACATTATTTAGAAATTTATAAAAATATGTTTGAAATACCTTATACAGTTTTTAGGATTTGTGTTCCCTATGGAAATTTACTCTCTGGTGAATATTCCTTCGGAACAATTGGCAGTCTTACAACCGCACTTAAAACAAAAGGATACATTTCATTGTATGGGGATGGCATGCTCAGAAGAACTTTTACACATGTTGAGGATATGATAAATCAAATGGTAATTGCGTGTGAGTATGAGAGTTCTAAAAATGAAATTTACAATGTTGATGGAGAAAATTATAGTCTTATTGAAATATCTAATATGTTGTCAGATAAACTCGGTGGCGAGGTGAAATTAGTACCCTGGCCAGAAGAGGACTTAAACCTTGAATCTGGCTCGACAATATTTGATTCATCGAAATTAATCAAAATATCAAAATATCAAAATAAGCACTCTGTTTCAAAGTGGATTGAGAGCCTAGGCTTATAATAAAGATTAGTTATTAAAATAAGATAATTATCCTAAAATTTGTTCTAATAGTTTTTGAACTTTAAATGCATCATATAAGGATGCCGAGATTTTTGGATTTTTTCCTTTAAATATTTCTTTCATTTCAAGTGCCTGCTCTAAAAAACCTGGCTTAACTAATTGATTTCTACTTGGATATGAAGAAATTGATTCAATTTCTTTTGGAATATATCTCCTCAACGGCAAATCATCAGTTGGCTCAATCACCTGCATTCCTTGAAATATCTTACTATCTTCAAAAGGCTTAATTTCAAGCTTTTTAGCAAGCCCCTCAATATTTATCATAAAGTTAGATGGAGAATTCCAATTCATAGTTAAATTTACAATTGCTCCATGTTTTGACTTGAGTAAAATAATCCTACCTGCATCATTATTAAAATGATTCACATTAAGGATTTGGAGATCTTCGAACAAATATAGTAAAAGATCAATTCCATGAGATGAATTTAGCAGTACCCCAGTATAATTTCCTTTTGGAGTAACCACTTCAGGCAGCTCCATCCTAGCATGCACTGCTTTTTCATTTATTATAAATGTCCTTGCATTTTGAATTGTTGAGTAAAAACGTCGATTATATGCCACTCTAATTTGAGGATAATCATTCTTTTTAAATCTAGATAAATGTTGAGGATCTGTCCATACTGGTTTTTCTATAAGAGCTGGCTTTTGTAATTCTATTATTGAATCAAGATAATCAAAATTTTTGTCTGTTGGTGTAGAGAGCAAAATTACATCCCACTCTTCGTGATTTTTTAAAATATCAAAGGGATCTAAGAATACATTTTTTATTGAATGTTTTTTTCCAAAAGAAACAATATTCTTAGAATTTTTTGATCCAGCTGCATGACTTAAGTCAAAGCCAGCTTTTTTAAAAGCATCACAATGAAAATTAGCAATATTGCCACCTCCTATAATAGCCAGCCTTGGCTTACTCACGATATCTTCCATTCAAATTCAAATAGATGTTTTTCTACTTCAGAGTCTATATTAATTTTTCTTTCTTTTTGATTGGCGATAAGAGCAAAAATCATAGCTTTTGTAGCAATTAACTCTCTATCACGATTAATGTTTAGCTTTTCATTAAAAAAGGGTTCAAATATCCTTGAGAATAATCTACTGCTATCTGGCAAAAGAGGTTTTTCATTTGTTTTGGTAGCTGTCCCCAGTCTTATAACTCTATTGTCTGCTAATATCTCGTCTTTATCTCTCTCAAATATATCGATACTCATATCCTCGTTGATTTTCAGCTTACCATTGGGACAAAAAACTTCTGTAGACTGTCTTACACTAGAAGAGTTTGTAAAATTAATTGATAAAGATCTGTTATTGTCAAAATCCCAATATGCAGAGCCTTCCCAAAAGCCTAAATCTTCAGATCGAGGATTAATATTCCATGACTTTAAATTGCTAACAACTGAAACCGGATGCGCCTTAAATATAGATATTGATAAATCTAAAAAATGAATGCCATTAGTTACCATTCCAGCAGCGCCTCCGTTTACAACAATCATAGAGGGCGGCCCACCAAGTTTTTCAAGACTTATTTCATATATTTTTTCATGAATATTTGTATATCTATTTTGAAATCCACCTATCACTTTGATGTCATTTCTTAAATTTTTTAGCCAATCTAATGCTTTTAAGGAATTAGCTACTGGTTTTTCAATGTAAAGATTCGTTACTCCAAGCTTTATGAGAAATTTTGCAGATTGATAATGCAATGTTCCCCAATTGGCAATAACTCCAATTTTTTTTAGAGAGCAATTTGCAATAATTTCAGAGGCATCCTCTAAAGAAGAAAACACATTAGCAGATTTTTTAAATTTATTTTTTGCCCAATCCCTTGCATCTTGGTTTGGATCTATGCAGATTAATTGCTCATCAAATGAGCTAAGAAATTCGGCATGGCGCTTTCCAATTGAGCCTAGTCCTAAAATGATAAATTGATAAAGTTTTTTAGATTCCATTTTATTCCCTGATCAAGATAAAGATTTGAAATTGTTGAATGCTTTATTTTACATGAATTGGAATATATATAATTTATAATTATTAAATGTCTTTAAAAAAAGTTATACATATAATTCCATATGATGGAACAGGAGGGGTTGAGACTGCAGCAAGGTCAATGGATAAAAAATTTCAAAGTGGAATAAATTTTAAAATCCACTATATATATAAAAAATATCCAGATAAATTTACATTAATTCAAAAAATTAATCCTTTTACATATCTCCATTGCGCTTTTTTAATTTTTAGACAAAAACCAGATTTATTAATTGTTTCATTGTGGAGGTCTTGCATTGTTGCAATTCTAGTAAAAGTATTCCTTCGAAGAACAAAAATAGCTTTGTTTCTTCATTATCCGGAAAATGTTCATGTGCTTGACATGATACTTACAAATATAATGAGTTATTTTTCTAATGAATTATGGGCTGACTCAAAAGCAACTTTCAAGACAAGAATTTCTAACAAAATCAATGCCAATAAAAAAATTATTTCGTTTGTTACGCATAGACTTACTCCTATTTCACAGGAAAACATGAATAATAATTTTATTTTTTGGGGTCGACTGCATCAACAAAAGGGCTTAAATAGAGCAATTGATATATTTAGGAAAATTAGACTAATTTCACAAGAATCAAAATTTTTCATAATCGGTCCCGATGGTGGAGAAGAAGAAAAGTTAAAAAATTTTATATATGACCTAAAGCTTCAGGACTCAATAATATTTTTGGGGGAAATGTCATTTTCTGAGATAAAAGATTTTGCTAAAAATGCTTCATTTTATCTTCAATCTAGTCAACTTGAGGGCATGGGAATGTCAGTTGTAGAAGCTATGCAGTTAGGGCTTATCCCAGTTGTAACGCCAGTAGGAGAAATAAATAACTATTGTACAAATCAATATAATTCTATTTTGATAGATAAAGATGATTTTTTTTTAGAAGAACTTAATCAATTAATATTTAATCAAAATGATCGTTTAAGGATAAGAAATAATGCCATTGAATCCTGGGCTACAAAAGAAATTTATTCAGATTCTGTCTATACAGCAGCTATAAATTTATTGAATTAGAGCATCGTTTGTGAATAAAAATAGATTAAAAGAATACATCTCTCGCTTATACAGAATTCTTCCATCATTTTATGATCCGTATGCATTGAGAGTATTGTTATATCATTCAGTAACCCGTACAAATATTTCAAATGATCTTTGGTCACTAGAATTGCAAAAATTTCAATCTCATCTTGATTATCTTTTAGCATCTGGTACTGACATTTATTCTGCTACCAATCTTAAAAAATGTATTCCTCAACATGGGATAGTTATTACATTTGACGATGGGTTGAAAAATAATTATGAATTAGCTGCTCCTGAACTGATTTCCAGAAAGATACCTTTTACAATTTTTGTCGTGGGGGAATTTATTAAAAAATCAAAAAATAACTATATTACCAAAGACATGTTACGTGATTTGTCTAACAGTGAATTTGTGACAATTGGTAGCCATTCTTTCACTCATAAAAGGTTAGATAATTGCTCACCAAATGAACTTAAGCATGAAATTTATGATAGCAAAATATATTTAGAGGATTTGCTTGGAATGGAAGTTGACTTATTTTCTTATCCATTTGGTGCACATAACAATTTAACAAATAAAGAACTAAAAAAAGCGGGCTATAAGTTAGCTTTTACAAGTAATTTTTTTATTAACCCTCAATATCAAGATAAGTTTCTTCTAAACAGAAATGAAATTTGGAATACAGATAATCTCAAATTTTTTATGCAAAAATTAGATGGTGATTGGGATTGGTTAAGATATAGAACTAAAATATAAATTTAAAATTAAATTTTAAGATATGATTTCTGTAAATTTTTTTCGATGTGATTTAAATGTTTGAATTAAATACAAGAAAATTCAAACCTGCTGATATAGCGAATAGTGAGTTTCTTGATGAAGATAATAATACAGAAATTGAATTAGTAGCTCCATTGTATTGGCAAGAGCATTGCGTAGAGTGCGCCTTACCTGATTGTTATAAAGCATGTCCATTATATTCTCCAAGATATGATGGTAATTGTAAGAGATTTTCATATGGCATTTTTGCAGATTATAGAATCAAAGGGATGCAAAATTTTGGCGCTGATATACATTTTAAAAAATGGGCAAAATTAGAGGCATATTGGCCATCGAATCCTGCGATGATATCAAAAAGAAGAAATTTTATAGAATCAAAAATTGTTTTTTATTTTAATGTCTTTTATCACAAATTTTTTAGTAGCTTTAAACCTATTTTAAATTTCTTTAATAGATTCATAGAGAGATTTTTTCGATTTAGGATAAATTCATTTTTTTCAAGACCTATTGATGGCTTTTTCATTAAATTATATTACCCTGATTTTCAGCCACGAAAAATTCAAATTGAAATTAAGTCTAGTTCATTATTTTTATATAGAAATATTATTGATATTGAGGAAGGATGGAATGAAAAACTCATTCCTTATTCTCAATTACCTCAAAATTTTTCTGAGCTTACTAGAATTAGCATTCATCCAATTGATAGCGAGCCAATTAGGTTGGTATTTTCCTATCTCGATTTAGTTAAGTTTAAAGGAAGCTCTTTTTATGAAGGATCTTATAAGAACAATTTTGAAGATTTTATAAAAATTAAATGTATTTGTTGGGATTTAGATAATACTCTTTGGAATGGAGTAATTGGTGACGATGGCCCTGACAATATCACGATTAATCAAGAGGCTGTAGATCTAATTAAAGCTTTAGATGAAAGAGGAATCTTGCAAAGCATATGCAGTAAAAATGACTTTTCGTTAGCATGGAATAAATTAGTTGATGAAAAGCTAGATCATTTTTTTTTATATCCAGAGATAAATTGGAATGCAAAATCTAATAGCATTAACAGAATTGCTAAAAATTTAAATATTCGCACTGACTCAATAGGCTTTATTGATGATTCAATTAGAGAGCTTGAGGAAGTTTCACTAAACCTTCCAGCTGTAAAGGTTTATAACGCTAATGAGGTACCCTTTTTATTAGATAAAAGTGAATTTGATGTTCCAATTACAAGTGTTAGCCGCTCTAGAAGAAAAATGTACATTACAGAATTAAAACGATCCTCAGAATTCAATCAACAAACAAATGATGTAGATGAATTCCTTCTCAGTTGTAAAATGGAATTAAAAATTAGTTATCCTAATGAAGAAAATGAAATAAATAGATGCTTAGAGTTATTGCAAAGAACTAATCAGTTTAACTTAACGGGTAATAAATATAGTTTGCAAAATCTTCGAGATTTATTGAGTAATTCTTCATATAAAACTTTTTTTGGCAGTCTTTCAGACGTATATGGAGATATGGGAATTGTCATTTTTGTAGCTATTAATACTTCTAATGAAAATGTTTTACTTGAAGAATTTGTAATGTCATGCAGAGTTGCTCAGAAAAATGTTGATTTAGCTTTGATTCAGTGGATCTATCAAAAATTTGCTAGAAATGGCGAATCAGTTTTTCAAATAAAATATAAAAATACTGGCAAAAATAAACCAATGCTAGAAATTTTAAAGAAATTATCTATCAGTGAAAGTATTGAAGATGAAGAATTTAATATAATTAATATTGATGGAGAAATATTTAATAAAAATTATATGGATTGTGTAAAGATTAACCAAATTTGAAAAATACTTTTTGATGAATAAAATTTCATATATTGAATCTATTAGGGGAGTACTTGCAATGCTTATTCTCTTGTTTCATGCTCCATTAGACTCACTTATTACAGGCGAGTTTTTAATAAACGCATGGATCGCGGTGGATATTTTTTTTGTCATTTCTGGGTATGTAATCACATTAAAGTATTTTGAAGTAGAATCTTTTGATAACGTTATTATATTTCAAAAAAAAAGATTATTTAGACTTTATCCACTGCACTTAATAACTTTAGTAATTTTTTTATTTTTAGAAATCATAAAATATATTGCTAAATATAATTTTGGTTTTTCATCCGAACTAGAACCTTTCTCAATAAATAATTCAACTTCATTTTTGAGCAATTTATTTTTAATACAGGTCTTTACAGGCCATGCCATTTCTTGGAATTTAGTTAGTTGGTCTATTTCTGCTGAGTTCTGGACTTATATTATTTTTATATTGACTGCTTTTTTTGCATCTCAAGATAATAAAAAATATCTAATTTTTTCAATCTTACTAATTTTAATTTCTGCTATCATTCTTTCAATTTATGGATTTTTGCCAATTAATGGATTGGCAAGAGGAATATACTCTTTTTTCATTGGATCATGCTTTTTGATAATTTTTAGAGGTAAATTCCAGAATGTAAATCTATCTATACCTATATTGTTGATTGTTTCTCTTATGCTTACTGCAATTTTTTCAAAAGGAGAGAGTTATGCAGGAATAAATTTTTTAATTCCCTGGTTGGCAGCAACCCTTTTGATTGCATTAGATGGAAGTAATGAAAATAATTTATTAATTAGAGTGTTAAATTTCCCATTACTTTTATATCTAGGAAAGATTAGTTTCAGTCTATATATTCTGCATAATATAGTTTGGTGGATATTGAAAATTTTTTTGGTGCAGATTTTACAGTTTCCACTTATTACAAACTCTCAAGGTGAGATAAGAGTATTTATTGAAAATTATTTAATATCAAACTTATTAATTATTTTTTCAGTTGGAGTAATAATTTTTATTTCACATTACTCATATAAATATATTGAAAAGCCATTTATAAATATGGCAAGGTTTCAAAGAAAAATAAAGGATGTAGAATAAGAACAAATTATGAAAGTTACTGATGCTGTATCTTTGAGGACTTCGGTTAGAAAATTCCTTTCAAAACCTGTTGATTCAGATCTTGTAAAAAGTCTTTTGGAATTATCTTCGCGTTCGCCATCTGGTGGCAATCTTCAGCCATGGAAGATTTATATATTAAATAAAAAATCTATGAATGATTTTCTGTCATTTCAGGAAAAATGGGACAAACCAGAGATTCCCGCATACGAAATTTACCCACCTAAATTGAAAGAGCCATATAGGACATCAAGATTTGAATTAGGCGAGCAAATGTATGAGTCAATTGGGATTCCTAGAGAAAATAAAGACGCTCGAATAGCGCAAGTAATGGAAAACTTTAAGTTTTTTGGAGCGCCATGCGCATTTTTTTGTTTTGTAGATAGGCAAATGGGTTCTCCACAATGGTCTGATCTAGGCATGTTTTTGCAAACATTTATGTTACTTGCAAAAGAGGCAGGTTTAGATACTTGCGCTCAAGAAGCTTGGTCAATGAAACACGATAGCGTATCTCAATTTGTTAAAGCAGATGATGATGATTTATTATTTTGTGGAATGTGTATAGGTTATCGTGATGACAAAGACCCAATAAATTCTTTTAAATCAAAAAGAAGGCCTCTTAAAGAATGGGCTAAATTTATTTAGTTTTGGCTTGAGAGATGTATTCAGATATTTATATGAAGCTTGCAATTGATATGGCGCAAGCTGCGTTTAATGATGATGAAGTTCCTGTTGGAGCAATTATTGTGAAAGATGGAAAAATTGTTGGGAAGGGCTCTAATCAAGTCATTGAAAAAAATTCTGTATCAGCTCATGCGGAGATAATAGCAATCAACAATGCAAGTAAATTATTAAAAAACTATAGGCTAAATAAATGTTCAATTTATGTCACGCTTGAACCATGTCATATGTGTGCAAAGGCAATAGTAGATGCAAGAATAGATCATTTATATTTTGGAGCAATGGAGCCAAAAACTGGAGCAATAAAATCTATAGATCAATTTTTAGATAGAAAAGATTTAAATCATAAGGTTAATTATAGTGGCGGACATTTAGAAAAGGATTCATCTAAAATTCTAAAGAATTTTTTTAAATTAAGAAGAAATAAATAAATTTTCTGATGTGTTTATTTTAATTCTAGCCATACTGGACAATGATCAGATGGCTTCTCCATTGCTCTAGCAGAGTAGTCTATTCCAGTATTCAGTATCGTATGCTCTATATTTTCTGATAATAGTATGTGGTCAATTCGTAATCCTCTTTTTGGGTTATCATCAAACATCCTTGAACGGTAATCAAACCATGAATATATTGATCCCTCTTCAGGATTTTGTTTTCTCCATGAATCTA
>MDTG01438451.1_pt1 | contig 12109 bp, 14 predicted proteins | sample 811421 | NCBI WGS metagenome assembly MDTG01 (sample SAMN05326645, study PRJNA326480) | marine metagenome | isolation source: seawater | place: Pacific Ocean: South East | collected 2011
CTGGCGTCATTTTAATAATATCCCAACCTGTCAACAAGATTATTATGCTAAATGAAAAATTAACTTCTTGATCGAATCCGATCCTGACTTAATGTACGACCCAAAAATGACGGTGAAACAGTTTCTCCTACCAACGTTTCCTTTAACCCGAGCAGCGGTAGCGCATCGACAATCCTGCACGATAAGTATGGAGGCTCATAAATGGCAAAAGCCCCTAACGAACAGTCTCATGAGACGCGCCTAATTATTGCGCATTGCATGGCTACAGAAAATACAACTGATCCAGAATATGCTGGACTAATCGCGCAGATGGAACAATTTATCGAAAATGGGTCAGTAACAGCTAAAGGAAAAACTTTGGTATCTCGCTTAAACCGAGGAGAAAACCTTACTGAACGGTAAGTGAATACGCCAGACCGCTGTGCGGAGAAGTTACGTTTCTCAAATGCCCGTTACTGCCAATTTCTTTGGATTGGCTTTGAGTAACCAATCGTTTAAGCTTCTGTATTTATCTGTAGGTAAGAAAAATTCAGATACGCTGCAAATGAAACCCACATCCAATAAGGTGTGAAAAGGTATCCGGATAGTTTGTTAATCTTAAACGCTGTTGGAATGTAGACGGTTATGCTGAGCCAAAGGATAAGAATTATAAAGAAAGATCCTTTCAAATCAAAAGCACCAAAAAATACAGGCGTCCAAATAGTATTTGCTGTCATTTGTACGCACCAGAGGGCAAGAGCTAGACCTACAAGGTTGTGGTGCGACTTGCTAATCAAGTATCCACTGGTTGCAATGAGCAAATAGAGGGTAGTCCAAACTGGACCAAATACCCAAGACGGAGGGGCAAACCTAGGTGAAACCCATCCGTTTGCATTTAAGTCTCCACCAAACCAGATGGCTCCTGCTGCAGCTAAACAAGTGCAGCTGTAAAAGGTTAGCCAAGTAAGTACTGGCGTTGTTTTTTCTAATTTTATCATAGCTTTCTGCCTCTTTTAACTATGCCTTTTATCCAGCTAGGGCCTCATTACGCAAAACGATTGCGTAAACTCTTGAGCCAGCCAAGACCAAGCAGAACACTACAAAAACCGCTAACAAGGATTTGTGCTTCACTGCAAGTTCTCATTCACTAAATTCTTAGATGCGCAGTTAGTATCTTTATATTTACTTTACACATTTTTTAATCATGAACGGGATTTTAGTGCGTATAGCAGGCTACACAAGTGGGATACCAAGGCACAAACATTTCATCTTATTATTTTTCTGTTAAATAATATTGTCCACAAGCATTTTACTATTACGCACATCTTTAAATCCCCCCCCAACCCTTGAGCACTTTAACATGTAATAATATGGAACCTACTTTTACATGGTCGGTAGGAAGCGTTTGAATGCGTCCTCAAAGTCCGCCATTTAGTGGACGTTACCTTTCCAGTGTGGGGACGGCGTGAGGTTACAAGGTATAAGCCCCTGAACTAGCAGTGTACCAACTCAAGGACGATCATTAATTTCTAAGTAACAGTGTTTTCCGGTAGTTGCAAAAGGCCATTTAATAGAACGTTGCCGTTTATCTGCTTGGTATCAAAATTATGAAGAAATTCACCCAACTCAAAGCGCAGATCATATACCTTGAGAATTAAAGCATCCTGCTTGCGTTTATTTCTAGGTCTTCAATGGCATTGAAGCATTTTCGCTTCATGGACCTGTCGCCGAACGAAAGACCTGCAAACAGGGAAGCCAATTGGCGCACAATTGATTTCTTATTCCCTTAGGCACAGGTGCTTCCGACTGTAAAATTTAAAGGTAAACCGTCAACTGCATGCACCAAACGTCTGTCAATTTTACTGAACTTAAACAAAAACACATTTGAAAACCGTATCGAGCGACCATCTTCATTCAGGTTCACCTCAAGGATGCCCATATCTTCGGTTTCGAATTTTCTGTTATTTTCATTTTTGCGGTATTGAAATTACCACTTAAAATTTTTCTTTGGTATCGTTTATCCACTCTTCTGTTGTTTTCTTCCTTTTATCTTGGTCGAAGAACACATTTTCATGCTAAAGACCGTCTAAAAGATGCAAATCCTGATTGGTCATGACGTAGACAAATTTCTTTAATGCCGACACCATTACATCTGTAAGTTTTTGCCGTTGTGTGAGCCAAACATTATTTCCGGTAGGCACATTACGCAACCGATCCCAGCGCATTCCGTTCGCTGTTGCATTGATCCCTGTCCAGCACGAGCAAAGCTTTATTAGAAAAAATTCGATGACAAAAACCCTAACCTCCAAATAAAACAGGGCCTTCCCTGACTAGAAGAACTACTATTAAGATCTTTGGTATTATCGGAGCAGAATGAGGCAATGCTTGATAGCGTTTGGGGCTATTCGGGATCTGATCCGTGTTATTCTGCGACCAGCGGTGCACGCCTGCGACGCAATGCTAGTTGTTTAATGAAGCATAAATCCAATTTTTTGCAAATCATCTGAAATAAGTAAGGTTCGAAATTTCTGTTCGGCAATCTATGTGCGCACTTTTGTTTATGAAGTTGACGTTTTAATTTGTCAAAATCCTTAAAATAAATGATGCCAGTCCCCGCAATATTTCAAAGGCTGCGTATTGCAGGTAGATTTTACATGCTCTTAACCTAGGCCGCTTCGCTTATTTCGATGCTTTGCAGGGCAGCGAAGTCCTTTCCAAGCAGTGTGAGTTCATTATTGGCGTTCAGATACCCACTTTTACGGGCGTAATCGATAGCAGCGGAAAATGCAGCAGCATGATGCCACCGCTGATTATTTACCCCTAACTTTTTAAAACAATGGTTTAGTATCAACTCGTACGGAGTAATTTGGTCTTGCGACGCCGTATCATCTGCGAGCGTTTTCATTTCGTTCTCCTGCAATGGGATGGCTGGTCCCGGGTTCCCTAATATTACGGGCTTGAGCAATCCGCAGATCAAAAATACTGTTATGTGAACAAATTTCTTTTGAAATTTTTCAAAACGAATTTAATTAAATCTTCGTTTCCTCTTTAAGTCTCACTGTACTTGAATGGGTTGGAAACTTCCCTTTAACAGTCGAATAAAAGTCTCTCAACTTGTCCATATCTGATATGACATCATCTGTTACATGAATAGCGATACCAAAGCCGCCCGTTTTTTTTGAATAATCAAGAAACGTTGGTAAAATTGGGACGCTTGCTCCTTTAGCAATGTGATAGAAACCTGACTTCCAGAAATGATTGTACGCCCTTGTTCCTTCAACGGGGACAACTAAACGCATTTGATTTTCCGAATTGAATAGAGCAATCATATCTGCAACAAGATTATTTTTTTTACTTCGCTGTACTGCGATACCACCCATAAGTCGAAAAATGAAACCATGAGGTTTTTTGAATAAACTACTTTTCCCCATCCAATTTATTTTGATTTTAAAGGCTCCTGCAAAAAGCACCATTAGAAGAAAATCCCAATTAGATGTATGGGGCGCAGCAATTATAACACATCTCGAAATGGGCGGCGTTGAATAGTCAATAGTCCAACCGAAGGATTTGAGTATTGCAACACAAAAAACTTGATACAGGCCCATTCAATATCCTTTAATGACCCATCAGACCCACACAATTAAGAGGCTTTGAATAGCCAGCTTTGGGATTTTTTCGGGTTGAAACTTGCAAAGTCACCTTGGCAGTATCTGTTGTTCGTCGCTCAACTGACCAACAAATTTACGGCGGACATTCTTCCACGCTTAGGGTCGGTTTCTAATTCGTAAGAGACTTTTTCTCCATCTTTTAAAACGGACAATCCAGACCGCTCAACAGCCTTAATATGCACGAAAACATCTTTGCCACCTTCGACTGGTTCAATAAAGCCATAGCCTTTAGATGTGTTAAACCATTTGACAGTTCCTTGAGCCATAATGTGGTTCCTTTCTTTTATCATTGATTTCAATCTTTCGGCCTTTCCACGTTAACCCCAAGTTGTGGTTTTGCATGATTGCCGAGAGTTTGAGTATATTGCGCTGTGCTGAGCAGAATTAATTTGTTATTTCACCTTCGGGTGGCTAAGCGTAACTTGCCGATAAAAAGTGTTCGCAGTTTTGCATTTATTAAAAATCCGTTATGCCCACCCCGGACGGGTGCTTTCCTTGCTACTGCGCATAAGTGCCCAAATTGTGGTTTTTCGCAATGCTGTTCGCAGATCACTACATCGTGTGCAGATCAGAATTTTGTACCCTGCGTGAAAAGGAACAGTGAGAGTGGATTACCGTCAAGTTCATGGATTGAACTGATCACGCGGTAACATCAGATCGAACATATGCGGCCAAATAGGATTAATGTCAAGTTCAGAAAGAGAATCAAAGCGTCCGAACCGGGATTACAAAAAAGAAAGCCACACAGGCCAATGAACAAAGATGATCTCACCACGGGTCCAATTGCGCTGCATTTTCATGCCCTTGCGATACCAGCGGCGTTTGGAATGCTGTTTGCGACGCTGTATAATATCGTAGATGTGTATTATGCAGGTTTGCTTTCGACAGATGCACAAGCAGGACTTGCCATAGGATACCAAGCAATTTTTATTTTTTTGGCGTTAGGGTTTGGGCTTAGTTCTGCCTTGAGTGCGCTTATTAGCAACGCTAAGGGCAGTGGCGATGGGAAACTAACACAACGCTTAATAGCGCAGGGGCTTACATTCAGTGTTATCATCACTGTTTTCTCGATAATTCTAGGTTGGTTTATAGGTCCGAATCTGATTGGATTGGTATCTGAGCCTGGGTCTTATAGAGACGCTGCTTTGGGGTATTTTCAATGGCTTATTTTTGCATTACCAGGATTTTTAATCGCGTATGGAGGGAACGGTGTATTACAAGCACATGGAGACAACCGCAGTATGCAACGCGCCCTTATGGCGGCCTTCGTAGCGAATATTGGAATTAATCCACTGTTAATGTTTGGTCTTCCTAACATTTGGTCGGGAATTGGTTTCAATGGAATAGCTGCTGCAACAATCGTCAGCCAAACTGGGGTCATGGTCTATGTTGTATTTCGTATTCTCAAGCTTCAAATTATGCAATCTGTAAAGTTGCCCGCTTTCATACCGAGAAAGGACAGTTTTAAACAAATTTTAAAATTTCTTTTACCGGCAAGCTCTGCGCTGTTAATCATGTTCGTGGCCACTTTCGTAATCCAATTTTCGCTTAAGTCATTTGGAGGTCATGCAGTAGCGGGCTACGGGGTCGCGCTGCGGATAGAGCAGATTTTGTTGCTCCCCGTTCTTGGAATGACGGGAGCATTGCTGCCAATTGCAGGACAGAATTTTGGTGCCCTTAAATTCGACCGTGTGCGGGATGCTTTTAAATATTGTTGGTCCGTGGGTTTTATGATGACGGCTATAGCGGCACCTCTTTTGCTATTTGGCGGTCATTTTGCGATTTCGATTTTCAGCAGTGATCCAGAAGTAATCGAGGCGGGCAGCAGCTATCTTCGAATAGATGCGTTTTTATTTCCATTCTACATGATGCTTTTTGCAATTAACTCTTTGTTACACGCCTTCAAACAGGCCGTCTGGACATTTTGGATAAGCATTTACCGGCAGGGATTTGGCGTAGCTTTTTTTATATGGCTGTTTATATCATGCTTTGGATTTGATCTTCAGGGCGTTTGGTTTGGTATTGCAATTGCGGTTGTAACGGGCTGGGCATTATCGTTAACGATTGCCCTCCACGTCGGCCGAAAAGAAATGGGTGGTCTACTGTCATCGGTAGTGCCCATTTCAGACTCCAAAAAACATTCAAACCAACCAGTTAATCGTAAATCAAAAGATAGTTTTTAAGCTCTCAAAGGCTTCTGTTCTCAGGTAAGGCGATTAAATCAAACAGGCAGAATAAACCGCCATGCCCAATTTTTTGTCATATAGCAGTTTGCTGATATACTAAATCAAGTTTCAATCCGGACGTTCCGAGCGTGTCGCGCAATCTTATCTTTAGAAAGAACTTATACCTTTAATACCCGTGAAGGTTGATCCGGGTTGTAGTAAACGGCCCCGGCGAATGCTAAAGTGAATTCTCAATCAGCCAAAGCTTCTGTTCTGAGCCGCGTTTCTCGGCGGAAGGTGTAAATGCCGGTGCTGACTATAAGGATAGTCCCAATGACAGTAGGCAAATCAGGCCAGTCACCAAACATTAAAATTCCCAAACAAATTGCCCCAATCATGGAGGTGTACCTGAAGGGAGAGACGAAACCTATCTCGCCAGTTCGCATCGCCAGTACATTAAGTAAAGTCGCAATCAAAACTGCAACTGCTGCGCCGATCAAGAGCAACCAAGCTGTTGGCCTTAATGTACTCCAATCCGTACCGATCATCATGAGTCCAGAAAATATCGTGCTGCCAACTGCAGTTGAAAGAACAACAGTTATAGTCGGTACTTCGCTTGAGAGTTTACGAGTAATAATTTCCCGCAACGTAATGAAGAGAATCGCAATTAAAGCTACAATAGAGTAACTGTTAAAACCCTCTAGACCAGGGCGTACAACTATCAAAACACCAATAAAGCCAACTAGTATGGCGCTCCATCGGCGCCAGCCAACTGGCTCTGATAAAAAAAGTGCTGCTGCCAGAGTTATGGCAAGTGGCAAAGCTTGTAAAATTGCTGTAACGTTCGCCAAAGGCATGTATTTTAAGGCTGTCAAAAAGGCGACCGTAGTGCAAATTTCGGCGCTAACCCGTACAAATAGAAGGCGCTTATTTTTTATTGATAAATTGCGAATTGCCACTTTCGTCAGCCATATCATTATTAAAACTGGAGGGACGGAGATAATACTACGTAAAAATATTGCCTGAAAGAACGCCATCTCATAAAATAAATATTTCATGAAAGCATCGTTTATGACGTAAGCAGTCACGCAACCGGCCATCAATGAGGCGCCCTTCAAATTATCGCTTAAACGCATCAATGACCTCTAACGGGTAACGGGTGTTCAGTGGCAAATATCATTACAACGTGATATCTTATTAGGACACTATTTCAAAATAAGCCCTTCGGTAATTCAACTTGATTGAGCCTATTTGTCTGGTTTGCACTCTTACTGGGGTATCTTTCAAAATAAAACGTCTCTCTTTAAGCCGGCCTCAGAAGCAGCTGCTCGACCATGCCTTATTAGTTTTGTTTCGTAAACTTTAGACCAGCCTAAAATCACGGCACTTTTTTGTCAGAGACTAAAAATCCAAAATCATTGGACATAGGTCAGCGTCTCTTCAGGATTCTTACACGTTAATGTAATGACAATTTAGCTTAAGCGTGTATCTGTGCTTATGCCAGTAACAATAAAGACTAGGTAGATTTATAGTAGAGCATTTTATACTGATTTTCTTTAAATTTTTTTATCCGTATAACTACGTTCGACAGGCGGCACTAATTCGACATTACTGCTGTAAGACAAACGGCCACTAACGCCGCCTTTGTTATTTCAATTGAGCCATTACATAATTGCTACAATGGGACCTTCTTCAGCCTTAACTAAACTTGCGTTGAATATATCTGCACCCTTAGTACGTATCTCAGCTATTTTCTCGGATGCTGCAGCTTTAGTTGCTTCATCTGGGTATAACGTTACGATCGTCACTGTTGTATCACTTGTCTGAACTTCAAAGCATTGTTTTGCGCCAAGTGATTTGATCATTGGCATGAATTTAGTTTGCATTGTTTCTATCATTTCATCAGTCATTTCTGATGCTTTCCAATGTGACATAGTTACGTACATACTCTTTTCCTTCCCTGGCTAGAAGCTTTTGTGTGACAAAAGTAAAACAGTTCATGTATAAAAAATCTATGCTTTTAAATGAAAGCTTTCTTAGATGTATATTACCAAAACTCACTTTGCTTGGTTCAAGCGGTAATACTAGTATCCCAAATACCAGACAAAGCCATGAAAAAGCCTACGCTAAGCGCAACAACGCTACTAACGCAGACCTTGAGAAGCTACATGCTGAGTTTGACAAATTTGAAGATAACTCAACACTTTTTCGTTAATACAAGTACAAAGATGAGTGGTAAGCTAAGTCAGTCTCAGATGGTGCAGCACCGAAATTAAACATGAAAGGTACACAGACAGAGGTAGAGCCAGAAGTGTCGGGTTACTCCTACGTAGAGATGGGCAGCTCAGAAAGTGGACCCTTGCTACGTTTAATACGCCGAAAGGAAGATTCATCTGGAGTTTAGTTAAAACTACCTTTTCAACAAAAGAAAATCTGCTACTTTTGGTCAGCCTTAGAGGAACTTAGTATGAGATTTCTAATTGCAGCACTATTCGCATTTTTAATGGCAATGACCGTTATAGCTGAAACCCAGATGGAAAGCTTTTCGTGTAACCCGTGGTCAAATGCTGGATTACGAATGAGAGGAGATGTCAAATTAGAACTCTCTGGACTAAATCTTATGTGGACTAACGGTAAGCTCACTCAGATGGCGGTAATGGTGAACCCAGACGATAAACTCGAAGGTAATGTAAGCGAAGCAAAGAGGATTTATGTGGCAGAGGATAGTACCGCCGTGTACTTTCTTAAGAAGTTTCCAAGTTATACCAGCATTAATCGCACCATAGTTTCAGTAAGAGAGTCCAAGCAGAATACAACGGTCTGCCACCCGATAGACTAGTTAGTCATTGTTCGCCTAACTTCAAAACTATTCAAAAAAGGAATTACCGTCACTGATATCTTCAACACCGCTTTCAATCTTAGCTTTTGGAACATCAAAACAAGCTTCAACTCTTCTGAACATATATAGTTCATCTTATGACTCCTTCAGTCGCATTCTCAGGCAACCAACGGTAGCTTATGCTCATCCAAAATTACGCAATGAAAGGTGATTTCAACATAACGCATGGCAAAGAGAACTGGGTGGGTATTGAGCATTTTTGCTTTCTCCCGGCAGGTGTGCAGGTAGGAAAGCAGACTAAACTGACGAAGCTCAATAAGTAGTGTTAACGTTCCACTGAAAAGACTTGTGGCTTGTAATTTGCAGTATCTCGTTTATGTTTTCAGACTACGATTTTTTGGTGGGCGGATAATTGCACGACAAGTATGACACTAGATTTTCTAGCCTCGCTTTCACGGACGGAACGCCGAAAAAGGCTTTCATCACGGCTTGCGTAGTAGGAACAGTTTTAACCGCGATTAACCACGGTGATAATATTTTGGCAGGTAACTTTCCTCCTTTTCTAAAGGTTTTGTTGACTTATTGCGTACCCTTTTGCGTGACAACGTGGGGTTCATATTTAGGTAAAAAAGCAAAGATACTTCAGCAGCAAAAAATAGATACTATCAGTGGCAGTGGTAACTAACTCTCAATAAGCTTTTACTCTACACAAATGAACCTGTCTTAACCATGTGGAGACCGAGGCCAGAGCGCTCTTGAAGGATTTGAACGTGGAAAGGCAGATCGCTCAACTAATAAAATAACTATACAAGGCTATCAAAGGTTGCTTTTCTTTCATGCTAACACTTACCCCCGAACTGGAATTTCCAACCATTACTATCGAGACGATTACAAAATTGGCAGTTTCTTCATCAGGCCTTAAGGCTATGGTGAGAGCCCTATTACCTCCAAGTTTCAAGAACCTCAGATTAGTTGCTCTAGCTTCCATCAAACATAAGAACTGTGTTTTCATTTTCTCACGAAAACTCTTAGGTTTTGATGGTGTTTCAATCTCCTAAAATATTTGTTCAAATCAACGTTTTTTGTCCTTTTAAAAAGGAAAACTGATAAAAACCTATGGTATTACTAAGTTTGTAATTATTATGAAGCAAATCAAGGGGGATCATCATGCGAATACTTGTAGCAGTTCTGTTGCTGGGGTTGGCGTCTGAGGCGTCGGCTGAGGATCTAGTGATTGACATGACATCTGATGACGCATTCAGCACTAGGGTGGCACATGTTGATGTTGGGCAAACCATCACTTGGTTACCAATCTCTAAAGGTCATAATGTTGAGTTTGCAAAGGGCCCAGATGGTCTTAAACTTCCCTCAAAGTCTAAGCTTTCTGAAGAATTTTCAGTAAAATTTACTGATACTGGTGTATACCTTTACTGGTGCAAACCTCATAAAGAAACAGGGATGTTAGGTTTGATAGTAGTTGGAAACGACTTGAGTAACCTTTCGGAAATAGCGATGGTTAAAATTTCCAGACAGAGCGACTTCGTTTTGCAGGCTTTGGTGGCCTCCTTGAATTGATCAATGTTTTATGTTTCGCTGAATATAATTGGCTGATTGCAATTAACCCCACCTAACTTCATTTCTGCGAGCTATTTACAAAAGTTGTTGAGGAGATTGGGATGAAGTAAAAAGAGTGCGGGCTCTTATCGGATAGAGATAAGGATGACTGTGGCCACCAGCTGGCAGTTTTCGCACATCGGCACGGAGTCGGATGGGTGCTAGAGAGTATCAATCAGCTACAAAACTTTAACGACTAAAACAGGCTGCCAGTTGCACATTTAAAGAGCAGCGAAATAAAACAAATTTTGTTAGCTGACTAGTTGCTGAGCTTGGTTTGGGCCCATTGCTGGCTAACCCCAAGAGTAATATGAGAAGGTAGTTTCTGGTTTGCGATCCAATGATAAGCCGCCCGAAACGCTGTTTAAATTGTTTAAGAACACTTAATATGTCAACAATAAAGAGGCCGTGTTAAATTTGACTCACCGTGAGTTTAAAAAAGGACCCTCAACCAGTCTGCGCTATTTTTCAGGTCCAGGACAGTGAGTTGGAGGCTTTCAGTGATTAAATCATTGACACGGTTGAAGCATCAGACCACGTGTTGGAAATTGCATTTCTCGCCATTAAGCTGTAGTTATGAAAGCGGTTGAATCAAGCGCCTTTGGCCGTTTATGTCGCAAAATTTAGAGTTATCGAGTGCAGGCACCAATGTACGATTTTTATTCGGACACCAAGACCAAACCAACGCTTGCCATGCGTAAAGCGGTTCTGGATTGTATCGTCGGAGATGAACAAAAGGATGAAGATCCAACGACGATAGAACTATGTAACCGGGTTGCAAAACTTTTGGGCAAGGAAGCGGCAGTCTTTATGCCTTCAGGAACAATGTGCAATGAAATTGCGATTAAGGTTCATACCGATCCAGGTGATGAAATCATGTGTGAGCAGTCCTGCCATATTGTAAATTTTGAAACTGGTGGACCCTCAGCGATAAGCGGCGTGATGGTCCGCGCAATTGACGGCATCAACGGCATTTTTACGGCGGAACAAGCGCGAGCATGTTTGCGGCCAAATTCACGCCATGCGGCTAAAAGTTCGCTTCTTTGCGTTGAGCAAACTGCTAATATGGGTGGCGGTGCTGTTTGGCCGGTGAATCAATTGGATGCTGTTGCATCCGTAGCAAAGGAAACTGGTCTTGCAACACATATGGATGGCGCCAGACTGCTCAATGCTTCTGTCAAGGCCGGCATTGCAGCGTCACGTTATGCCCAAGAATACGACTCTGTGTGGATCGACTTCACAAAAGGGTTGGGCGCACCAGTCGGCGCTGTACTGGCTGGATCTGAGGAATTTATCTCGCAGGCGTGGCGCTTGAAACAGCGGTTTGGCGGTGCAATGCGCCAGTCGGGCATCGTGGCTTCCATGTGCATATACGCCTTGGATTACCACGTAAGTCGCCTCGCTGACGATCACAAACTCGCAGATTTTCTTGGTCAAGAAATTGCAAAGCTTGCTAAGGTGAAAGCTGTCCTGCCAGTTGAAACAAATATCGTGATTTTCGACATGACAGATAATGCGCCTACCGCTGTTGAGCTCGTAGAATTGCTTCGGGATGAAGGTGTTCTGATAGGCGCTTTTGGTGAACGCCGTGTGCGTGTCGTTACCCATATAGATGTTGACGTGGTAGCGTGTGAACGTCTGATTCAAACATTAAGTGAGATTTTGGGCGTCGGCGAAAGTAGCAGTCTAATATTAAAAGGTTAGAACTCTAAAGGGCCTAGCCGGAATAAAAAATCTTACCCACAAAAGGCCAGGCAATTGGCTATGTGGCCAGATCTAAATCACTTGCATTACGATATTTTAGAGTCATTTATTAAATTATCCAGCTTGCCGTGATACTGTGC
>MDTG01157386.1_pt1 | contig 12108 bp, 15 predicted proteins | sample 811421 | NCBI WGS metagenome assembly MDTG01 (sample SAMN05326645, study PRJNA326480) | marine metagenome | isolation source: seawater | place: Pacific Ocean: South East | collected 2011
GACACTGGTGGTGGAATTTTAAATTTAATAAAAAAATCAGCTAATGATAATTTTTTTGTTTTTAATCCTGATACAATATGGGGAAAAGAATATATTGAAATAATTAGAAATATGGAAACTTTTTATTTAAAAAATAAAATTCACAATATTCTCTTAGTTGTTAATAAAAATAAAAGTTTTGACAAAAAGCTAAAAGGTGATTTTAATTTAGATTCAAAAAATACCTTAAATTATCAAGAAAAAAATTTTATTTATACTGGCTGCCAAATAATTAATAAAAGTGTTTTTTCAATAGTTAATAAAAAATATTTTTCTATTATTGAAATATGGAATAATCTAATTAATGAAAGTAAGCTATATGGATTTGAAAGTTTAAATGATTTTAAACATATTACTGATATAGAAATATTTAACAAACTTTTAAAAAATCAATAAATCTTCGGCTCTTTCTTTATCCAGGTATTTTGCACTTACTAACTTTTTATTTTCAAAATTTAAAGCTAATGGATTACCAGTAGGAATTTCCAATTGCGATATTTTAGCATCATCTATTTCAAATAAATATTTACATAATGAACGGATAGAATTTCCATGAGCAACAATAATTATATTTTTATTAATTAATGGAAGTATATTTTTTTCGAAATACGGAACTACTCTGTTAAAGGTATCTTTCAAAGACTCTGTATCTAGTATCATTTTTTTAGGTATATCTTTATATGCTTCAATATTTAAAGGATGGTAGGGGCTATCTTTATTTAGTGGATCTGGAGCAATATCCCATGATCTTCTAAATTCATGAACTTTTTTTTCACCTAAAGTTTTTTTCATTTCTTCTTTATTTAAACCAGTTAGAGCACCATAATTTCTTTCATTTAATTGCCACGCTTTTGTTATATTATTATTTTTTATTCTTAATGTATTTAAGATTAGATTTAATGTTTCGATGGCTCGATTTTGGTAAGAACAAAAAAAATAATTCAGGTTTAATTTTAAATTTTTTATTAACTCTCCAGCCTTACATGCTTCTAATTTTCCTTGAGAAGTTAATTCAACATCTACCCATCCAGTAAATCTTTTTTGCAAGTTCCACTCGCTTTGACCATGGCGTACTAAAATTAAATGACTCATTAATAATTTTTTAATATAAGACAATTATGCAAAAGACAAAAATATTATTTAATATTATTAATACAATTTTTATTATTTTATATGTATATCCAGGAAGTATTTTGGGTTTTTTAATTAATAGAGACATTAATGAACAACCACAAATTACAGAGGATTTTTTTTTAATATCATCAAATCACATATATGCCTTTTTTGCATTGTCATTTATAGGATTAATTGCCTATTACAAAAGTAAAAAAATACTTATTCTTAATTATTTAATATTAAGTTCTATAATTCTTGAGGTTTTACATTCGGTGATACCAAACAGAGCATTTCAATACGGTGACTTGTTTGGTAATATTGCTGGAGTATTAATATCAATTTTATTATTTAATATATTTAATTTTTGGAGAAAAAGATGAGTACATTTGATGAAAGAGAAAAAAGTTTTGAAAAAAAATTTGCACATGATGAAGAATTGCAATTTAAAGTAAGTGCCCGAAGAAACAAATACATTGGCCAATGGGCTTCACAAATTTTAGGCTACAATCCTGAACAAGAAAAAGAGTACATTCAATCAGTGATAAAAGCAGATTTTGCCGAAGCAGGAGACGAAGATGTTTTTAGGAAAGTAAAGGCAGACTTAAAAGATCACAATATTTCGGACGAAGAAATTAGAAAAAAAATGGATGAGCTTAATGAAAAAGCAAAGTCTGAATTTAATTAGTTTTGCAATCATAATTTTATTTACCATTTCATTTGCTTATAGTTCAGAAAAAAATATTGTTAAAGGAAAAGCAAGCATTATTGATGGCGATACAATTAAAATAAATAATGAAAAAATTCGTCTCGCTGGAATAGACGCTCCAGAAAAAAACAAAATTGGCCATGAATTTTCAAAAAAAAAACTTAAAGAAAAAATTGAAAATAATATAGTTATTTGCATTAGAGAATCAAAATTAGATCCATGGGGAAGAATAGTTGCAGAATGTTTTATTGGCCATGAAAGTATTTCATCATTTATGGTTAAAAATGGTTATGCGTGCGATTATGCAAAGTATTCAAAAAAAAAATATGCTAAACAACAAGAATATGCCAAATCTAAAAAATTAGGCATTTGGAAAATGAATTTTGATCCTTCTTGGGAAAAAAAATGTGGATAAAAATTAAAAATTTTTTAATTATATTTATATTATTTTTAACTTCATGCTCTTCTATTCCTAAAAATACCGCAGATGGTTGTTCAATATTTTCTGAAAGATATCTTTGGTATAAACATGCGAAGAAAACTGAGCGAAAATGGGGAACACCAATTTATATTCAATTAGCAATTATAAAAATGGAGTCCGATTTTGATTGGCTTGCAAAGCCTGAAAGAAAAAAAATATTTAAAGTAATACCTTTTAAAAGACCCTCAAGTTCTTTTGGGTATTCTCAAGCTGTAAAAGGAACATGGAAACAATACAAGCAAGAAACTAACAACCCTTTAGCTACAAGAGCTAGGTTTAAAGATAGTGTTGATTTTATTGGTTGGTATACAAATAAAACAGAAAAAATATTAAAAATTTCAAAGAAAGATGCTTTTAAACAATACATTGCTTATCACGAAGGTTGGGGTAATTTTAAAAATTATAAAAAAAATCCAAAAGTAATTTCATTGGCAAAAAGGGTAAAAAAACAATCAAATAATTACAAAAATCAACTTGAAAAATGTAAAGGAACTTTAAATAAAAAAAAATATATTTTTTTTTAACGTAGTTGTTTCTTTAATTCTATGTCAACAGCATCAATTCTTTTAGTGTTTTTTGCTAATGTTAAATACATTGTTGGAGTTACATATAGTGTAAAGAATGTAGAAATTATCATTCCTCCTAATATTGTAGCCCCAACAGCAAGCCTTGAACCTTCACCAGCTCCTGGACCAATATTTCCCACAACTAAGGGCATCATTGCAATCATAGTGCTTAAAGATGTCATAATTATAGGTCTAAATCTGAGTTTACATGCTTCTATAATTGAGCTTTCAATATTTTTTCCAGCCGCTCTTAGTTGATTAGCATAATCAATAATTAAAATACTATTTTTGGTCGAAATTCCTATCAGAATAACAAGAGCTATTTGAGAAAAAATATTTATTGATGTATTTAAAAACAAAATAAATACTAGACCACCAAACACTGCCAATGGAACTGTCAGTACAATTATAAATGGGTGTATAAAAGAATTAAATGTAGCTGCCATTACTAAATAAGCTGTTAACAATGCCAGAGCAAAAATTATATACAATTCATTACTAGTTTCTTTCAACTCTTCAGATTTTCCCTTCCATGTTATTTGCTTTTCAGGAGCAACTTCTGACATAGTTTTCTCTAGGTATTTGATTGCTTCTGTTAAAGTGTAACTTTCACTTATATTTGCAGATATAGTAACAGCTCTTTGCCTATTATATCTCGATAATTTATTTGCAGACCCTTCCTCTTTGAAATCAACTAAGTTTGATAGAGAAATTAATTTTCCATTATTTTCGGATCTTACAAAAATTTTGCTTAGTCCTTCTTTATTTTTTCTATCAAATATATACTGTTGTAAAATTATTGGATATTCTTTTCCTAATTTATTAAATTTAGTAACTGTTTTTCCTCCATAAAGAGTTTCAAGAGTTTGACCAATTGCTTGTGCAGATATGCCTAAATCTTTAGCTTTGTTTTTATTTATAATTAACTTTATCTCAGGTTTGTTTCTTGAGTAATCAGACTCTATTCTAGATAAACTTCTATTTTTTCTCAAAATTTTTATTATTTTGGACTGGACACTTTCTAACTCTTCATATGTGTTTCCCAATATAACCATTTGAACTGGTTTATTATAATTTGAAACTCTTATGGCTTGTGGGGATATTGGAAACGCCACTGTTTGGGGCACTGTTACTATTTTCCCAATAGCTTGCCTCATAATTATTTGAGAATTTTGTTTTCTGTTTTTCCAGTTGTCCAGAAGAGCAATAATTAAGTAACTATTTTCAGATCCAAAACCTGGAACTATCATCAGGAATTTTTTGTAAGGACTATTATCATTTTGCAATAGTGGTATTAGCCTTTTTTCCACATCTTCTGCTCTATTTTGAGTATATTGAAAAGAACTTCCTTCATCTGTAAAGCCAATGACTAAATAGGCGCCCCTATCTTCTAAAGGAAGAAGTTCTTTTTTGGCAAAATTGTACAATAATCCTGATCCTGCAATCATTAAAACAATAAACAAAATAATTGTTTTTTTTTTATCCAACCAAAACTTTAGTGTATCCTGATAAAAGTTTGAAAAACCCTTAAAAAAAATGTCAAATTTAACTACAAAAAAATTTTTTTTTGGTTTTTTATCCAAAAATTTACTTCCAAGCATTGGTGATAAAGTAAGCGCAACAAAAGATGAAACTACAATAGCAAAAGACAATGCAATTGCTGTTTCTCTAAACAATGTTCCTGCTATTCCTTCTATAAAAATTAATGGAAGAAAAACCGCAACTAAAATTAATGTTGTAGCGATAATAGCAAATGTTATTTGTTTAGAACCTTTATAAGCAGCTACTAATGGCGTTTCTCCATTTTCTATTCTCCTATATATTGCATCTGTCATAATAACAGAGTCATCAGTAATTATTCCAATAGCTAAAATAAAACTTAGTAAAACAAATATGTTTATTGATAAACCAAATAAATAAATTCCTAAAAATGTTGAGATTAAGCTAACAGGTAGAGCTATTGCTGGAACTATTACAGCCTTAATATTTCCTAAAAATAAATAAATAATTGCTACAACTAAAACAAAAGCAATTATTAATGTTTTATAAACTTCATTTATTGCTGCTCCAATATATGTTGCTCTATTGAAAGCTATCTCTAAATTTAATCCATCTGGTAAATTCTTTTTAACTTCTTTAATTTTTTTCTTTATATCTTTTGAAAGTTCTACGGTTGAAGCCCCACTTTTTGCGTAAATACCAATTCCTACAGTTTTTAGATTTAATGCATCTTTACTTTGTGATCTAAATAGAGCTTTTTCAGATACTGGTCCAAATTCTATATTAGCTACATCTGCAAGCTTAACTAGATTATCCTTACTTTTCTTAACAGGTAATTGTTTTAATTTTTCTAAATCATTATAAGATTTGTCCAGATTAATTGTTAAATCGATATTATTTGATTCCAAAGCTCCAGCTGGGAGACTTATATTTTCATTTCTAAGAGATTTTTCGACTTCTTGAATTGTTAGATTATTCGCAGCTAACTTAATAGGATCTATCCAAACTCTTACACTTAATTCTCTTAATCCTCCTATTCTAATTCTTCCAACATTTTTAACACTAGAAAATTGATCCACCAAATATCTTTCAGCGTAGTCTCCAAGTTCTAAATCGCTCCATGTAGGTGATGATAGTGCTATCCACATTGTAGTTGTAAAACCTGCTGCTTGCTTAAGTATTTGAGGAGGGTTTGACTCGGATGGTAAATTATCTACTACTCTTGCAACTCTTTCTCTTATATCATTTGCGGCATCATCTAAATTAATATCTGTATTAAATTCTATATTTATTGTGCTTTTTCCATTTTCGGATTTTGAGTCTATATTTTTAATGCCTTCAGCTCCACCAATCACATCTTCAATTACCTGAGTAACTTCTTCATCAATTATTGCAGCAGAAGCAGATTTATAATCGACTTTAACTTGAACGATTGGGGGTTGTAATCCAGAAGGAAGTTCTCTTACTGGTAATTTCCAAAATACAAAAAAACCAAATACTATTAGAATTAAAGATAAAACCCACGCAACAACTGGTCTTCTTATACTTACTTCGGTAATATACATTATTTATTTTTTAATGGGTTTAATTTTTCCTCTTGGCCTTACTTTCTTAAGTCCTTCAGCAACAATGGTGTCTCCAGGAATTAATCCTGAAATTACTTCGACATTTCCTTTATTTCTTAATCCTATTTTGATTTCCGTTTTGTTTGCTGTGTTATCCTTTGATATTTTGTATACATATGCTTTGTTCCCTTCCAGCATAATACTAGTATCTGGTATACTTAATGAGCTTCTCTCATTATAATTTACATTTACTTCTAGAAGTGAGCCTGGAATTAACTCATAGTTTTTATTATTAATTTTAATTCTAGTTAAAAGACTTCTTGTTTCAGCATTGATTCTACTAGATACACCATCTACTTCACCCTTATAGATTTTTTCTTTGTATCCAGAAAATTTTGCATTTATGGGAAGTCCTTTTTTAATTACAGCCGCGAACGTCTCAGGAATTTTCAAATCTGAATAGATTATTGAACTATCGTCTAAAGTTATAATTACTGAATTTTCAGACCCTAGAGCATCTTCGGTCAAACCTCTATAACCTAAAATTCCACTAAAAGGCGCTATAATATCTCTATCTTTTAGCTTAACTATTACTTCACCTTTTTTTACATAGTCTTTTAGATTTAATTCAGAAATTAAATTGTTTTTTTTTATTCTAAATGTTTCGGTTTTTTTTGATATAGCAGTACCAAAACTTTCAATTGTTTCAGAAAATTTTTTTTCAACTACTTCTGTTACAATTATACTTGGAGGAGGTCTTTTGCCAAATTTTTTTTGAAAATGATTCCCTATCATTGTTCTAGCCACAATCACAGCTGCAATTATTAAAAAGAAAGTTATTATTATCGCGGTAATTTTAGTTGATCTTTTCATAAATTTTTTTTCCATACTCAGCCCAAGACCCATCGTAAATTGTAGGTGTATATTTATTATTAATTAAAGAATAAGCAAGTGCTAAAACAGTTGCTGTGACTCCCGATCCGCAAGAAAAAACAACTTCCTCATCATATCTAGATGATAATAAATTACTAAATTTATTTAAAATCTCTTTTTGTTCTTTAAAGGTATGATTTTTATTAATTAACTCATTAAACGGCAAACAATAGGAATTTGGTATTGATCCGCTTCTAACATCTTTTCTTGGTTCTGGATCTGTTCCTTCGAATCTTCCTCTACTTCTTGCATCAATTACATTAAATTTTTTTTTTTTTTATATTTTCGTCGATTTGTTTTTTATTTTTAATCATCTCATTTTTTTCGATAGCTGAATAATTTGTTTGATTTATATTTTTTAAATTTTTTGTTGTTGGTCTTTTTTCTAATTTCCATTTTTTCAATCCACCATCTAGAACATGAACTAGCTTTGGATTATGCCCAAAATAAATAAATGTAAACCAACATCTACACGAACTAAATAAATCTGAGTTGTCGTAAATAACTATTTCATCGTTATTTAAAATTCCCAACTTTGAAACTATTTTTTCCCATCTATTTTTTGTAGGCATCATATGTGGAAGATTAGTTTCTTTTTTAGAATTTTCATCTAAATCAAAAAAAACAGCATTTATTAAATGATCATTTTCGAACTCTTTTCTTGGGTTTCTATTTACATTAGGAAGGTGCCACGAACAATCTAAAATTTTTACCTTTTCAAAATTATAACTTAGCCATTCTGTTGAAACTATAGACATTAATATTTTTTTTCTAAATATTTTTGATGATAGTCTTCTGCTTTACAATAGTTATTAACCTCAGAAATTTTGGTCACAACTTTTCCATCATGTTTTTTGTTAAATTTTGCAAGCATTGTTTCGGCTAATTGTTTTTGTTCAAAATTACAATAAAATATTTCACTTCTATATTGTGTACCCACATCAGGGCCTTGCTTATTTAAAGTTGTTGGATTATGTATTTTAAAAAAATAATCCAAAATTTCCTCGTAAGAAATTTTGGAATTGTCGAATTCTATTTTTACAACTTCAGCATGATTAGTGTTTCCAGAGCATACTTCTTGATAAGATGTTTTTGTAGAATTTCCTCCGCAGTACCCTACTTCAGTTTTAGTGACTCCGTTTAATTTATTAAATTTTATTTCCGGACCCCAAAAACACCCTAGTGCTAGTATTGCTATTTCCATTGATTATTAATTTAATTCATCTAAAGTTATTCTCATGTTTTCCAAAAATCAATTAGGCTTTTTGTACATGTTTATGTCAGTTTGTGCATTTTCAGTTATGGATTTAATTGTTAAATGGTCAGAAAATTATCCTGTTGGGGAAGTGCTTTTTTTTAGAGGTTTTTGTGGATTAATTCCTTTATTTTTTTTAATTCCTAAGAATAGATATTTTGATTTTTATAAAACAGATAGAGCACTTCTTCATTTAAAAAGATGTATCGCCGGTTTAATTGCTATAGTTGCTATTTTTATTGCTTTGAGGAAACTTCCTTTAGCAACGGTAGTTAGTATATCATTTGCTGCACCAATTTTTACAACCATATTGTCTATTTTTTTATTAAGTGAGAAAGTAGGAAAGTATAGATGGGCAGCTGTACTTGTAGGTTTTATAGGAATTTTAATAATTTCTGAACCAGGATTTTCCTCTTTAAATTTATACTATTTATATCCTATAGTTTTTTGTTTGGGACTTTCTTATGTTGCTATAGCTATAAAACAACTTTCATCATCCGAGCCAGTTTGGTTAATTAGTTTTTATTTTTCATTATCTATAATGATTTTAAGTTTTTTTACTATTCATCAAGGATGGATATTGCCTTCAATAAAAGATTTATTTTTATTATCACTCTTAGGAATTTTAGGAGGATTGGCAAATTTGTGGCTTACACAATCATATAAATTTTCAGATGTATCTCTAGTAACACCTTTAAAATATTTAGCCTTAGTTTTTGCTATAATTTTTGGTTATATTTTTTGGAATGAAACTCCTAGTCTCAAAACGTTATTTGGATCTTTATTAGTTATTATTTCTTCAATAATTATTTTTAGAAGAGAAATTTCTCTTAAAAAAACAGTAAGTGTCCCTAGACATGAGTAAACCACCCAAGTATTGGAATATAGCAAAAAAAACACTTTCAAAAAGAGATCCAATTTTTAAAAAAATAGTTAAAAAATATAAAAAAGGTTATTTATTTAGCAGGAACAAACCATTTTTTTCACTTTGCAGAACTATAATTGGTCAACAAATATCAGTTAAAGCGGCAGATTCTATATGGAAAAAATTTGAAGTTAAGTGTAAAAAAAAAATATCACCTAAAATAGTTCTTAAACTTTCTAAGAAAAGTTTAAAAAATGCTGGTCTATCTCATCAAAAAGTTTCTTACCTAAGAAATATTGCTAAGAATTTTAAAAATAAATCTTTTAAATTATCCGATCTAAAAAAAATGAATGATGAGGTTGCTATAAATTATATTACTAAGTTAAAAGGCTTAGGTACTTGGAGTGCTCAAATGTTTTTGATGTTTAATTTAAATAGACCAGATGTCTTTCCAATAAAAGACATTGGTCTATTAAGAGCTATATCAAAAAATTATAAGGTCGCTTATCCGCCTAGTCATAGATTTATAAATAAAATTTCTAAATTACATTCAGGATACAGAACTGTTTTTACTTGGTATATGTGGAGAAGTATTGATCCTACAGACGTAGAATATTAGATCGCTGTATTATTACTCTAGCCAATTATTGAATTTTTGCATATTTTCTTTTATGTAATTTGGCAAATTATCCAATTCAATTTTGACAAGTTTTTCACCACTTCCTATTTTATTTAAAGACCTTTGATCGTGTCGAAGATTATATATGGCTTTTTTATCATTGATTAATTTTTTTATTTTATCTACTCCAATTGGATTTAAGTCATATTCTCTATGATGAAGATAAGATTTTAGTTTATGTTCAATCTGCTCTGGTGTTTTTATATAAGAAAAATGCCAACCTCCATCCTCTATAAAATTAATATTATTATATTTATTATCACTAAATAAAGTATCCACTCGCCAAAGAGGGTAGTTTCTATCTTTTATATTTCTAAGCCATTGTGGAGATTGCAAATCTTTTTTTTTGCAAGCTTTAGAACCTATCCATAGAAAATTATTATATTTCAGGTTTAATTTATAATATATCATATGCTGTTTAAAAAAAATAAATTTTGATTTTATATCTTTAAAATTAAAATTTTCTAATTTTGGCACTTCATCTAAATCAGAAATAATTATCCAATCATTTTTCTCAGCTTTATCTAGTCCAAAACTAATATAGTTTCTTTGCGAGTTCTCTCTTTTTATAGCGTTTAGAATATATTTATCACTTTTAATTTTTTCAGAATCTTCTTTTTTAATTTTATAAATTTCCTTAGGCTCATCTTTTTGAACTAAATAAATTATTTTATGTTTAAATTTTTGAAATTTACTTATTTGAAATTTTAAACTTCTGGCCTCACCATTATGATTATATTTACTTTCAACTATAATAAAAAAATCCACATATTTATCAAGGGCATGCAACCTAACATCTAATAAAAGATCTTCATCAAAATACATGAAACAATCAAAAACTTTCATAAATCTATTTAATATTATTTAACCAATTCTTCCAATCTAAACAACGCAATTTTCTTAACTTGTCTTTTTGCTTCTAAGAATTCATTTTCAACTGTATTTTTTATTCTTTCTTTAAATATAGTTAAAATATCGTTTTTTTTTTTACCTTTTACAGCAATAATAAAAGGAAAATTGAATTTTTTTCTGTATTGGAAATTCAGTTTTTTAAATTCATTAAATTCTTTATTTGTATAATCTTTAAGGTTTGCTTCACTTTGTTCATATTCTGAATCGGCAGTAAGTTTTTTTTCAATTACCAGTTCGGGATGTAAATTAAGTATTTCTAACACGGTTTGATTATCACTATTTTCGAAGATATCAATTATATCTGTTTTAAAACCTTTTAAATCTTTAAATGGTTTTAAATCAAATGCTCTTTCTAATATCCATTCAGATTTTTCAAATACATTTCCAAAAATTGTTATAAATTCTGATTTATTTAGACTATTAATTTTTTTCAAATCAATCATTTTAAGATTTTATTTTAGTTGTTATTTATTAATTACTCAATATTGTATATAAATATTTTCCATATGACAAAATTAACGACTCATGTACTAGACATTTATTCAGGCAAACCAGGCGCTGGAATTAAGGTAGAATTATATTATCTTAATAACAATAATAGAGAGAAAAAAAATACAGTTATATTAAATCAAGATGGAAGAGCTGATAAACCATTACTTGAAGGAGAAAATTTTTTAAATGGTAAATACGAGTTAGTTTTTTTTATTGGAGACCATTTTAAAACTGCATCGAAGTCGGATAAATTACCTTTTTTAGATGATGTGGTGATTAGATTTGGTATTTCAAATTCAAAAGAAAATTATCATGTTCCCTTACTCGTTTCTCCTTGGAGCTATTCCACATATAGAGGTTCTTAGTGAATTCTAACAAAGTTCAATTTATTTATGAAAATAAATTAATTGAATTAGATAACCCTGACCCAAACCAAACCATACTTAATTTTGTAAGATATGAATTAAAAAAAACTGGTACCAAAGAGGGTTGTGCCGAAGGTGGATGTGGGGCTTGTACAATAGTACTAGGAGAATTAGAAAATAAAAAAATTAAATATAAAGCAATTAATTCCTGCATATCTTTCACTCCTACTTTACATGGAAAACAACTAATAGTTGTTGAAAATTTAGTTTCAAAAAATGGTTCTTATCATCCTGTTCAAGAAGCAATGGCAAAACATCATGCATCCCAATGCGGATTTTGTACTCCAGGTTTTGTTATGTCCATTTTTGCTATGTCAAAAAATAAAAAAAAAAATAATGAGGATGATATTAAAGATGCAATATCTGGAAATTTATGCAGATGCACTGGATATAGACCCATTATTGATGCAGCAAAAAATATAAAAAAAACATACTCTGATGAATTCTATAAAAATAGTCAAAGAACTATAAATCTTCTAAAAAAAATTCACACTAAAAGTATAATTATTGAGAATAAAAATAAAAAATATTTTGCACCTAAAACAATAAACGAATTAAGAACAGTAATTCAAAA
>MDTG01271748.1_pt1 | contig 12108 bp, 13 predicted proteins | sample 811421 | NCBI WGS metagenome assembly MDTG01 (sample SAMN05326645, study PRJNA326480) | marine metagenome | isolation source: seawater | place: Pacific Ocean: South East | collected 2011
CGATTCTGAAAAATTTTTTCTTAAAAATTTAAAAGGTAAAGAAGATCCTGAAGAAAAAAGAAAAGTAATAGGAAAAAATTTCATTGATATCTTTTTGAAAGAAGCAAAAAAAATTAAGGATGTTTCCTTTCTAGCGCAAGGCACTATCTATCCAGATGTAATTGAATCTTCTGGTATCAAAGGCGGCAAGGCGCACGTCATTAAATCTCACCACAATGTTGGAGGGTTACCATCTTATTTAAATTTACCTTTGGTAGAGCCTCTAAATTCTTTATTCAAGGACGAAGTAAGAAAAATAGGTCTTTCACTGAGCTTGCCGAAGTCTTTGATCAGTAGGCATCCTTTTCCAGGTCCTGGCTTAGCAGTAAGAACAATCGGAGAGATAACGAAAGAAAAATTAGATATTTTAAGGGAAGCAGACCATATCTTTATGGAAGAGCTGTCTTCGGCAAATCTCTACGACAAAGTAAGCCAAGCATTTGCAGTATTTTTACCAATCAAAAGTGTGGGAGTAGTTGGTGATGCCAGACGCTATGAATATGTGATTGCTTTAAGAGCTGCAGAAACGATAGATTTTATGACTGCTAAAGCTTCTCAACTTAACCACAATTTATTGAATAAAGTCTCTGACAGGATAATTAATGAAATTCCAAAGGTTTCAAGAGTTGTTTATGATATTTCTAGCAAACCACCATCTACTATTGAGTGGGAATAATATATGTTTGAAGGATCATGTCATTGTAAGAAAGTTCGTTTTCAAATAAAGACTGATAATATTTATGAAGATATATATAGATGTAACTGTTCCTTATGTAAAAAGAAATCTATTGTCATGAAACCTGTATCTCAGGAATTTTTTACCTTGTTAGATGGTGATGAATATTTAGCTTTATACAAATGGAATAAAAATATTGCTGAACATTATTTTTGTATAGTTTGTGGAATTTATACTCATCACAAAAGAAGAAGATATCCTGATCAAATATCAGTAAATTTTGCCTGTTTAAATGATTTAGACTTGCCCGGTGATATCAATGTAGCCTTAGTGGATGGTGCTAGCCATGATTAGTCATTTAATATGAGAAATAATTTTGGAGGTATAAAAATAAGACTAGCAAGAAAAAATGATAGTAAAGACGTTTTTGAGTGGCGTAATGACGAACTTACGCGCCAAATGTCACATAATTCTGAAATTACTGAGTGGGAAAATCATAACGAATGGTTTTTGAATTCTTTAGAGTTAAAAGATCGACTTCTTCTAGTTTGTGAAGATAGTCTTAACAATAAGATTTCAATAATCCGTTTTGATATCTCTGAATTAAATGCAGTAATTTCAGTTAACATAAATCCAACACAACGATCTAAAAATTTAGCAAAACCTTGTTTAATTAAATCAATCGATTTTTTTTCTGATAAATATTCTGAAATAAATAAATTATTTGCTGAGATTAAAGAAGATAATATTGCTAGTCAAAAAACTTTTATAAGCGTTGGATTTAAAAAATTTAATATAGAAAACAATATTGGTTTCTTTCAAAAATCATTGATCTGATACAAAAATAATATGTCAATAAAATTTGAAAAAATTATTCCTACGCAAGATCAAATTGACAAACTATTTCATTTGTTGAAAAACCGAACGTATTCTATTAGTCATAAAAAGATTCCTTCTGAGAAAAAGCACTTTGAATTTGTTTCGCAGCATCCATACCGAATTTGGTATCTCATATATAGAAAAAAAAGTTTAGCTGGCTCAGTATATATTCATACTGATAATTCAATAGGGATTAATCTAAATGAGTATCATGAGAATGAAGTTTTCTTAGTGATTAAATATATCAAAGACAATCATTCTCCCTTACCATCAATAAAATCAGTTAGAAGGGAAGATTTCTTTATAAATGTAGCAGCTAAAAATAGCAAACTTCTTAAAATTCTTAAAAAATTGGATACAAATGAAATTCAGCGTTCATTTATTCTCTAAATCTAAGTGATTGCTTTTACTAACTTAAATATACAATTCTCATCTCTAAAAAAAGTAGAAAAAAATAAATCATTTAACTTATTCTTAATTAAATTATTTCTCAATAACCTAAGTTCATTGCTATGCAAGGTTTGAATCTATACTGTACCATTGCGCGGAATGATTAGAAAAACGCACCAAGGCATTTTACCTCTGCATTATTAAAGCAAATTCAATAAAAATTTTATGGATACTAATTAATGAAAATTTTAGGAATTGCCAATGCTGAAACATCTTCAGCTGTATTGTTTGACGGCCCAAAATTAATAGCTGCAGCAAGTGAAGAAAGGTTTACACGAAAAAAAATGGACGAAGCATTTCCTCATAATTCAATAGAGTATGTTTTAGATGAGGCTGGAATTATGGAAAATGAAATTGATGTCATTTCATATAGCTGGTCAAAAGGATTTCCGGAAAATGCTCTTGTAACTCAATTAGATCGCTTGTCAAAATTGACAGAAGATGAATACAAAATATTTTTTGAACGTCTACAATCAGAACAGTCTCGTGATTTTCCTAAACGAAAAGAATTCTGGCAAACAATTAAAAATGAATATAATTTTGAAAATGCTACATTAGAAGATTTCTATCATCATGAAGCTCATGCGCTCAGTGCTAGCATGCCTAGTCCATTTGATAAATGCGCTGTTTTGACCTGTGATGGACGAGGAGATTATGAGTCATTAACATTTTCTATTTATGATAAAAGCAAGAATAGTTTGAAAAAGCTTTATTCATCTAGTTCTTCGGACTCGCTGGGGTTTTTCTATGGAAGAATCACAGGCTTACTTGGATTCACACCCTGTAGGCACGAAGGAAAAATTACTGGATTGGCAGCTTATGGTGACCCAAATAAAGCTATCCATTTAATGCGAGAAATGATTGTGTATTCGGAAGGCCACATTAGGTCAAATATGGGAGATTTATATAGACCCTTCTACACCAACTATAGCGAGAAATTGATAAACGAAATAAACAAATTTTCAAAAGAAGATATTGCTGCTGCTGCTCAATTTCACTTAGAAGAGATACTATCTAATTTTGTTTCTGAAAAATATGAAGAAAATGCAATTAATAATTTACCTCTATGTCTTGCTGGTGGGGTTTTTGGTAACGTAAAGGTGAATGCAAAATTAAGAGATTTAGATTGTGTATCAGGATTATTTGTTCAACCTCAAATGGGTGATGGAGGTTTAGCATTGGGTGCAGTTTATGGTTCCTTAAACAAACGTTTCATGACTCCCGAACCAATTCAAACAATGGCACTTGGTCCTTATGGAGGAAGAATTGAAGATTTAGTTGAGGAAAAAGAGAATTAGGCTTTATTTTTAAAAAGTATTCCAAGACTGATATTCAAGACGAAATTGTCTCTTACTTGTCAACCGACTCAGTTGTCGGCTTAGTAAGGGGAAGGATGGAATTTGGTCCAAGAGCTCTTTGTAATAGATCTATCCTCTACAAAACATCAGATATTGATTGTAATGACTGGTTGAATAAACGAATGAGTAGAACAGAATTTATGCCATTTGCACCATTTTTAACCTCAGAAAATGCAAGGCTTTTCATGAAACCTTATGATGAAAATGATAAATCTCTATGGTTTATGACTGCTACTGTTAATGTTTCTGAAAAGTTTAAAAAATTATGTCCTGCAGTAACACATGTTGATGGCACAGCCAGACCTCAAGTGGTTTTGAAACAAAATGATCCTTGGCTTCATGAGTTATTGTGCAAATGGGAAATAAAAAGTGGTGAACCTTCTCTAATAAATACGAGCTTCAATAGGCATGAAGAGCCTATTGTTTGTTCTTACGAAGAAGCATTTAGTAATTTAGAAAATGGTGTGGTTGATATTCTAGTTCTTGATGATTGGCTCGTTAAAAAATCTAATTCATAATTTTATCTGTAACAATTATCTTATTAAAATCCAACACCATAATTTCTCATATTAATTTTTTTCTCTATTCTTAAATCTCAATAATATGTATAGCTAATGTATAATTGTGTTTCCTTAAGTTAGTTGAATTTTAATTAATTGAGATACTATTTCAACAAAGCAAAAAAGACTAAAAACAAATGGCATATAAAGGAAAAACCTTATGAAATGTAGATACTTGTATTCAGCTTGTGTACTCATTGAGACCCCAAAGACAAAGATTCTTTGCGATCCTTGGTTTGGTGATAACGCTTTTCTAGGCGCTTGGGGCCAGTATCCAAAAATAGATAATCCTATCTCAGAAATAGGACCAGTAGATCTAATTTACATAAGTCATGTTCATGATGATCATTTTGATCCAATTTTCTTAAATCAATATTTAGAGCATTACCCGAATTCAAAAGTAATCATTGGCGAAACATCTCCACCACTTTTAAGAAGAAATCTTCAAAGATCAGGTATACCTTTTGAAGAGATAAAGGATGAGTATCAATTTGAAGATATCAAGCTATTGATTGTTCCCAACAAAGCAAATATTGTAGATTTAGATACAGCTTTATGTATTAAGTCTGATTCACATTGTATTGTTAATATGAATGACAACCCAGTAGACGAGAATCAAATTAAAAAAATTAAAAATTTTTTTAAAGATAGAATTATTGATTTAGCTCTTCTTCCCTACACTGGAGCAGGTCCTTATCCTTCTATGTATAATTTTGATAATAGTTCAGTTGCATTAGATGCTGCTCAAGAACACAACCAATTCTGGCTTGACGCTTTTGATTATTATGCAAATGCTTTTAAGCCAAAGTATATTTTACCGTTTGCTGGCAAATATTGGCTTACTGATAATTTTTCTAATCGAAATTCTCTTAAAACTAATGTAGATCCTTTGGACTTAAAGAAAGATTATAAAAATGTTTTGGTTTTGGATGATGGAGGAAAGCACTATATTGATTTGAACAACAATCAAATCAGCAAAGAGCGAGACTATTATTATGATGTAGATTTTATTTCTAAAATCATGAAAAAACAGAAGCATAAATATAAAAGTGAAATAAGCATCAAGAGAGATATTTCTCGAAGTATCGAAAAGCTTCTGCATTTATCAGCTTTAAACGCAAATAAAATGCTTGAGATACAAGATACCTTCTTTGTTTTTCGTCTTAAAACTTCACAAAACAACTCTCAGAAAATATTAGTATTGGATTCATCTAATCCTAAGCCATATTGGATAAAAGAAACTGAAGTAAATAGTTTTCAACCTAGATATGAAATAGAGATAAATCCTAATCTTTTGTTTGGACTGCTTTCAGGTGTTTATATCTGGCAAAGTGTAGAATATTTAGCTCTTTTTAAGAGAGTCCCTGATAAATATTGCAAGGCTATTGATACTTGGTTTCATCATTTGCATATCTAAATTTCACCAAAATGTCAGATCTAAGAAAAGTAATTACTAACACTTTTAATGAAGTTTTAGAGCAAACAAATCCTGAACAAGCAAAATATGATTATTTAGACGATGATCTAATTCTCTTAGATAGCGGACTAGATTCATTAGGTTTTGCCATTTTAGTTGCTCTTTTAGATGAGGAGCTTGGATATGATCCTTTTCAAATTATGGAAGAACCAATTTATCCAACAACTTTTTATGAATTTTTAAAAATTTATGATGATAATAAAAGATGATAAGGAAATCCTTTTCTCAGAGCTTCTTTCGCAAGTTCCAGATAACAGAAAATTCATTAAAAATTCTTCAGAGACTGTCTCATATGGAGATCTGAAGTCTTTTATTAAATTATTTAGAAAAGATCATTTGTTTTTAGAAGGACTTAATTGTGCTATTTCTTCAAATTCAGCTTTTTATTTATGTCTTTATCTTCCTGCAATCTCTGATATTTCAAATAATATTTATCTCGAACCAAAAAGCATAGATGATTCAACAAAAAGGGACTTTTATGAAAAATCAAATATTAATATCAGAATTGAAATCAATGGAAAGAAAATATTCTTTGAAAAAATATCAAATAAAGTAAGTAAGCCTCTCAGCAAAAATAAATGGTTTCTTTCCACTTCAGGCACTTCTGGAAAACCTAAAATACTAGAGTATGATTTTTCATCTCTAATCAAAACCTCCAAAGGAAAGCTAGCAAATGGAGAAAAATATATTTGGGGGATGTCTTATGATTTAAATCGATTTGCGGGACTTCAAGTATATTTGCAAGCAATTTATGTGGGTTCTTCCATCGTAATTCCTGATGAAAATATGCTAATCGATGAAATAGTAACTTTATTTCAAAAAACAAATGTAAGTTGTTTATCAGGAACTCCAAGCTATTGGAGGAAACTTCTCATGGTAAAAAATGCTTCTAAAATAAATCTTTCTCAAATTACTTTGGGAGGAGAAATAGCAGATCAATCTATACTTGATGCTTTGAAACTTAAATATAAAGATGCAAATATTGTTCATATTTATGCCTCAACAGAAGCTGGAGTTGGTTTTTCAGTTCGGGATGGATTTTCAGGGTTTCCAAAATCTTTTTTAAAAAATGATGAAAAGAAGTCTTTGCAATTAAAAATAAAAAAAGGTTTGTTATGGATAAAATCTGATAGAGGCTCAAATTATTCAAATAATAATGGACTTGATTTTGATTCCGACGGATTTATGAATACCGGAGATATAGTTGAACTTCGAGGCAAAAGAGTCTATTTTCTTGGCAGAGAAAGTGGAACGATAAATGTTGGAGGAAATAAAGTCATACCTGAAGAAGTAGAGGCTATTATCAATTCTCATAAAGATGTCTTGATTTCAAAAGTTTTTGCTAAAAAAAGCTCTCTTGTAGGTATGTTGGTACAAGGAGAGTTGGTTGTGAAGCCTTCTTCTACAAAATCTACAAAGAAAATAAAAGCCGAAGTATTAGATTTATGTAAAAAAAATCTTCAAGCTTTTAAAATACCAGTCATACTTAAGTTTACTGAATCTATAAATCTTAACAGCGCGGGAAAAATTTTAAGAAAGTGAAAACAATTATAATTACAGGATCGTCCAGGGGTTTAGGTTTTTCAATTAGTAAAAAGCTTCTAAATAATGGATACCAGGTAATAGGTGTTAGCAGAAAAAAATCTCCTGAATTTATTGAGCTTGAATCCAGTTTTAAAGAAGTTTTCTTCTATGAGTTTGATTTTAAAGACTTAAATAATATTTCTGAACTAACAAAAAAAATTATACAAGATCATGGGAGGCCTTATGGGCTTATTAATAATGCTGCCATTGGCCATGACGGGGTACTGGCAACAATGCATGAAAAAGATATTGATGAAATAGTTAAAGTCAATATCCAAGCACCTATTTTGCTAACCAAGTACCTATGTAGATCAATGTTGCTTAATCAAAACGGAAGAATAATAAATATTAGTTCAATAATTGGTTCCACAGGATTTAATGGTCTGAGTGTTTATGGGGCATCAAAATCCTCTATGTCTGGGTTTACAAAATCTCTTTCTAGAGAATTAGGAAAAGCAGGTATAACAGTAAATTCATTAGCTCCTGGCTATATGGAAACAAATATGACAAAAGATCTGACTGGCAACAAACTTGAATCAATCATTAGACGAAGTCCTTTGAATAAATTAGCCAATGTAGATGATGTTGCTAATGCAGCTTTATTTTTACTTTCTGAGGAAGCTTCATCAATTACAGGAACTACAATAACAATTGATGCTGGCAGTACAGCTTGATAAATGACAAATCCTGTTTTCATACATTCAGACGTTGGGAAATCTGTATCTTCTTTAAAATCTCTAGGATTCAAAGTAGACCCCAAAAATTTACAACAATCAGTCTATGATTTTTTACTTGATTTTGTAAAACAAGATTCTTCTAGATTGATTTTTCCTGCATTTAATTATAACTATGGAGATAATCTGGAATTTAATATCCTTGAAGATGAAATAGAAGTTGGTAGTTTGCCAGTTTGGGTGAAGAAGACTCAAAATTTTCATAGAACCGCTATCCCTTTCTTTTCTGTTCTCTCAATTGATGATCTTGGCATAGAATCTAATGACTTAATTAATCCTTTTGGCAAAAAATCTTTTTTTTATAAATTATATGAAAAAGATGGAATAATTTTTTTCTTGGGTGCTTCATTCAAAAGCAATACTTTTATTCACTTTATAGAGGAAATGGTAAATAACGGTCCTCTGTACAGATATAAAAAGAGATTTGACGGAAAGGTTATATTTGACGGTGTTGAGAAAAATATTTCATTTGAGATGCATGTCAGACCAAAAAATTCCTCTCTTGATTACGATTGGGATAGATTGGAAATAGAATTGATCGATAATAACTTGTTAAAAACATATAAAGGTTTTAAACAGTTAAAGCTAATAAAGGCAAGAGAACTTTTTTCTTTTTGGAAAAAACGAATTGAAAAAGATCCATTTTATTTATTAAATGATTTTTCAAGAGAATTTATGTTTAAAGCTACTTTAGATGGAACTAAAAGATTAGTAATAGAGGATTTTGAATAACGATGATAGGTAAAGAGATACATGATTTTGCAAAAAAGCTTTGGCCAATAAATCGAAGTATTACCGGTGATGGAGTGAGAGAAACGCTCTCTCTTATTTCGCACCAAATCAAAAATTTAGAAATAAAATCCGTTCCTTCAAATACATCTGTATTTGACTGGACTGTTCCTAGAGAATGGAGAGTTAAAGAGGCTTATATAATTGATCCTAAGGGAAAAAAAATTTGTGACTTCAAGCTAAATAACCTTCATTTGGTTGGCTACAGTATTCCTTACAATGGAAAAATGAGCTTGCAAGAATTAAAAAAAAATTTGTACACACTACCAGACCAGCCAGATGCAATTCCCTACATTACTAGCTATTACAATGAGCATTGGGGATTTTGTCTCTCTCATGATCAGTTTGAATCTTTGGAAAATGGTATTTATGAAGTTGTGATAGATTCAGAGCTTTTTGACGGAGTATTGAATTATGGTGAAGTATCAATAAAAGGAAATTCAGATAAAGAAATTTTTTTAAGTACTTATGTCTGTCATCCTTCCATGGCTAATAACGAGCTATCTGGCCCATCTGTCACAACATTTTTGGTTAAGTGGCTGCAAGAAATAAAGGATCTAGAATTTTCTTATAGAATTATTTTTATTCCTGAAACAATCGGTTCAATAACTTACCTAAGCCTTCATCATGAGAAAATGAAGCAAAATATTTTTGCAGGTTTTAATGTCAGTTGTGTCGGTGATGATAGAGAATATTCTTATCTTCCTTCACGAAATGGCAATACTATTAGTGATTTGGTCGCAAAACATGTTTTGAAGTGGATAGAGCCTAATTTTAAAAGTTATTCTTGGCTAGATAGAGGAAGTGACGAAAGACAATATTGCGCACCTGGAATTGATTTACCAATTGCTTCTATGATGAGAACAAAATATGGAACTTTTCCTGAATATCATACCTCTTTAGATAATCTTAAGAATGTTGTAACTCCACAAGGGCTAGACGGAGGCTATTGGCTATTTAGAAAAGCTATAGAAGCTCTTGAAAAGAATAAAAAATATGAAGTATGTGTTTTAGGAGAACCCCAAATGGGAAAAAGAGGGTTATACCCTAATTTATCAACAAAAGACTCTGACAAAGATGTAATGATAATGATGGATATACTCAGTATGTGCGATGGAAATTTATCACTTATTCAAATTGCAGAAACTCTGAATTTACCTGTTTGGGAACTATATGATCCCATAAAAACATTAGAATCTCACAATCTGATTAAAGAGATTGATTAAAGAGTTAAGAATTAATTTCTAAAAAATAATTTTGTTTCATAAATTGACAATATTTTTGTTAGTGGGGATAGCTCTTAAATACAAGAATCCATTTTAAATGACTTCGTTAAGTCAGATCTTAAGAGAATCTAAATATTCTTCCGCAACTCTTTTTCCTAAATAGTAATCTTCTCTTAATATTTCAATATTTTTTGAATCTCTTTTTGTTTTTAGTTTGTTTGGAGGACATAGTTGAACAATTTCACAATCTTTCGGAGGAATTTTTATGAAATCGAGTGCTCGATTATAAGTTTTATCATGCTCCAATAACGCATTTCTTAATTCAGGATATTCTCGAGACAGAAAAGCGCCAATATAGTTTTCAAGTTTCAGCTTTCTTCTGAATGCTTTTTCATATGTTCTTATTACAATTATTTTGTTAGCTCCCATTTCATAAGCTTTTTCTGCGGGCAAAGGGTCGGTAATACCTCCATCAAATTTTCTACGACCATTTATTAAGATTGGCGTTCTTACCAAAATGGGCAAAGTTCCAGAGGCAATCATTTTCTGCGTCCATTCTTTGTCCTCAAAAGAGTAATATTCAGCATTCGCTTCTGCCGCATCCGTCACTACTGAAATATATTTTTTATCATTTAAGTTATTTTTTATTTTTTCAATATTTGGTTTAAAAATTTTTTCACCATCTTTATACATTTGCTCTATTCTGAATATGTCTTTACCAGTGAAAATATTTTTATAACTAAAATAATCACCTGAAGCGGCGTAAAGCATCTTATCTAAATTATTATCTGATTCTCTGATAAGGTACCAGTAAAGAACTAATGCACCATTTGATACACCGATATAAATATCAAATGGATCATAGTTTCTCTCTATAAACATGTCAGTTATTCCAAAAGAGAACACTCCTCTTTGACCGCCACCTTCTATAATTAGAGCTGTTTTCTTTTTTTCCATTCTACAAATTTACAAAAATGGTAATTCTTAAGCTTAGATTGAGGCTAAGTGCTTGCTATCAACTACTAACAAATTGATTATCAGATTTATCTTGAAGATTCCAATAATACATTAGAGCGTAAAACCAGAAACCATTCAGAATCGGTTCGATAATTGCATCTAAGACAGCAAGGTTTAGAGCTACATCTAAAAAAGTATAGCTCCACATTGAGGCGATACTAAAGTGGCCTAAAGTATAAACAACTGCAAGAACAGTGGGTCTCAATTTATCGTGTGCAAATTTATGAAGAAGATAAAACCAGAAACCATTGATTATAGGCTCTATAATTGCATCTGCTGATGCGAGGAGGAAATCTACATTGAATATAAGAGTAGCACACACCCAAGAAATCAACACATGTCCAATGGTATAAACAATGGACAAGCCAAAGCTGCTAAGTGAATGAATAAGAGTATTTAATTTACTGACTATTATTAACTTTTTCATCCAGTTCATATTACATGAAACTTTTCACTTAAAAGCTATAATTGGTTTACTTAAAATATTTATTTATCTACATATAATTTTCAGTGTTTTTACGTTTATCTCTAATTTTTATTGGCTTATTCTTTTTTTTAGCTATTTGCTTATTGGCTTACGCATTTTTATTACCAAGGCCTTTAGATACAACTGACCTGTCAATTTTCTTGAAAAATGGCAAAACAGTTAATTATTGCAATTTACCGAAGCTTGATGGTTCTGCTAAGACAGCTGATGATATTCCTAAAGCTTACACTCCAGGGTGCGGTTATTCTCAAGTACCGATGCCGATTTTGGCAGAATGCTCTGAGCCTTTAGCTGAAGGAGTAGTAGATATGAGAGGCTTGTGGCAAGGCATATCAGGTCGTAAAGGTTTTTTAGAAAGAATTGAACAATGTGGAAATCGCGTCGTAGTGACTGGTCATAATTTAATTCATGATTTTCGCCTTGATGGAACATTGAGAAATGGGGCAAGGGACGTTGGCCCAGCATGTGATAACTTCAATTCTGCCATTCTCTTTAAAGACGAAGTTATGACTTTTAGATTATTTAACTTGTTTGATACTGTATCTCGGAGAATGGATGATGAAGATATGATTTTCACTTTCATTGACGGAGGAGAAACTCGAGCTGAAAGAATCTGTAAATATCCCGAAGACTAATGTCACTCTTTTTTTGGTAGAAACTTAATGATCAAAATTAAACTTCAAATTCTTTTGAATTTTTCAACATATGCGCTGGGCCGTGGTTTAGATTTATTGCCGCATTTTCTCCATAGAGCATTTCTTTTTGAGCTGCATAATGTTTCCTATCCTTTGCGAGAGGTGCCAATTCCTCTGCTTTTTTTATTGCTATTTCA
>MDTG01254662.1_pt1 | contig 12106 bp, 9 predicted proteins | sample 811421 | NCBI WGS metagenome assembly MDTG01 (sample SAMN05326645, study PRJNA326480) | marine metagenome | isolation source: seawater | place: Pacific Ocean: South East | collected 2011
TCAATCTATGTATTATACCAAAGAATCTTATGATGATTTTTACTATGGAAAAGGATCTACCTTTTCTGATATTCATGGATCTGTAGGTATTCTTTTTGAGCAGGCTTCGTCAAGAGCACTTCATAGAGAAACAAATCAAGGTATATTAACCTATGCTTTTGGTATTCGAAATCAATACATGTCTACCTTAGGAACATTAGATGGATTAGTAGCATTACGTAATGAGTTCTTAGAGTATCATAGGGATTTTTATGCCACATCTTCAATTGAGGCTAAGAAAAATCCAGTAAAAGGTTATTTGATTAGCTTAAAAGAAAATCGTACTCGAGCTCAAATGCTCATACAAAACCTACAAAAACACCGTATTGTTGCGTATGCACTAAAAAAGTCCATTACTGTTAAACAAAATAAATTTAATCCTTCAGAGGCAATTATTATTCCGAGTGACCAGCCTCAAACACGTTTTTTAAAAGGAATAATGGAAAAAGTCACCAAATTTGAAGATTCATTATTTTATGATGTTTCTGCTTGGTCTTTGCCTCATGCTTATGGTGTTAAATCATTTGAATTAAAGCAAAATCCAAAAACACATATGGGTGAAAAATTAGATGAAATAGTCCTTGATGGTGGTGAAGTTTTAGGTGGAAGAGCAAGATCTGCATATATCATGAAATGGAATAGATATTATGCACCAAAAAGCTTATATAAAATCCTTGATGCAGGGATTAAGCCACGATTGAGTAAATTACCATTTAGTACGATGATCAATGGAAATGAAGTAAAATTTGAAAGAGGGTCAATTATAGTACCCGTAAACCAACGTGATGCTGATTCTAAAATAAGCCCAAGAGAAATATATCAAATGATGGCTGACTTATCAAAATCAGACCATGTTCAAATATATGCAACTAATTCAGCAGCTACGACCACAGGCTCATTCTTAGGTGGTGCTTCACATAGTGTGCTTCAAAAACCTGAAGTTGCTATACTCTCTGGTCCTGGTAGCTCTTCATATGGTGTTGGTGAAATTTGGCACGTGACTAATTTTAGAATGCATATCCCCTCTTCTTTAATTGATGCAAACAATCTAAATAAATCAAAACTTGCTAAGTATAATACCATCATTATACCTGATGGTTACTATCAAGAATTAGATCCAACAGATATTGAGAACCTAAAAGAATGGGTTGTCAAAGGTGGTACTCTCATTGGAACTCAAACCGGCTCTCAGTGGATAATAAATAAGAAGATCATTAATGAAAAAATTAAAAAAACTGAAAACATGAAATTAGATATAGCTTATGATCAATTAGGAAACGTTACCGGCGCTCAACGAATTGGCGGTGCTATCTTTGAAGTCGAATTAGATAATACGCATCCAATTGCTTTTGGATACAATAAAAAAGCTTCAATCTTTAGAAGAGGTACGCACTTTTTTGAACTATCAGTAGCTCCTTCAGCCAATGTGGGTCGTTATTCTAACGACCCCTTAGTTAGCGGTTATATTTCTGAAGAAAAAACAGCTGAAATTAAAAATACAGCTTCTATTATTGCTCGACGTCAAGGTCGTGGGCATGTGGTATTATTTGCTGATAATCCATCATTTAGAGCTTTCTGGTATGGAACCGATGGGTTACTTCTCAATGCCATTTTCTTTGGACAAGCTTTTTAAGATTATCTTATGAATAATCATATAAATTTTAATTATATTTATAGTAACAAATACCAAAGGAGAAAACTGAAATGAGAAAAATCAGTTTGTTATTAATTGCTTTTACGACTTTAGCGACAGCTCAGCTAAGAGTTGGCGTCGATATGTCCAGCACACATAGCATGGAAGTGCTTGGAATAAGCTCGGATGAAAAAATAGATGGAGTAGGTTTTACATTAGGGTACGAACAAATGCTATTAAGCCTAGTCGGTGTGGGCGGAGAGTTTACTTTAGGTGGTGATTATATGGATCGAATACAAGGCTATGCTGTTGCAAAGATACCAGTTGGTCTTCCTATGTTCAGAGGAATCGTTAGAGTAGGATACTCTAAAATAATGGGTGATTTTGAAGAGATGTATGACGGTGGATTATCATATGGTTTTGGTGTAAGATTTAAAATGCCTGTAATGCCAATCGGAGTTGAAGCATTGTATAGTATCCATTCATTAGAATCTAAAGCTTTCAAAGATGATGAGATGGGACTTGGAGAAGCATTAGAATTTGAGGAAAAATCAAAAATAATAAATATTACAGCCACATACTCTTTCTAAATATTAGTTTAATCTATAATAAAAAAGGCCCTGCAAATAACTGGGCCTTTTTTATTTTATTTCCATTTCATCTACAAGCTTTTGACATTTAAGAGCTTCACCCTTTTCAACCATTCCTAAAAATACTTTTTTACCATACTCATCTTTTCGTTCATACCTTCTTTCAAGTCCTAAAGGTGATTCTCCTGTTAACATTTTAAAAAAGACACATGCAGCTAAATAGGTGCCAACAGCAGAAGGATGCTTATTATCACTTGTAAAAACAGATATTTCTGAATGCTTATCTTGAAATAATCTAAATGCTGTTCCAACTGGTGCAATTCTAGAATTGGTTTGATCTGCAATTGGCTTTAATACATGTTGAATTGGATCAGTGCCGTTAAAACTTTTTCCAATTAAAGGACTTGCTGGGTAGGTCCAAGTTCCATATAAAATAACTTCACTTTTTTTCTTATTTATGAGTTTTATAAAACGATTAAAATATTCTTTTGACTCATTTGTCTTTAATAAAGGACTGGTGCTGTGATCTTGCAATATAATGGTTGAGAAGACATGCTCTTTTAACACTTTCTTTGACTCTAATCCCTTTTTACCTTCCCAATGATCTTTTAAAGTAGCACCTCCAGCAGTAGATTGATAGATATCAAGTGAAATTCCTTTTTCATGGGCCATTGATTCAACTAATGAAGGAAGATTCCAATAAAAAGTAAAGCTATTGCCTATAAATAATATTTTTTCCTGAGCAGAAATAAAGGTAATTAGAATAAATAATTGAACTATACTTTTTAATAATTTCATTTTATGTTTTTTAAATTAATTGTTTACTATCATTCTTTTATCAGATACCAATAAGCCTTAATTTTAAAAGCTATTTTTTTAAATAAAAAATTAATTTTACCACAACAAGGAGATTTATGTTAAATAGAAATCTAATTTTATGCTTTTCACTTTTATTCATGATGACTGGATGCAATGAGAATCCAAAAACACCATTTAAAATTGATTATGAAAAGTATCAATTAGATAATGGTCTAACAGTCATTCTACATGAAGATAAATCAGATCCTATTGTCAGTCTTGCAATACAATATCATGTTGGTTCAAATAGAGAAGTTCCTGGAAGAACTGGATTTGCACACCTTTTTGAGCATATGCTATTTCAAAATTCTCAACATGTAGGTGAAGATCAATTTTTTAATATCGTTCAAAATGCAGGCGGTACTTTAAATGGGGGAACGAATAAAGATGGAACTGTTTATTTTGAAGTAATACCAAAGAATGCACTTGAAACAATTCTTTGGATGGAATCAGATCGTATGGGCTGGTTGCTATCTACTGTTAATCAAGCCTCTTTTTCAAATCAACAATCTGTGGTTCAGAATGAAAAAAGACAACGAGTCGATAATCGTGCTTATGGTCATAATAACTATATGATAATAAAAAACCTTTATCCAGAAGATCACCCATATAATTGGGCTGTCATTGGTGAATTAGAAGATTTACAGAATGCTACTTTACAAGATGTTCGCAGTTTTTATGAACAATGGTATGGACCAAATAATGCAACCATGGTCATTGCTGGAGATATTAATAAGCAAAATGTTAAAAAGATGGTTGAAAAATATTTTGGAGAGATAAAGCAAGGTCCAAATAATAAAGATCCAGAAGTAATGCCGGTTGAACTTTATGACACGAAAAAACTATATCATGAGGATAACTTTGCTAGATCACCTCGGTTAACGATGACTTATCCTACAGTAGATCAAAGACATTTTGATGCACCCGCATTAGAACTTTTAGGTCAATTACTAAGTGATGGAAAAGACTCTCCTCTTTATAAAGTAATTGTAGAAAAAAATAAATTAGCACCAAATGCTCGTGCTTACAATAGCGCTTTAGAAATTGCAGGTACATTCACTATTGCGAGTACTGGATTACCAACTACGAATTTAACAGATGTTGAAAATTCCATTTTTGAGGCATTAGATAAATTTGAAACAGATGGTTTTACAAACGAAGATCTTGAGCGGTTAAAGGCTAAATACGAAACTAATTTTTACCAAAGTATTTCTTCCGTCTTATATAAAGCTTTTCAATTAGCAAGATATAATGAATATTATGGTTCCCCAGATGCTCTTGGAGTAGAACTCCAAAAAGTACTTGATGTCAATATGAGTGATATAAAAAGAGTCTATGAAAAATATATTAAAGGTCAGAATTATATTTTAACAAGTTTTGTTCCTAAAGGTAAAGTTGAATTAATAGCAGAAGGGTCATCGCTCTACCCTATTAAAGAAGAAGTAATTAGCAAAAATGTTCAAATAGATGATCAAGAAGGGAAATTAGATATCGCACAAATACCCTCAACTTTCGATCGTTCTATTAGACCAACTGATGGCCCTCAACCCCGTTTAAATCTACCAAAAATATGGAAACATGATTTTGATAAAGGCATTTCTATCTATGGAGTTAAGCAAGATGAGCTTCCTTTAATAAACTTTGGTATTTCTATTGAAGGAGGAATGCTTTTAGATGATCCTAATAAAATTGGCGTAGCAAATCTTGTTACCGATATGCTAATGGAAGGAACAGCTTCGAAGACTCCAACTGAGCTTGAGCAAGCAATTGATGCACTTGGTTCATCCATTTCTATGTTTACAAGCCAACAATTTATAAATATCGAAGTAAACACTTTAAAAAGGAACTTTATTCCTACGTTAGCACTCGTTGAAGAAATGCTCTTTGAACCTCGATGGGATGAAAGCGAGTTTACTCGTATTAAAAGTGAAACTATAGAAAATATAAAAAGGCGATTATTTAACCCTTCATCAATAGCAGCTAATGTTTTTAGAAAGCTAAACTACGATGGTCATATACTTGAGAATTCAACTCTTGGATCTGTAGAGTCGGTGGAGACTATTGAATTAAAAGATGTTAAAGACTATTATAAGGCTAATTTTTCAGCAGATCTAGCTAAGGTTAGTATTGCAGGAGATATTAGCCGTAGTGAAGCTGTAAAAGCTTTTAAAAGTATAGTATCTCGTTGGGAGGTATCTGAAGTGTCATTCCCAGAATATACTTTCCCTGCAAGAAATGAATCAGCAAAAGTATACTTTGTTGATGTTCCAAATGCCAAGCAATCTGAAATTCGTATTGGCTACCTAGGGCTAACACGTAAAGATCCTGAATTCTACCCCGCTGAAGTCATGAACACTAAACTTGGTGGAAATGCAAGTGGTAACCTTTTTCAGGTTCTTCGTGAAGAAAAAGGTTATACTTATGGTGCTTACTCCTTCTTTAATGGATATAAATACCCAGGAACTTTTACAGCATATTCTGCCGTTCAATCAAATGCAACTGAAGAGTCATTAATAACGTTTAAAGAACTATTATCATCATATCGAGAAACCATATCTGAAGATGACTTACAATTCACTAAAAATGTTACATTAAAATCAAATGCACGTCGATTTGAGACATTAGGCGCCCTCAGGGGAATGATATCAGATATAGCATTATATGAACTTCCATTTGATTATATTGAAGAAGAAGAAAAAGTAGTTAGGTCAATGACTCAAGATAAACATAATGAATTAGCACAAAAGTATATTGACCCAAATAAAATGATTTATCTCATTGTTGGTGATGCAGCCACCCAGCTCGACGGAGCTCGGAGCTTAGGTTATGGAGAGCCAATTGAGTTAGATAAGTACGGTGATCCCGTAAAATAAAGAATATATATTGTTTATAAAAACCCTTATCAGCTTGTTAAGGGTTTTTTTTATATAACAAAATGAAAAAATTAAACAATGAATGAGTGGTTATTATTTCTTTGGATTCTAATTGGTATTTTTGCTGTTGTGCTTGCAGCTAATTGGCTTCAAATTAAATTTAAAATAAAATCTGAGACTATTCGAATTTTTGTTCATATTTTAATTGGACTAGTAGTTTCTCTTTGTATTTATATATTTAAATCAAATATTCAACTGATACTTCTATCTGTAATCTTTATTGGAGTTAACATGACTACATTAAAGCTTAATATGTTTCAATCTATCAATAATACCGATCGAAAGAGTTATGGAACTGTTTACTTTCCCTTATCAATTTTTCTTCTATTGTTCTTTTTCTGGGAGAAACCAATATCATTAATACTATCCATTTTGGTTATGTCTTTAGCAGATCCGCTAGCTACTATTATTGGAAATCAGGGGAAGACATCTTTTATACCCTGGAAAGATAAAAAATCACGAAGAGGTTCGCTGGCAATGTTTGGCTCAACCTTACTTATTATCATGCTTGGTACTGATTTGCTAGCACGTATCTATAGCGCATCTTTCTATATACCATTTCCTGTATTGTTGGGTTGTAGCTTATTTACTGCTTTGTCATCAACATTAGCAGAGTCAATAAGTTTTAAAGGTTCTGATAATATTTCTGTCCCAATTGTTACATTTTTGTCCTATGAAATATTTTTAATCAATTATACTCATGGTACACTAGTTCCGTTGTTTTTTTGGTCTTTTCTTTCCATATTGATTTTTTATTATTCCTGGTATAAACGTTCATTGTCTCTAAGTGGAGCTATAAGTGGATACATTATTGGGATTATTATATTTGGTTCCGGCGGCTGGCCTTGGATTATACCATTAGTATTTTTCTTTATTTCCTCCTCTATTTTATCCCATTTAAATCATAAGGAATATCCTGAAAGAAACATACTCCAAATTTTAGCTAATGGCAGTCTTGGTGCTTTTTTTGCTTCAATCTATTTCTTTTATCAATTTCCTCCAGCAATCATTCTTTATCTTGGAGCAATTGGTGCTGCAACAGCTGATACATGGGCAACCGAGATAGGTTTTTATTCTAAAAAAGAGCCAAAACTTATATTTTCAAAAACAATAGTAAAGCGTGGTGTTTCAGGAGGAATTACAATATTGGGCCTTGCCGCTTCAATGTTAGGAGCTTTTATTGTAGGAATTCTTGGAGAAAAGATATTGGGTATGAATGATCTCCTCTTCCCTATTGCAATCGGTGGACTCGCAGGCTCTGCGACTGATTCTATCTTAGGGCGATTTATTCAAGCTCAATTCGAATGCTCAATATGTGGATCTAAGACTGAAAACAGGTATCATTGTGATAAAAAAGCAAAACTAATTTTTGGATCTAAATTTATTGGCAATGATATGGTTAATTTTATCAATACGATAGTTGGAGCAACAGTTACTTATTACTTATGGATGTTTTATGGATAAAAAAGATAGATACTTAAAAGTACTTCATTCTGCTAAGAATATTCTAAAAAACTATAAAATTGATGAAGTTGGTAAAATGTCATTTATTTCTTCAATTTTAATGAATGAGTTTCAAGAATGGATATTTTGTGGCTTTTATCGTTCTGTGGACAAAGAATTACTTGAAATAGGGCCATACCAGGGCAATATTATACCTTGCGGTCATATTGCATTTAATAGAGGTGTTTGTGGAGCTTCAGCTAGAGAAAGAAAAACAATTATAGTAAATGACGTATCAATATTCCCTGGATATATTTCATGTGACAGTGAAACAATCTCTGAAATTGTTATTCCAGTAATTAAAAATAATGAACTATTAGCTGTCTTAGATATTGATGGGAATACGAAAAGTCAATTTGATTCAACCGACCAATTATATCTTGAAAAAATAGTTTTACTTATATAAACAAAAAACCCCGCTAAAAGCGGGGTTTAAAATGGTATTTTGGTGTTATTAAATGACTTTATAAACGATTAAGCCAACCATAACAATCAATGAGACAAAAATCAAAGAAACACCCATGTTTCCATTTTTGATTTCTTCCCATTCGTCAATATCTGTTGATAGCCAATCAAAAACTTTCAATGAGATACCAACACCTAAACCAAAACCAATAGCTGCTGTAATCGCCCAAAGTAAAGAACGACCATATTGAGCGAACATACCGCTCCAACTAGTAGGATCTAACATTCTTCCTCCTTTTAGAGTGTTTGAATTGAATCTTTTATTAAACGCATAAACGCAGCAGTATCAACTTTTCCATCACTTAATTGGCGAATTTGATCTGCAGTTGCCTTTGCCGTAATAATAGTATTTTGTCTAGATACTGGTACTGTTACAGTTACTTCAGTATCCCCAGGAATTATTGCACTATAACCTGGCTTCTTTTTAGCAAATGATTCTTGATGGGACATTGCTTGACCTACGGAAATAAATCCTACAAGCATCACCATTTCAAAATTATTTCTAAGACTTTCCATTTCTATCGAAAAATTATAAGAACCATCTTTGTTCTTGATGAGAGACATTTTTTTCTCATCAATTGATACACGATAAAATTTACATGTATTAGATACTTTTCTATAAAAAGCATAATTTGCAAATACAAATTGAGTGCTCATAATAATAACAATAGCTAATGATAGTATTTTTTTAATTTTCATTTAATTTCCATTTATCGATGTTTATAGAATGAGATTTTACAAGATAATAGATGGCATTTTCAAGCTTCAAATACAATTTTTCCATTCTTAATTACTTTACTTATAGGATGATTAGAAACATAATAAGGAATATCTAATAGTGAATCTAGTTTCCATATGATTAGATCAGCTTTTTTACCAACTTCAATTGAACCCACATCATTTTCAAGACCCAGAGCTTTTGCACCATTATAAGTTGCTGACTGATAGGCTTCTTCAACCGTCATTCCCATATGCATACATGCTAATGTTATTATAAAGGGCATTGATTGAATATGAGAACTACCAGGGTTAAAATCTGTTGCTAATGCAACAGTAATCTTAGCATCAAGAAGTTTCCGTGCAGGAGCATATGTATTTTTACCAAGAAAAAAAGTAGTGCCTGGTAATAATGTAGCAACGACATTAGTTTTTGATAGTTTAGAAATACCTTCATCACTCACTGCCATTAAATGATCTGCTGAAAAGGCATTCACTTCAGATGCTAAAGCTGCTCCACCTGAATTAGAGAATTCGTCTGCATGTAACCTAGCTTTTAAACCGTATTTTTTACCTGTTTCTAAAATAAGACGTGACTCATTTACTGAGAAATAACCATCTTCACAAAATACATCATTAAAAATAGCAATTCCCTGATTAGCAACGGCTGGTATCATTTCATCACAAATAGTTTTTATGTAATCAGCACGACTTGATCTAAATTCTTTAGGAAATGCATGGGCACCCATAAAAGTTGGCACCATGTCAATGTCATGAGACTTATTAACCTCTCCAATGACATCTAAAGATTTAAGTTCTGATTCAGTATTTAATCCATAACCTGATTTAGCTTCAATTGTGGTAGTTCCATTAGCAATAAACCTATTCATTCTTTCTTCAACTTTTTCAATTAATTGACTTTTAGAACTTTTTCTGACCCCTTCTAAACTCGATATAATTCCCCCTCCTTTTTCTGCAATTTGATTATATGATAATCCGGCTAAGCGCATAGCGTACTCTTTATCACGTTTATTATAAAAAACTGGATGTGTGTGAGAATCAATAAAACCGCAAGTCACCATTTTACCTTCGCAATTAATTAAATTATCAGCCTCCCCTTTTCCAATGGATGTTATTTTACCATTTTGAATGAGTATTGATGTATTTTTGATTTTTCTCACACTACTTGCACTAGCAGTAACAAGCTCACCAATATTATCAAGTAAAAGTGATTTATTATTTATTTTAGAAATGGAGTACTCACTATCTTTTAACTATTATCTAACATTGGGATATCAACTCCCCATTCTTTAGCTTTATTTTTTGCATAATCATAGCCAGCATCCGCATGTCTTAATATTCCTAAACCTGGGTCATTAGTTAAAACAGCTTTTAATCGTCCTTCCATTTCTGGTGTACCATCAGCACATATTACTTGACCAGCATGAACAGATAATCCCATACCAACACCACCTCCATGATGAATCGATACCCAAGTAGCTCCACTAGATGAACTAGTAAGGGCATTAAGCAAAGGCCAATCAGAGATTGCATCTGAACCATCTTTCATCGCCTCTGTTTCTCTGTATGGTGAAGCAACTGAGCCACAATCAAGATGATCCCGCCCAATTACAATCGGGGCAGATAACTCACCACTAGCAACCATTTGATTTAATGCTACGCCAAATTTGGCTCTTTGATTATAGTTTAGCCAGCAAATTCTTGATGGTAACCCTTGAAACTGAACTTGCTCTTTTGCCATGTTAATCCATCTTGAGAGTGTTTTATCTTTCGGAAATAGCTCTAATACTTTTTCATCTGTCTTATATATATCATCTTTATTACCTGATAAAGCTACCCACCTAAAAGGTCCTTTACCTTCGCAAAAAAGATCCCGAATGTAGGCAGGAACAAAACCAGGAAAATCAAAAGCATTCTTAATACCAGCTTTTTTTGCTTGTCCACGAAGATTATTGCCATAATCAAAAGCAATTGCACCTTGAGCTTTTAGATCTAAGATGCCTTGGCAATGCTCTGCCATTGAACGGAAACTCTCATTTATATATTTTTTTGGATCAGATTTTCTTAATTCTAAAGCTTCTTTATAACTTATTCCATTAGGTATATAACCATCTAACTCATCATGTGCTGAAGTTTGATCAGTTATCATATCTGGAATAATTGATGATTTAGCTAATTTTGGTACTATATCCGCCGCATTTCCTTCAAGACCGATAGATAAAGACATCCTTTTACTTTGAGCCTCTTTAGCTAATTTAAGAGCTTCATCAAGTGAATCTGTAGCTACATTTAAATACTTAGTTTCTAAACGCCTTTGAATTCTTTTCTTATCAATTTCAATACATATAATCACACCATTATTCATAGTAACTGATAATGGCTGTGCTCCACCCATGCCACCCAATCCAGCAGTAACGACTAATTTACCTGTAAGATCTGAGTTATAATGTTGTTTTGCAGCTGCAGCAAAAGTTTCAAATGTTCCTTGGAGAATACCTTGTGTACCTATATAAATCCAGGAGCCTGCAGTCATTTGCCCGTACATCATCAACCCTTGCTTGTCTAACTCATTAAAGTGCTCCCATGTAGCCCAATCTGGGACAATATTAGAATTTGCAATTAAAACTCTGGGAGACCATAAATGTGTTTTTATAACTCCAACTGGTTTGCCAGATTGAACAAGAAGTGTTTCATCAGGGTTCATTCGTTTCAAAGTATTTAAAATACTATCATAGCACTCCCATGAGCGAGCAGCCTTACCCTTTCCTCCGTAAACCACTAATTCATCAGGGTTCTCAGCTACATCAGGATCAAGGTTATTTTGTATCATCCTGAATGGCGCTTCAATTTGCCAATTTTTACAAGTAAGATTACTGCCTCTTGGAGAAATTATAGTTCTTTTTGACATTTAATTATTATTCAAAACTTTAAATATTATACTAAATATAGGCAATCATATAGATACGATAATATAGAAGTGATTTAACTATTAATTTCTTGGATATAGAGTACTTTTAATAGATTTAAAATACAATGGATCTTTTTGCATCACTGTATAAGAGAAGAAAGAAACAGCATTAAATCTTGTCACACGGGTATATTTTAATTTATCAATAACATATTTAGGTGACTGATTATAAGTAGCAATACCCATAACGATTTTTTTTCTATACTTAGAAGGTAGATTGTCATACATAATATCAATATTAGCGGCAAAATCTTTTAAGTCTTTAGTATAATTCATAACAATTGCTTTATCTAAATATCCAGCAGCTAACCAAACATCCCATTCTTGAAAAAATCGTTCTCTTGCTTGATATAAATTAGGTTTTACTGCAGCTGTTAAA
>MDTG01337036.1_pt1 | contig 12106 bp, 1 predicted proteins | sample 811421 | NCBI WGS metagenome assembly MDTG01 (sample SAMN05326645, study PRJNA326480) | marine metagenome | isolation source: seawater | place: Pacific Ocean: South East | collected 2011
CTCCAGAAGACGAATTTGATCCAAAATTAACTTTCAGAATCCAATGCGGTCGTCACGGGCCACAACTTATTGTCGGAATTGACAACACTGCATCTACTGTTGACGGCACTCTCCAATTGACAGTTACAGATGTTGATGGGGAAACCGATCATTCCATCAATTTTGTAATGGAAACAAACTCTCCAGCTATTACATCAATACCAATACCTGAAGACAGTAACTGGTCGATTTCCTGGGAGGCAGTAGCTTCAGAAGGTTCCTTCGATCCAATAACAGGAGCAGAGGATCAGAATTCCAAACAAGACCCTAAAGACACTGACTGTATAGAACCTCCACCACCTCCAGAGAAGGTAGGGAATGTATATGGATATGTGTGGGTAGATCGCAACGAAGATGGTCAACGAACAGAGATTACAGGCGGTCAAGAAGAACATGTAAAGGGTGCTAAAGCAACCCTTACCAATGTTTCAGATTTTCTCGATAGCGATGGGAATGTGCTTTTCCCTACTGGAACTTATGAAGAAGATGGAAAAGTTCGCGAAGCGGTCACAGGAGAAGGAGCAGACGGTGGAAGCGATGAAACAAATTACAGATGGTTCATAGACAATGTCCCAATTGAAGATCTTCAAGGAAACATCATTCAGTGGAAAGTCACTATTGACTATGAGGATGCAGAATGGCCAACAGATTTTGAACCTGAGGGTTACACCACAAAGAATGAAACAAGTGTCACTAAGTCTGAAAAAGACTCTGACGTGGAGCCACTTGGTGGCACATTAGGAGTTTCAAGTCCTTTCACACTGGTTGAAGGTCTTGACGAACATAGAGCAGATGCAGGTGTGATAACCGGGGATCCTCCTCCTCCGCCAGTGTTTACTCCCGAAGTAACAATTGAAATGTTGTGCTCATATAACGGTTTTGATAATCCGAGCGCAAAATTCGATATAACCGTCGATAACACAGAATCAGAAGTTGAAGCAGTAGTCACCGTCACTAAAGATGGGATAGAGGTAGGTAATTTCCCCAATGTTGAAGCGGGATCCACAAACACTGTCCCATTTATCGGAGAACACGACCAACAGTTTGAAGTGAATGTGGTCGCTGATGAAAATCCACATCTATACGAGCCGATTACCAGCTCTCAAATTGTTGACTGTCCAAGATTTGAAATTGATGTATTCCTGAGTGGCACCGATTCTGGAAGTGATCCGCCAACCGCCACAGTAGTTTTCAAAAACGATTCCGATATTTCAGTAGTCTTCAGCTATTTCACAGGGCAAACACAAGTCGGTGGAGGAAGAAACTCGCCTCTTTTGACGTCTCTGACACAACAACAAATCTTGCCTGCCGGCGAAGAAGTATCCATTTTGTTTAATGTCAACAAAAACTGGACATGGCGACTCAACTGGAACGTTGTGGATAGTGGAAGTGACCAAGAGTTTTTTGAAAAAGGAAGCATTCCAATTGATGGCTCTGAACCGTTTGTTCCTTGCCCAGGTGGTTTTGAAGTAGATGTTGAAATAACTGTCGAATGCACGGATTCAGGACCAGAAGTAACCATCAAGGTAGACAACACTGCTTCAACTATTGATGCGTATGTCTCATGGTTTGATTCGGATAGAGGACCTCAAAATTTCAATAAAGTGGTTGCCGCCGGTGAGGACTATGAAACTAATTTCCCTGGGGGGGCTAACGGTGTTATTTGGACAGTGAGCGGTTATGCCGACCCGCAAGTGGAAAACTTTGAAGGGGACTCTTCAGTTCGAGCTGAAGCAACAGTTGACTGTCCAATACCGCAATTGAGTCTTCTTCAGGACTGTGCTGATGAAGTTCTTAAAATAGAAATAGATAACAAAGATTTAGAAGTTGATGGGATTCTCACAGTTACACAAGTTCTTCTAGGTGCTACAGATGCGACAATATTAGACGTTGATTCAAAAGTTCCCGCTGGTGAGAAAATTACAACAACCATCGATTTTATTTATGGTGCTAAATACTTCGCTACGCTAACCAGCAGCGACGGGTCTTCATATCAGCAAGTTTCCGAAGAAACAGTGATTACTTGCGAAGAACCTGTAGTGATTGAACCTTTCGACTGTGCCGCAAACCCATCCCTGGTACAGAACATAAAAAATCAAACTGCTCAAACGGATGATATTAAAGCTCTTGACCTTACAGATGGCACATACAAACTCCTTTACCCAATTCCTTTCAACTACACAGAACCTCCTTATGTTGGTTTCAATGCCTTAGCGATCGACCCAGTTGATGACTTTGCATATGCAACCGTCAGATTAAATATCGACGGCGAAGAAAGATCATTCCTTACCCGTTTTGATCAAGATCAGATTGGTTACTTAGCAGAACTACCAGTATCGAAAGCATTCTCTGGCACGATAGACGCCGACGGTGACTATCTATTTGAACGTGAAGGAAATCTTTACCGTGTTGAAAAAGTCTCAGATCTTGAAGCTTTTGAAAAATTTGATACACCAGGTGTTCTTGATCTGACAGACGATCAGCCAATTTATGAAGGTGATCCGAAATATGACACAGGTGACATTACATATTGGGTGACAGCCGACGGAGCTTCAATATCAAAATATATTATTGGCGTTGTCCGAAAAACTGATCAGATAATGATGATTGAATACGGTGAAAGTTCTAGCGAATTTAAACTTCTAGTTCCAGCTGATGAAAATTATATAAGATTTGATATTCCTGACGGTACCTACGGAGCGGCCTGGAATGCTGACGGCCGAATAATCGTTTCAGCTAATGCGGGTGGATTATACGAAATTTATCCAGAGACAATAAGTGGTACACGAGTACAAGTCAGAAAGCTTGCCGATACAGAAGCCACCGGAAGCAATGATGGAATGAACTGTGATGACATTCCAGTTTGCCTACCTGAAGAATTCGGAAATGTTTACGGTTATGCATGGATTGACTGGGAAGAATCCGGCGACAGGCAATCAGTAATAGGTGGTCCAGAAGACCACCTAAAAGGGGTAACAGTAACACTCACCCTTGAAAGTGAATACAAAAATTCAGAAGGTGAAATTTGTGAAGAATTTGGTGAAAGTTCATGGGTAGTTCAAACAGACGGTCAAAACGAGACTAACTATCAATGGGAAATTAATAATGTTCCCGCTAAAGACAACTTCGGTAACGACCTTTTATATAAGGCATCGTTCGACTATAAGGGCGCTACTTTCCCAGATGGATTCTCGCCAACTGGGTACACAAAACAACTTAATAACCAAGTCACAGCATCTGAAATCGACTCAGACGTTCTGCAAAACACATCAGGCACCCCCACTCAGACAACAGATCCAATGATCCTCCGACTTTTGATGCAACATAAACAAACAAAACAAATAAACCTTTCCAGAGTCTTAGCACCTACAACACTTGCTTCAGAAGATGATTCTTCAGAAGGAACAACAGCAACGTCAGGTTTATTCACACTCCTACCTAATGAAACTGTCCACAGAGCAGACGCAGGAATTTTGGGATATCCAGTTTTCGAACCTTTTTCTGAAGTCACCATTGACTGTTACTCAGAAACGGCCAGAGTGCTTCTTGACAACACAGGGTCAACAGTAGACGCGAATTTCTCTGTAACCGTTTATAACGGTGCAGTTGAAGAAGACAACAAAGTGACTTCACAGTCAGGTGAACAACTTGTGCCAGCAGGAACTCAAGCATTTTACGCGAAAGCTATTCCTCCACCTCTTGGAGACACTTTGACAATTCTTGCAACAGCAGTAGCAGAACACAATGGAATCCAATTTGGCCCAGATAATGCTGGATCCAACCAGTCAGGAACGTATTGTGATCCACCATTCTCCGTGCAAGTAAGTGTCCTTCCGAACTGTCCAACTCTGGATTTGACTATTAAGAATCTTTCTGCAGAGGAAATGAATCTCGACCCAGGAACACCTGGTGTGCCGGCAAGGTTTACAGTAACTCTCTATCAGGATGGGATCCCGCAAGAACTTGGAAGCATATATTCAGCATTAGGAAGATATTACGAATTCGACCCTGGGTTCTACACAATAGAAGAACTTCCACTCAGAGAAGATTCCATCTGGCGTATTGAATGGAGCGCAGAAGACTTAACAGATCCCGACCGATCTTTCGAAGGAGTCATAGGACCGGAACTTTTCGACTGTGAAGCAATAGAAATAGATCCAGAAGTAAGTTTTTCTTTTGAATGCGCAGCTGAAACAGGAAATCAAAACGAAGCGATTTTCTCCATAGACAACACAGGTTCTGATGGGAACATTGATTTCTATATAAAGAAGCTAGACGAAATCGTTTACGGCCCATACACAGTTCAAGCAGGAGGCATCCGCGATGTGGTGCTACCGGTAGATCACCAAGATGAGTACAGCGTTGTCATGACTGCTTCTGAAACTCAACCTGAACCCCAAACACAGATAGGAAATGCGAACATTGAAATCATTGGGGAGTCGTCACAAGTAACTAAACAAACCCTTAATACAACTACACAAATTTCGAGTATTTCTGAAGTTGTTGTTGAATCAGGAGACACTCTTTCTGAGATTGCAGCTGAGCACGGTATTAAAACAAGTGAGCTTATGGCAGCGAATGGAATAGTCGACGCGAGCCGCATATTTATAGGACAGAAACTACAAATATCAAGTCAGGCAAAACCACAGACCGTAAATGCAATTGAACTTGATGCAGGGTCAAAACCTTCAGCAACTGTTGAGGTGATCATTCAGTCGGGAGACACTCTTTCTGAGATTGCAGCTGAGCACGGTATTAAAACAAGTGAGCTTATGGCTGCGAATGGAATAGTCGACGCGAGCCGCATATTTATAGGACAGAAACTCACAATCAACGAGGTGAAAGATGCACCAAACTGGGATGCTATAAGTCTGTTAGCTGAAACTCTTCAAGCTGAAAAGAATAGCGTTCTGTTCAACGAAACAGATGGAGAAAACACAAGCGTTGAAGTCGATTTCACCGGAAGTGTGGATGATTTTGAAGTCGACTGCCCAGTTTTTGAACCAGATATAACATTTGCTGAATACTGCGGCGATGAGAGTCTTCAAATCACAGTTTCAAACAAGGATTCTGACATTGCCGGTGAAATTCTCATATATGAAAACGGTGAAGTTGTATCAGAAGGAGCGGTGCTACCTGGAGGCGTATTTACAGTCGATTATCCGTTCACGTTTGGAGCTACTTATCAGGTTGTCGTAAACCCAGTTGGTTCATCCAACGGATTTACTTACGATCCGGTAAACGATGAACACGAAATCGGATGTGAAACCCCGTTCGACCCAATAGTTGTAACTTCCTTCGAGTGCTCCAACTACGGTCCAGTAGCGACAGTCACTTTAAACAACACAGATTCGCATTCGGCAGCAGAATTCACTTTGAAACTAATAATTGAAGACAGCCCTGAAAACATAGAAATTGGGCCTATATATGTCGGATCAAGATCAGAATCTGAAATCGATCTCGTAAATGAAATAGGTATCACAAGATCAGCTCTCGAAGATGCAACTTGGAGATTTGAATGGACAGCCATTGACCCTGAAAATGAGAGTTCGGTACAAACAGGAACCACGCAATCAGCCACAACAGACTGCCTCCCTCCTGTGGGGCCTTTCGATTGTGCAAGCAATCTAGCGCCATTACAGATAGTGCTATCAGATTCAGGAGTTGGCTATGAACTAAAAACCCTGAACCTTGCGACAGGATCATTGGAAAATATCTACTCGATTCCATTTACCAGAACCAGTCCTTCCTATTCAGAGATAAACTGAATTGGGTTCAACCCTGTCGACGAAATCGTTTACGGATTTATTCGTATAAAGCAAGACAACATCAGTAGTTCGTACATGATTAGGTTCGATTCACAGCAGATTGAATATCTAGCTCAGGTTGCTAATTTCCCCAATTCTGCAACCTTCGATGATCGCGGAAACTTCTTGTGGATGAGCGAAGGAAGCCTCTACAAAGCAGAAAACGCTTCAAACATTAAAGGCTACGTAGACCATCAAGACTTGCGAGTAGCAGACCTTCGTAACGAACCGCCCGTTTATGATGCCCGAGACGAAGGAGATGTCTACGGTCACGCTGTTGATATAGCACACATAAGAACAGATATCGGTTTTGGAAGCACTGACTATATAGCTGGAATGGTTTACGGAGCTGACCAAATAGTTCTCATAGGATATGAAGGCGATGATTTAGATAGACGTCTCCTCGACCCTGTTGACGGAACAGGAGAAAAAGCAAATCTCCCAGGTGGCGGTTACGGCTCAGCGTGGAGCATCGGAGGCCAGGTTTTCGTAGCTTCAAATTCTGGCGAGGTATTTCAGCTAGCTCTAGATCAGACTGAAATAACGAGTGTTTTCCCAGTTGGCGGAAATGTAGAAATTCGTAGGATCGGAAATTCAGCAACAAATGCACATAATGACGGAACAAATTGTCCGGGAGTGCCAGCTTGTTTCCCAGAAATTTTTGGAAATGTGTTCGGATATGTATGGATCGACTGGGATGCCTCAGGTGATAGAACAGCAATTGAATACGGTCAAGAAGAACACATAGCGGGAGTAAATGTAACACTCACGAATACATCCCCCTTCTATAACTCAGAGGGCGAACCTTGCTATCAGGCAGGAGAGTTAGAAGTTTCATCAACCTACACAGGGCAAGGAAACTTGTCAGGACAGGAATCAGGAAAGTACCGCTGGTGGATTGATGACCTTCCAGCCAAAGATAATTCTGGAAATCGCATTACATACAAAGCAACCTTTGATTACGCAGAAGGTCAATTCCCACAAGGATTTACACCTACTGGTTACACGGTAAAACAACGTGACGAGGTAGCGGCATCAGAAGTCGACTCAGATGTTCAGCCACAAAATTTCACACGATCACTCACCACTACAGCGGTTTCAGGGGAATTCACCATTGAACCTGAATCATCTTCACATAGGGCTGATGCCGGTGTGGTTGGGGTACCAGTATTTGCTCCTACAGCAACAGTCGAAATTGATTGTGATGCAGACTCTGCTGACATTGTTCTCGATAACTCTGCTTCAACAGTTCAAGCAAAATACGAAGTTAGCGTTTACCACGGTGAGGTTCTGGAAAACAACAGAGTCGAATCCCAGTCGGGAGACAAGACGGTCGACGCATCTGATGTAGTTGAATACGGGAAACAGATACCTCCTCCTCGTGGCCAGATATTAACGATTCTCATAAGAGCCACCCCTCAAAAAGACGATCTCGATCTCGGATTTGAACCTGTTACTGTTTGGAGTCAGGCAGGTGTAAATTGCCCAACAGGGTTCGTAGTCCAAGTGCAGGTAGAAACAGATTGCGATAACGGCGGCGTTCAAGTGGTTTTGAATAATTCTGAGTCAAGTGTTGAGGCCATGTTCACACTTGTATTGACGACTGATGCTGAAACAGGCGTCGAAAATCATGGAGTCGCTGATGGAGACAAGAAAGAAGTTTTGATCTCGGTAACTGAAGATACAAGCTGGACGCTGATGTGGAAAGCTGTTGAAACTGGACAATCAGAAGATGAAGAAGGGTTCGTAGGATTTATAGGTCCAGAACTATTCAACTGTGAACCAGAAGAATTTTTACCTGTCGTTTCAGTTGATCACGTGTGTGACATTCTTGGTGATACAGCAACATTCTCAATAGACAACACAGATTCCGGTGTTGACGCGATAGTCGAAGTTTATTCAGATGATGAACTGATCTGGGGACCCACAATTGTTGAAAAAGGAACCGAATCATATGAAACAACTATTCCTGTAACAGGAATAGAAGCGATCACTATTCGTGTCGCTGCTGAAGAAAATTCTCACAACTACGGAACCACAACAATAAAAGAAACCCTCAACTGTCCAGAAACACAAGTCGCTCCATTCGATTGTGCTTCTTTCCCAGCTTTGATTCAAATAGTAGGCACGAAAGGTGTTGGTTTTGAGGTCAAGGAACTCAACCCTGCTTCCGGGAAGTACAGACCTATCTATTCGATTCCATTCAATAGAACACCTTCATATACAGGTATGAATGCAGCTGGCATAAATAAAGTTGATTCCACCGCTTATGCATTAATGTCGCTCGACTCGTCATCTGCTTATCTGGTTCGTTTTGACGCACAGGAAGTTCTGTTTGTGGCAAAAATGCCTGAACATTCAGCAGCTGGAGATGTTGATGAAGTAGGAAACTTTGTATGGACCAAGAACACGAAGAAAATATTGAGTGTCCTACCTGATATAGCAAATATGGAAGGATTCAAAGATCCTGCAGACGCACCTGACATGTCCGACTGGAGTCCGACACTCGAGTCGGTAAAAGCTCCAACCTCAGACATAGCAACCATGATCTACGATTTCGGAGATGGAGAAGGAAACTATGCGATGGGGCTTCTTGGAAGCGAATTATATGTGTATAGATACGACGACCCACTTCAAGCTTGGATAATCAAAGTAACAATTCCCGAAGGTTCAAATAGTCCTGAACCGAAAGGTTCCTTCGGAGCTGCATGGAGTCACGAAGACAGAATATATTTCGCTTCTAATAAAGGACAAGGCGTTTATGAAGTCATGGTCCCAACAATTGACTTTGAAAATAAAACAGCTGAAATTCGAAAGGTCGCAAACTCGGATGCGACAGGATGGAACGACGGAATGAACTGCACAGGAATACCAACATGTCTTCCTGACATTTTCGGTTCAACATATGGCTATTCTTGGGTCGACTGGGAAGCCTCAGGTGACCGAACAAACATCGAAAACGGCACCGAAGAGCACATAGCAGGTGTCAAAGTAACTTTGACGAACACAACCTCTTACTATGACTCTGAAGGAAACGAATGTTACGGCCCTGGTGAATTTGTTCTCGAGACCTCAACCGGAGCTGATGATGAACTATCAGGTCAAAACAACGGTGATTACCGTTGGTATCTATCTGATGTGCCCGTTGAAGACAGTTTTGGAATGGAAATGCGTTACGAAATACATTTCGATTACGAAGAAGCAGTCTTCCCTGAAGGATTCACTCCACTTGGATACACACAACAATTAAACAACGAATTACTGGAAAGTGAACTCGACTCCGACGCTCGACCTGTCCAAACCACATTCTTCTCAACAACCAAAGCGGTTTCCGAAGACTTCTCACTAGTGGCAGGACAAGAAGTTCACCGACCAGACGCAGGAATTGTAGGAGAGCTTGAATTTGATCCGACTGCAACAGTTGACATCAACTGTTCATTAGAACTTGCCGAGGTAGAACTCGACAACAGTGAATCGGATATAGATGCCCTCTACACAGTCGACGTTTACCACGGTGAAATCAAAGAAGAAAACAAAATCGTTGCACAGTCAGGAACACAGTCCGTCGAATCAGGTGATATTGACTACTATGCGACAGCTATACCTCCACCTACGGGAGAGTTACTGACAGTAATAGTCAACGCAGAAGCAGTCAGAGATGGACTAGAGCTTGAATACGAAAAAGCTCCCGTATGGAACCAAGCAGGGACAGACTGCCCATCCGACTTCGTTGCTCAGGTTCAAGTTGAAACAGATTGTGATATCGGCGGAGCCAAAGTCACACTAGGAAATCCAGGAACAGACACAGGAGCTATTTTTGAAATTGCTCTAATCGTAGAGGGAATAAAGTCCACCACAGAACACGAATTAGATGCAGACGACACATACATACTTGATCTTGCAATAGAAGATGACAGCGAATGGTTCATTGAATGGCAAGCAAAAGAAATCTCAGAAGAGGAATTCAGATTCTCCGCATCAACCACACCGAGAACAATCGACTGCGAAGAACCCCAATTTACTCCAATAATTTCAACAGGTTTCACATGTACAACAGTTGGTGGAGTCATAACAGTCTTCGTTGATAACCGAATCTCAGAAATAGATTCGATAGTCGAAATTGAAATCAATGCTGAACTTTCTTGGGGTCCAGAAACTATCAACGCAGGTGACATTTCAAACGTGATAACAATTCCAGCAGTTGACGGCGACTTCGTCAGAGTCTGGGTCAACTCAGCTGACGAATCTATAACCACCGCTGCGGTAATGGCTGAGGAAACAGTCGACTGCCCGGTTTTCGACCCGGAGGCAGACGTGGATGTCGACTGTGAAATAGATCGGGCATTAATCACGTTGGATAACTTCAAATCCTCAGTTGAGGCGTTGTTTGAGATAAAAGTTTACAGAGGAGATGTAGAGCAGATCAATTACGTCCTTGAAGAGTCAGGAATACAACTTGTAGGACCAGAGTCCAGTTCAATATTTATGAAGCCGATTCCTCTAAGTGGCGACCAGGTGCTCAGTATTGAGGTTATTGCTGACGCTATGAGAGATGGGGAACCTCTAGGTTTAGAACCGAAGATTGTATGGAGCCAGTCCGTATCAGATTGCCCGAGCGGTTTCTCTGCACAGATAAAAGTTGAAGTCGATTGCGACCTTGGTGGAATCGGTGTGACCATGGACGCCAAAGAATCTGAAATTCCAGTCATCTTCAACATTGTCGGAGTTATCGACGAAGTTCCGGGAGAACTAAATAGTTATGAAATAATGCCTGGTGATACAACCCTGGCAGTAATTCCTGTCGATGGTAATTTCGATTGGAATGTGGAGTGGTCAGCGACCAACACAGAGAATACGGAACAAACTTTTGCAGGTTCAACTCCGGTTCAAGAAATCGATTGCGAACTCGAAGAACCTACACCTGACCCAGAGAATCCATTCAATCCAGATGTAAACGTGAATATTGAATGTCGAATAGATCGAGCTTTAATCAAACTGGACAACTTTGAATCAACCGTGGATGCACTTTTCCGAGTTGAGGTATTGCGTAGTGGAATCAAATCAACTGATATCTTCGCCGAGGAATCCGGAGTTCAACTGCTTGAGGCTGGTTCAACCGCCATGTACATGCACCCGATTTCATTAGTGAATCGTGACGTTCTAAGCATTGTTGTAACAGCTGAAGCCATACGTAATGGGAAATTTATCGAACTTGAACCAGTAGTCGTATGGGAACAATCAGTTACAGATTGCCCCGCAGGTTTTGTAGGGCAGACAAGAGTCAAACCTGAATGTGATCTTGGCGGAATTGAAGTCAGCTTTGATGCCAAAGAGTCCTCAATACCAGTTGTATTCAACACGACAACAGTTATTGACGGGGTAGAGCAAACTCTCGAAACATTTGAAGTCTCGTCAGGCGAGATGCTTTTGTTTGATTTCCCTGTTCCTGATGGATCTCAATGGAGTTTGAAATGGTCAGTTGAAAGCACAGATGACAGTTCAGAATTTTTGAAACGAGGATCTACAGCGACACAAACATTCTCATGTGAAGAAATAGTGGTCACACCTACTACCACTATTCCTCGGATTTCAGAAGAAGAAGAGAGCACTCAAGAATCTTTGAAATTTGAACAAAGTAAAGAAGAAGTTTGTGAACAATGTTGCTGGCCATGGTGGTTGTTCCTTCTTCTAGGAATCGCAGCGCTACTTGGTTCTCTGGGAATGATCGCACTTCTCGGTCTTGCTCTAGCAGCATTGGGAGGGAAAAAGAGTGGTGTGTGTTGCACGAAAGATGAAGGTTTGCCAGGAGCTCCTTTGAACCTTTCGATAACTGAAAAAGACAACAGTTTTAAACTCTGCTGGGAAAAAGCAGAAAATGGAAATCTGCCAACCGGATATTTGATTGAAGGGCGTATAGGTAACGACTGGGTTGACATCGTGACGGTTATAGGGCGTGAAACATGGGTTGCTATAAGAAAATCTGAAGCCGATGCGGTAAACGCTTGGAGAGTCTCCGCGGCAAACGAAAACGGTAGAGGCCGTGCCTCAGAAGAGATCTTCACCTCTTAGGAATCAACATGCGATTATTTGACGGACTGGGAAAATGGCGTTTCAGAAGTTCGCTGATAACGGCTGCAGTAATTTCAACTTTGCTTGTACCGGCGACTCTAGTTATAACTGCCGATCCAGCTTCTGCAGCAGTAGGAAGTTACTACTGTGATTCATATTCTGGTTATCCCATCATGGTTAATGACAACGGC
>MDTG01343152.1_pt1 | contig 12106 bp, 12 predicted proteins | sample 811421 | NCBI WGS metagenome assembly MDTG01 (sample SAMN05326645, study PRJNA326480) | marine metagenome | isolation source: seawater | place: Pacific Ocean: South East | collected 2011
GAAGCAAATAAAATTTTTGTTTTATTCAAAGCTATATGATTAATGTTATTATTTACTATTTTAATTTCTTTACTTTTATAAATAGTTATTAAGTCAATTTCATAATTATTATTTGCAAAACTTTTCACTAGATCTCTAGTCATGTTTTCAGTTCCTCCCCCAGAAAGACTTGGTATCAAAAAAGTAACTTTCATAAAAATCTATTTATTAAACCTATTGATTGTTTAATTGTTATTCATTATTGATATTATTAATACTCTCAAATATTAACAATCAATAATAAGGAAATAAAGTAATCATTTTATATTATATATGGTAGCGGAGGAGGGATTTGAACCCCCGACATCACGAATATGAGTCGTGCGCTCTGACCAACTGAGCTACTCCGCCAATTTTTTTAACTATTAATATAAATAATTAAATTGTAAATAATATGTTTTATAATATTGAATAAATGTTTCATTGCTTTAATTACAATTTTTCCTTCTTAATTTACATAAAACATTTAACATTAATACTTATCATCTATAATAGACTTTAATAATTCTTTTATGTTCAATAACAAATCAATATTAATAACAGGTGGTACTGGCTCATTTGGTCAAAAATTTGTAAAAACTCTAATATCCAAATACAAAACAAAAAAGATAATAATCTTTTCAAGGGATGAATTAAAGCAATTTGATATGTTAAATGATTTAAAAGAACATGAAGATAAGTTACGTTTTTTTCTTGGTGATGTTCGTGATTTTGATAGGGTAAATTTTGCATTAAAAAATGTTGATTATGTTGTTCATGCAGCTGCCTTGAAGCAAGTCCCTGCAGCTGAATATAATCCTTCTGAATTTATAAAAACAAATGTTTTAGGTGCTGAAAATATTTATAAAGCCTCTCTTCAAAATAATGTAAAAAAAGTAGTAGCATTATCAACTGATAAAGCTGCCAGTCCAATAAATTTATATGGAGCATCAAAGTTAATGTCAGATAAAATATTTATTTCTGCAAATAATTTTGTTGGTTCAGGAAGAACAAGATTTTCAGTTGTAAGATATGGTAATGTTGTTAACTCTAGAGGCTCAGTCCTTCCTTTCTTTAGAGAATTAATAAAAAATAATAGTAAATTTTTTCCAATTACAGATCCAGATATGACAAGGTTCTTTATCACACTACAACAAGGAGTGGATTTTGTTATTGATTCTTTTAGAAGAATGCATGGGGCAGAGATTTTTGTACCTAAAATACCATCAATAAAAATTACTGATCTTGCTTCAGCTCTAGATCCAACTAAAAAACATAAAATTATTGGAATAAGACCTGGTGAAAAAATACATGAAGTTATGTGCCCGAAGGAAGATTATTTAAACACCATAGAATTTGACGATCATTTTATAATCAGACCGTCAATAAAAATAATAGATCAAAAAATAAACTTTAAAATTAATAAGTTAAAAGAAAAAGGTACTTCTGCCAGTAAAAACTTTGAGTACAACTCATTAAATAATAGTCATTACCTATCTAAAAGTAAAATTATTAAAATTTGTAAAGAAAATTAAATGACATTTTTTATTTTAGTAATAAAAATTTTTTAATATTTGATATGAAAAATTTTAAAAGAAATAACTATGTTTCAAAAATTTTATTTGAAAATTTAATTAAATGAAAGTTGCATTAATAATTGGTGTGTCTGGCCAGGATGGTTCATATTTATCAAAATACTTATTAACCAAAAAAAATTATAAAATAATTGGAACGACTAGATTTAAAAAAAAGAAATTGATTGAAAACCATGTTTTATTAGGAATTGAAAAAAAAATTGAAGTTGTAAAACTTAATTATACAAAAAAAAAAAATGTTGAAAAAATAATATCTAAACACAAACCCACAGAAATATATTTTTTATCAAACGTAACAACTATTAAAGAGTCAATTGATAATATTTATAATACTATAAATTCTTCAGTTATAGGTACTTTAAATATATTAGATGTTGTTAAGGAGAATAAATTGAATAATAATATTAGGTTATTTTTTGCAGGATCTTGCGAATGCTTTGGAGGCTATTCAGACAAAAATATAAAAATAAGTGAAAATAATAATTTTAAGCCAATTAATCCATATGCAATAGCTAAAGTAGCATCTTATAATTTGGTTAAATTTTATCGTCAAGAATTTAATCTTAAATGTTGTACAGGCATTTTATCAAATCACGAATCAAAACTTAGAAGAAATAATTATGTTACTAAGAAGATTACGAATTTTTTAAAGAATTATAAAAATAATAATAATAAAAAACTTTTGTTAGGCAATTTAAATATTGAAAGAGATTGGGGTTGGGCGCCTGAATATGTAAAAGTTTTTCATAAGATACTTAATTCTAATAAAATTGATGATTATATCATTGCTACAGGTAAATCTGTTAAACTGAAAATATTTTTAGATTATGCTTTCAAAAAGATAAATTTAAATTGGAAAGATTATGTAAAAGTTGATAAAAATAATATAAGAAAAAAAGATAGATTTAGTTCAAATTTTAATGTTACTAAAATATATCGAAGTATTGGTTGGAAAGCAAAATATGATTATAAAAGAATAATTGATGAAATGTTAAAATAATTAAATGAGCAAAATAAAATATTGTAGAAACTGTAAAAGCACTAATCTAGAAGATATTTTAAATCTTGGCAATCAAGATATGACAGGTATTTTTCCAAGAAATATTTCTTCAAAAATATCAAGTGGAAATTTGAAACTAGCCAGATGTCAAAATTGCAATCTTGTTCAGCTTAAACATTCATTTGATCCTAATGAAATGTATGGTCATAATTATGGATACAGGTCATCATTAAATTCTTCAATGGTGAGCCATCTACTCAGCAAATCTCTTAAACTAAAACAAAGATATAAATTAAAAAAAAATGATATTATTTTAGATATAGGAAGTAATGATGGAACATTTCTTAGTTCTTTTGATAAAAAATATTTTAGGATTGGTATAGATCCAACAATTTCTAAATTTAAGAAATATTATAAAGATAAAGCCATAACATTAGTTGAAGATTTTTTTAGTTCAAAAAATTATTATAATAAATTTAAAAAAAAAGCGAAACTAATAACATCTTTAGCAATGTTTTATGACCTAGATGATCCCAATGATTTCGTTGCTAATGTCTTCGAGGTGTTAGATGATGAAGGTATTTGGCATTTTGAGCAAAGTTATATGCCTATGATGATTGAAACAACTTCTTATGACACCATTTGTCATGAACATTTAGAGTATTATGATTTAACTGTAATAAAAAATATCTTGAGTAAACATAAGTTAAAAATAATTGACCTTGAACTTAATTCTATCAACGGTGGTAGTATAGCTATTACTGCAGCAAAACAAAAATCAAAGCATAGCAGTAATAAAGTATTAACAAATTGGATATTAAATAAAGAAAAAAAATTATACAAAGACGAAAATTATTTTTTTAATTTTAGAGATAAGGTTAAAAAACATAGAAAAGATTTAAAGAAAATAATTAGTGATTTAAATGCTGATAACAAAATTGTTATTGGATATGGAGCTTCTACTAAAGGTAATGTATTACTACAATATTGTGGTTTTACATCTAAGGAAATAAAACTTATTGCTGAAATTAACAAAGATAAATTTAATCATTATACACCAGGGTCAAATATAAAAATAGTTAGCGAATCAAAAGCAAAGTCTATTAAACCTGATTATATGTTAGTTCTGCCTTGGCATTTTAGAGAATCAATCATTCAAAGAGAAAAAAAATTTTTAGAAAATAAAGGAAAGTTAATATTCCCATTACCTCAAATTGAAATAATTTAATGAAAAAAATTTCAGTTGTAGTTTGTGCAAGAAATGAAGAAAACAGAATTAAAGATTGTTTAGACTCATTAAAAAAAATTAATATAGATGAAATAATTTTAGTAGATGGAAATTCATCTGATAATACGCGTAAAATAGCTAATGAATACAATTGTAAAACTATTTTATCAAAATCTGGAAGTTTAACGGCGGATAGACAAATTGGGATTGATAATACAAGAAATAATATTGTAGCTATGATTGACGCAGATCATATTTTATATAAAAATGATATTAATGATTTATACGCTGACTTGCTTAAATTCAAACTAGACATAGTACAAAGTCAATTAGAGACACATTCTAAAAACAATATTCTTAACCTTGCTGAAGATCAATTATACAATGTTCAGCATAATAAGCCTGGCCAAAAAAAAATGATAGGAACTGCTCCTGCTATATATAAAAAAGAAATATTTGATTATGTAAGATTTGACGAAAATATTACTCAAAAAATGGATGATACTGATTTTATCTATAGATTATCAAAATTTAAACAATTTAAAATTGGAGTAGGTGAAACTAAGATAAGGCAAAATCATGAAGCGGAGCTAAAGGAATATTATAAAAAATATTTAGGATATGGTTATGGAGATGGAGAATTCATTCATAAATACCCTTTTAAGATTTTTAATATATTACATAATCTATTATTTAAATATTTATTAATTTATCCAGTTAAATCTCTTTTATCTCTTAACTTTTTAGCAGCTCCTTTATTTTTTTTTCAAGGACTGATAAGATTAATGGGTGTCTTAAAATATTTTTATAAAAAAATTATAATTAGAAAATAACTTCAATATAATATATAAAAAATTCAATGTTTTCTAAAAATTTTAAAATAAATAATAATTTTGTTGGACAAAAATTCCCCACTTATTTTATAGCAGATATAGCTGCTAACCATGATGGTAGTCTTCAAAAAGCAATTGATCTAATTAATATCGCTGCAGAAAATGGTGCACAAGCTGCAAAATTTCAACATTTTGCTGCAAAAACAATAGTTAGTGATGTGGGTTTCAAAAAATTGATAAACTTAAAAACACACCAATCAAAATGGAAAGAATCTGTTTATAAAGTTTATGAAAAAGCTTCTATTGATTTGAAATGGACTAAAATTCTCATCAATGAATGCAAAAAACTAAAAATAGATTTTTTTACAAGCCCTTATTCACTAGAATTGGTTGATTATATTGATGAGTATGTTCCTGCGTACAAGGTAGGGTCTGGAGATATTACATGGCATGATATAGTTATCCATATGGCAAAAAAACAAAAACCAATGATTATTGCAACAGGTGCTTCAGATATTTTTGAAATAGATAAAGTTTTAAAAATCACAAAAAAAATTAATACCAAAATTGCACTATTGCAATGCAATACTAACTACACCGCAAGTTTAGAAAACTTTAAATATATAAATTTAAATGTATTAAAAACATTTAAAAAGAAATATAAAAATCTTATTTATGGACTGAGTGATCATACTCCTGGACATTCAACAGTATTAGGAGCTATCGCTTTAGGTGCAAAAATTATAGAAAAACACTTAACTGATAAAAATAATAGATCGGGTCCAGACCATAAATTTTCAATGAATCCAAAATCGTGGAAAGAAATGATTAGTAGATCAAGAGAGCTTGAGCTTTCTTTAGGAAGTATAGAAAAAAAAGTTGAAAATAATGAAAAAAATTCAGTTATAGTTCAAAGACGTTCAATAAGAGCATCAAGAGATATAAAAAAAAATGATAAGATCGATATTAAAGATTTAGATTTTTTAAGACCATGTCCACCCAACTCTCTTAAGCCTTATGAGTACAAAAAAATTTTAGGTAAAAAGACTAAAAAAAATATAAAAAAAGGCGATATGATATCACTAGATATTTTTTAATTAATATAGATGGAAGGTGATTACAACATAAATAACTACTGGTGGGTCTTTAATTATCTTTTATCAAAACAAAAATACGAAACACTTTCATATAAAAATATAAGTTACCCTTTTGATACTTATAAAGATTTTGCAGGTAATCTAAATGCAGTCGAAATATCAATCGATACAATATTGGAAAAAAAATTTAATGATAAATTAAATGAATTTATATTAAAAAATAATATTAATCATATAAGTTTCAATGTCATAAAAAAAAATCAAAATTCTTTTTTTAATATTAATGAATTAAATTTATTGAACAGCTATGGCTTTAAAATAAAAAATTTCGATAAAATAACACTTTTTTTGGAAAAGGATATTAAATTACAATTTAGTAAATTAAGAAAAAGTTATAAATCTATTATTAATTATAATAAAAAAATATGTGATGTTAAAAATTCTTTTTTAGTAAATTTTGATGATGCTCAATATATGATAAATGACTGGTTAAACTTATATAGTAAAAAAATAAAAAAAAAATTAACGTTGAAACCAAAAATTTTTTTCAAAAAAGTATATTTAATAAAGAAATAATTTTGATCTCTGCTTATTTTAAAGGTGAGTATTTAGGTGGTGTTGTGTTTAATATTTGTAATAATAAGGCAACTTATTCACTCTCAGCTAACATAAATAATATAAATTTAAAATCGAAATCTGCTGGTCATCTAATGGTTTGGACAGCAATAAGTTTTCTATCATTAAATAATATTGACTTCATAGATTTTGGTGAAAATTTGAAATTAAGTTCAAATCAATATGATAGTAAAGAGTTATTAAAAATTAAAAATATTGAAAAATTTAAATTAGGTTTTGGAGGAGAAATTTGTAATAATTATAAACTTTCTAAATCCATTTGAGTGTAGCATTTATAATACCCTGTTTTAACGAAGCAAACTCTATAAATTCAGTAATAAAAAAAATAATTAACAAAGGTGATATTTACATTATAGATAATGGCTCTAAAGACAATACATTAAAAATTATTAGTAAATATAAAAAAATTTTTATAATAAAAAATAATAACAATTTAGGTTATGACTTCGCAATAGAGCAAGGAATGAAATTAGCAACTAAGAATAATGCAAAATTTCTTATTACTTTAGATGGTGATGGACAACATAATTTAGCTGATTTTGAAAATATAATTTCAAATCTAAATTCAGGTTTTGATTTAGTTATTAGCAATAGAAATATAAAGGGTCGGTTTATGGAGAAAGTTTTTTCCTTTATCATGAAAAAGAAATATAATATATCAGATCCCTTATCAGGACTAAAGGGTTATAAAACTGAATTATTTAAAAAATATGGTTTTAAAAATAATTTTAATTCTATTGGAACTTTTCTTATGATGAAGATAATAAATAACCAACATAAGTATATTGAAATTAATTATAATATTTTATTTAGAGATGGCTCGTCTAGGTTTGGAAACTCATTAATTGTAAACCTAAAGATTTTATTTATAATAATAATTACTCTATTAACAAAATATTAATGCGAAACATTGTAATAATAACCGCCAGGTCTAACTCTTCACGATTAATAAACAAACATTTTTTGAAAGTAAAAAATAAACCTATTATTCAAATTATGATTGATAGAATTAAGACTTTTAAAAATTATGAAAAAATTGTTATTGCAACTACAATAAATAAAAATGATGATAAATTTGAAAGTTTATGTAAAAAAAATAATATTGAGTGTTTTAGAGGATCAGAGTTTGATGTCACTGGAAGGGTTTTAAAAGCTGCTGATTTTTATCATGCAAATTATATAACGTTAGTTACAGGCGATTGCCCACTTGTAGATATCTCTATTATGGAACAATTATATAAGATGATAACAAGCAATAATTATGAATTTATAACAAATGCTGATACTCGTTCTTATCCTGATGGAATGGATGTACATATATTTAAGAAATCAATTTTAAAAAAATTATATAAATTAAATTTAACTAAATTAGAAAAAGAACATGTTCCAATATCAATAAGAAAAAGGAAAAATAAATATAAATTTTTTAATCTAGTAGCACCTGATAAATTATATTGGCCAGAATTAGGTTTAACTTTAGATGAAAAAGAAGATTACATACTGATAAAAGAAATTATTAATAGGATTAATATTCCATATAAAAAAATAAATTGTGAAGACATAATAAAATTTTTAAAAAAAAACAAAAAATTATTAAAAGTTAATGCAAGTATTATACGTAGAGGTGATTCATGAAAGAAAATATTGGAATAATAATTGAAGCAAGACTTAACTCATCCAGACTTCCAAATAAGCATTTGAAAGTTGTATCTAATAAGCCAATTATAGCTCACCTATTTACAAGGTTAAAAAAGGTAAAGAACGTATCTAAAATAATTTTAGCAACAACAATAAACAAAGAAGATGATAAGCTTGAATTGCTTGCTAAAAAAAATAATATACATGTTTACAGAGGAAGTGAATTAAATGTAAAAAAAAGAGTTATAGAAGCGGCTAAAAAATTTAAAATTAAAACTATTATAAGTATAACTGCTGACTGCCCCCTAATAGACATTTCGATTATAAATGATTGCTTAAATAATTTTGCTATTAATGATATTGAATATATAAATAATCTAGAAACCCAAGGGTTACCGGGAGGTATGAACTGCCAAATTTTTTATACCAAAACTCTTATAAAATCTTATAAATTGTGCAAAAAGACAAAGCAAAATTTAGAACACCCAACTTTATTTATTCTTAGAAATAAGCGTCTCTTTAAAACATTCAGTCTTTTTCCAAATAAAAATTTGTTATATCCTAATTTAAGATTTGAATTAGATACAATTGAAGATTTAGAAGAAATGAAAAAAATATCAAATTATTTTAATATTAAAAAAATTAAATTTAGTAATATAACTTGTTTAGAATTAATTAATTATTCGAAAATAAAATGATAAGATGTGCTATTATTGGTCTTGGTAATATAGGTTTTCTTTACGATTATAAAAACATTAAAAAAAATATAGTTTTTAGTCATACGAAAGCAATTATTAAAAATAAAAATTTTTATTTAACTGCTGTAGTAGAAAGAAAAAAATCTATTATTAAGAAATTTAAAAGAAAATATTCAATTCCGGTCTACAATTCTATCAAATCTTTATTTCTCAATGAAACCATTGATTTAATTGTAATATCAGTTGAAACAAATAAACATTTTGATTTTTTTAAAAAAATAATAGCTCAAAACATTAAAGCAATTATAATTGAGAAACCACTAAGCCATTCAATTAATCACTCAAAAGAGATACTAAAAATTTCGAGACAAAAAAAAATACCTACATATGTTAATTTTCAAAGATCACTTGAGCCAGGTTTCAAAATATTAAAAAAAAACTTAGACAATTCTAAATATGGAAATATACAAAAATCTTACTTTTATTATAGTAAAGATATTAAGGAGTACGGTTGCCATGCTTTAGATTTAATACTATTTTTGTTTGGTAAACCAAGAACATATTCTTTTATAGATATTCACAAAGAAGATTTTTTATTTAAATATAAAAACTATAATACTTATTTATTGAAAAGTAATACAGAGGAATTATCATTAATTATAATTACAGATAAGTATTCAATTACTTTTTCTGATAATCAAAAAATTAAAATTTATAATAATAATGATAAGAAAAAAAAAACAACAACAATTAATACATTTTCTAAAAGTAATATTAAGTTTCTTTATGAAGTAATTTATAGTAACTTAAAAAAAGGTTTTACAAATAATATGGATAATCTAGATGTGGCTTTTTTTAATCATAAAATTACAAACAAATTGACAAATGAAAACAAATAAACTTGCAATTTTAGGAGGAAGTAAATCATATAAATTTGAGACAAAACCATTTTCATCAATTGGGAAAGAAGAATTAAATGCTGCTACAAAAGTTATTAAAACTGGCTTTCTCTCTCAATATCTTGGAGAAAAATCTAAAGAATTTAACGGAGGGAAATATGTCAATTTATTTGAAAGAGAATGTGAAAGATATTTTAAAATTAAAAATGCAGTTGTTGTAAATTCTTGGACTTCAGGATTAATTGCTTCTGTTGGTGCAATTGATATCAATCCAGGAGATGAAATTATAGTTCCATGTTGGACAATGTGCGCAAGTGCAACAGCAATTTTGCATTGGAATGCAATACCTGTTTTTGCTGATATATCTTCAAAGGGATATAATATTGATATATCAAAAATTGAAACTAAAATTTCTAAAAGAACAAAAGCGATTATTGTAGTTGAAATGTCTGGATGGCCATTAGATATGGAAAAAATTATGAAAATTGCAAAAAAATATAAACTTAAAATTATTTCTGATAACGCCCAATCTATTGGTTCTAAATATAAAAATAAATACACAGGAACTTTATCTGATATTGGAGGATACAGTTTAAACTACCACAAAACGATTCAATGTGGGGAAGGTGGAATAATTATTACAAATAATGATAATTTTGCTGATAAAATGAGACTAATACGCAATCATGGTGAGGCAGTTGTATCAAATATTTCAAAAAAAAACTTAATAAATATTATAGGGCATAATTTTAGAATGGGAGAAATAGAAGCGGCAATATCGATTGAACAACTAAAAAAATTAAAAAGATTAGTAAAAGAAAAACAAAAATGGGCTAAAATATTAGATCAATATTTAATAAATCTTAGAGGATTAAAAATTCCAAAATTTAATAAAGGCAGTTCTAGCAGTTACTACTCTTACCCTTTATATTACGATGAGAAAAGATTAAAAATAAGTAAAGATGTTATCTATAAGGCTTTAATTGCTGAGGGTATTCCATTTTTAAGTAATAAAATTAACTTACTTTATAAACTTCCGATATACAAAAACAAAATTGCATATGGTAATAAAAATTTTCCGTGGTCAAAAAATATTTATAAAGGTGACGTAGACTACAATAATCCAAATTGCCCACAAGCTGAAAAATTTAATAAATCAAATTATTTAAATTTTGGGCTCACTTTGGGAGACTTTAATGAAAATAAAATACATAAAATTGGACAAGCTTTTGAAAAGGTTTGGAAAAACTTACATTCACTTTATTGAATATTTTGAAAAATTTACTTCTAATTATAGGCTCTAATGGATCATTAAATTTATCAAATATTATTGCTGAAAAATTAATTAATAGTAATATCAATACTATTTTAATAACGACGCTAAATATTAAAGACATAAACACTCGATATTATAAAAGAATTATTTTTGAGAACACAAACATAAAAAAAAATAAAATAAACAAATACCTAAATAAATATAAAAGCAAAACTATTTTTGTAGGTTCCGGAGGATATGGTTTTTTTGAAAGTAGTTTTTTGCTTCAAGCAAAAAAAAACAATATATTGACTTTTTGTATTCTTGACTCCTGGTCACATCCTCTAGAAAGATTTAAAAGTAACAAAAATAAATATAAATTTCTATTCCCTGACTATTTAGGTGTTCCATTTAGTTCAACAAAATTAATAATTAACGAAAAAAAAAATGATATTAAAAAGTTAATAGTTTTGGGTTTACCTCACCTAGTTAACACAGCAATAAAATTTTCTAAGTGTAAAATTAAACTAAAATATGATCTTAATTTATTATATATCTCATCACCCCTTATTGATCCTAAACCATTTAAATTAAGTAAAGATGATATTAGATATAATCAGCAAAAAATATTTGATAATTTTATTTCATATTTTATTAAATTTTCTGCTAATAATAAAATTAAAGTAAATATAGGTGTAAAACTTCATCCTTTAGAAATTAAAAAAAATAAATTTCTTGAATTTAATCATCTTGATTTAAATAAATGGGTTAAAATTTATTATGAAGATCAGATAAAAAAACATATTATGTTTAAAAAATATAATGCTGTATTTGGAATTTCATCAACCATACTAATTGAATCAATTTATTGTAATATTCCAACTTTTTCTTTACAGACATCAAATGGTTTTAATAAAAAAAATAATTATTTTAAAAAAATCCCAAAATTAAATATAATTAAAAATATTAATGAAATTTCTTGTTATGAAAATAAGATTTTTACAATAAACAATAATAGAAAAATTAAACATTATAAATATCCCGAGTTGAATAAAAAATTTTCATACTTTTGTGAACTAATTAAAAAAAATATATAAACCCCATTGCTTTTTATTGATTTTACATTTAATGCACTTTTTTATATCGCGGGATGGAGCAGCCCGGTAGCTCGTCAGGCTCATAACCTGAAGGTCGTAGGTTCAAATCCTA
>MDTG01036382.1_pt1 | contig 12105 bp, 7 predicted proteins | sample 811421 | NCBI WGS metagenome assembly MDTG01 (sample SAMN05326645, study PRJNA326480) | marine metagenome | isolation source: seawater | place: Pacific Ocean: South East | collected 2011
TCGATAATGATTCATTTGGGTTTGTGACCAGAAGTAAATTACCGTAGTTTTATCTTTTGTAAGCGAAGCACTACTAATAGTATCACGTTTCGAATTCTGTAATAAAATTTTTGGCAACAAATTTTTGGGTTCCAAGCTACTGATATCACTATGTAAATCCAGAACTTCAGAAAGGTAAAGTGGTGAATTATTAATTGTAGAATAAAACTTTAAAAAACTTTCGTGTTGACCATGATTTTCGAAGTTTAAGATCTCTTCAAAAGCAATAGCACGTGCTAGATTGTTTCTTAATAAAGAGCCTTCGATATTTTCATCCAAAACCTCAAGACGCTTCATGTTAAAATCAGTAGTTTGCTTGATTTTAAAATAAGAAGAACCTGGCTCTAAAGCCATCTGATTAATATAATTCAACACATAATTTACATAGGGATCAAAAAATGCTAAATCGTTATCGCCATAGTTTAGATATTTCCGGAAGTCAAAGTAAATACTGTCCTCTTCTGCAGTCCATTGAGAACCACGAAGAAGTGCATAACGTTCACGTATAGTTGCGTAGGGATAAATATATGCAGCCTGAGTTACCTTCTGTGCAATTGGAGATAGTTTATTTAATGAATCCATGCCAATCCATAGATTCTTTTTTTCTAGAAGCATAGAATCTAATAATTGACTAAAATTCTTCCGATTCCTAGAGTATTTAGAAGATAAGTAATCATTCTCTTTTTCTTGTCTTAATAACAATTCCATTAAAAAATTATTTTTTGACGCACCAGAACCAGAATAGACGATGGATTCATTAAAAGTAGCTGCATTGATTCTGACCCAGAGACTGTCTCCTTTTTCTAATAATAGAGATTGGTATTCAGGAAGATGCTCTAATTTATAAATACCATTATAGAGTGAATCATAGGTATTTTGAAAACGTAATTTTCTATCCAATTTAAAAATTTCAACCGGATTATTCCCCTGGTATAGAGTTACAGTTCTAGAAGAAGGGTTTATGATTTGACCACCAAAAAAAATACGTTTAGAGGGCTCTTTTTCATTATTGCAAGATGAAATTAGGCCCAACATGATCAATCCTAAAAGAAATCTCTTTTTCATGTGCCTAAAATACAATATTTAACAGATAAAAATATAGCTTGACGTTAATTCAGTCCCAAGGTTTTGTTTAATTTTGCAGCCTAAAAAGAAAATTATGTTGTCGGTTTCGAACCTTTCAGTTCAATTTGGAAAAAGAATTTTATTTGATGAAGTAAACATCAGTTTTACATCTGGAAATTGTTATGGAATTATTGGTGCTAATGGTGCTGGGAAATCTACTTTTTTAAATATTATTTCAGGAAAGCAAGACGCCAACTCAGGAAACGTTTTTTTAGAACCTGGTAAACGAATTTCTGTATTGGAACAGAATCATAATTCTTTTGATGAACATCCAATTTTAGAGACAGTTCTAAAAGGAAATGAAGTATTATTTAACATAAAGACTGAAATGGAAGCTCTTTACTCTAAAGATGATTTTTCTGATTCAGATAGCGACCGTGTAGGTTTGTTACAATTGAAATTCGAAGAAATGAATGGCTGGAATGCAGATAGTGAAGCAGCGGCTTTACTTTCAAATTTGGATATAAAAGAAGATTTGCACTACAAGTTGATGAACGAATTAGATGGTAAACAAAAAGTACGTGTACTTCTTGCGCAAGCATTGTTTGGAAATCCTGATGTTCTTATAATGGATGAGCCAACAAATGACTTGGACTTCGAAACCATAATGTGGTTAGAACAGTTTTTAGCAAATTATGATAATACTGTTATAATCGTATCTCATGATCGGCATTTTCTTGATGCGGTTTGTACTCATATTTCAGATATTGATTTTGGAAAGATCAATCATTTTTCAGGGAATTATACATTCTGGTATGAATCAAGCCAGCTAGCATTTCGTCAAAGAACCCAACAAAATAAAAAAGCAGAAGAAAAGAAAAAGGAATTACAAGAATTTATCAGTCGTTTTTCAGCTAATGTTGCCAAATCAAAACAAGCAACATCTCGAAAAAAAATGATTAATAAATTAAACATAGAGGAAATTAAGCCTTCTAGTCGTCGATATCCGGCATTGATATTTGATCAGGAGCGGGAAGCCGGTGATCAAATTCTAAATATTGAAAATTTATCTGCTTCAGTTGATGGAGATATATTATTTTCAGATGTAAATCTCAATTTTGCTAAAGGAGATAAAGTAATTGTCCTCGCAAAAGATACTCGAGCCATTCCTGCTTTTTACGATATATTAATGGCTAAAAATCAACCAGATAAAGGTTCTTTTCATTGGGGGATAACAACATCAAAAGCTTACCTTCCTGCCAATCATGAAGCTTATTTTGAAAAACCAATTTCATTAGTTGACTGGCTACGTCAATACACCAAAACCGAAGAGGAAAGAGAAGAAGTTTTTATTCGTGGTTTTTTGGGGAAGATGTTATTTAGTGGAGAAGAGGCCTTAAAGATGGCCAATGTCCTTTCCGGAGGAGAAAAAGTTCGTTGCATGCTTTCTAAAATGATGATGGAGCGAGCAAATGTCCTTCTTCTTAACGAACCGACCAATCACCTAGATTTGGAATCAATAACTGCTTTTAATAATTCTCTTAAAAATTTCAAAGGCACTCTGTTTTGTAGTACTAGCGATCATGCTTTTTCACAAACACTCGCTGATAGAATCATTGAGCTGACACCGAATGGTGTAATTGATAGACATACCTCTTTTGATGAATACATGACTGATCCGAAGATCAAAGAACTGAGATCTAAAATGAATTATAATAACAAAAAAGGATTTAGCATAAAGTAGAATATTTACCAGAAAAAGGCATATAATCCAGCCAATAGAATCATTAAAGAAAAAGAACCGATATTGTAGATCGCAGCAGTATCAAAAATCCCTTTCTCCAAAGGAATACATTTTATATCATCTTTTTCTTTATTTTCTTTTATACTCACTAAGACAATAACTACCATAGATAAAATTGCTGTTAATCCCATTTGATCCAAAAAGGGTAGGGTAGGGAAAAATCCCTCAAATATAGAATTAGCCATCCATTCTTTGGGCCCTACTTTGAAAAACATTGCTATAGGAATTGATATAAGTGCACCATAGATAGCTCCCTTATTTGATGTTTTCTTCCAAAAAAGACCTAGTATAAATACTGAAAGAATACCAGGGCTAACTATTCCAGTATATTCTTGAATAAATTGGAAAGCTTGATCAATTCCTCCTAGAAGAGGAGCCATAATGGTTCCAATAATTAAAGCAATAAAAGCAGAGAGACGTCCAATATTTACTGTTTTAGTTTCACTTGCATTTTTATTGATCAATTGCTTGTAAATATCCATTGTAAAAATAGTAGCTGTTGAATTTAGCATAGAAGCCAATGAGGATACAATTGCAGCAGCCAATGCAGCTACCGCAACTCCTTTCAATCCTGTAGGTAAAAACTGCATAAGCCAAGGATAAGCTTTATCGGCTTCACCAGATGAAGGAATATTGGATAATCCTGATTCTCCCAAAGAACCTAAAAGAACAGGGTCGTTTACAATTACATAAGCAGCAATTCCAGGAATTACAACAATAAGTGGAATTATCATTTTTAAACCGGCTGCGAAAAGAATACCCTTTTGTGATTCCTCTAAAGACTTGGCAGCAAGAGTTCGTTGAATTATGTATTGATTAAAACCCCAATAATAAAGATTTGCAATCCACATTCCACCTATAAGTACTCCAATTCCTGGCAAATTCATGTATTCAGGATTGCTCTTTTCAAGTATCATATCAAATCGTTCGGGCACAGCATTATAAATTGTAGATAATCCCTCTAAAAACCCTTTTCCACCTGATACTGTATCTAAAGCTAGATATGTAGTTACCAATCCTCCTAAAACCAATACTACAACTTGAATGATATCTGTCCATGCAACTGCAGAAAGTCCTCCATAAAGAGAATATGCAGCTGCGAAGGCTGCAAGCCCAATAACTGCTGTTAACATATCAATTCCTAAAATAGTCTGTAGCGCCAAACCCCCTAAATATAGAACAGATGCAAGATTAACAAATACGTATAAACCTATCCAAAAAACTGCTAAGATAGTCTTGAGTTGACTTGAATAACGTTGTTCAACAAACTCTGGGATTGTGTAAATTTTCTTTTTAATGAAAATGGGTAGAAAAAATTTACCAACTACTATTAATGTTAAAGCAGCCATCCATTCATAGGTGGCAATTGCAAGTCCGCCTGCGAAACCAGATCCCGACATACCGATAAACTGTTCAGCTGAAATATTTGCAGCAATAAGAGAAGCACCAATTGCCCACCATGGGAGTGATTTACTAGCTAAAAAATAGTCTTCTGTACTTTTAGTTTCACCTTTTTTATTTCGTGAAACCCATAGACCAACACCTAATATGACTAAAGCGTATAAGAAAAAAATGGTGTAGTCAAGTACCTCAAAACTTGTATTCATTATTTTATATTTTAAAGGATTAATGAATTTATCTCACCTTGACAAGAAAAGTAAGTCATTAAATTTGATTTTATGCAAAGTATAAAATAAAGAAAGCTTAAGAAAGAGGAGTGAGTACTTTTTTTGCTTTTTCAATCTCATCAATATGAACGTAAACGTCCTGGGTAAATAGATTGGTTAATCCAAAACCGGCAAGTCTTGCAGATTCTTCCTCATCCTTAATTACAGGAATAATATTTTCTTGGATAAGGAGATCTTTAATCCTAAGTACTTCAATTGAAGAGCCAGTAAATAAATGATAAAAATCTTTACGTGACATAATTTCATTTAAGATTTATTGTATTTACTATTCCAAATTGCAGGATTAAAGTTTTTGCCCATTGCGAAACCATAAAATAAAACAATTGAAGCAATGGCTTTAAACATGAAGAAGTAAAGCATCCAATATGATGCTGAATCAGGATTTTTAGTAAATAATCCCATTGGGGTTAGCTCAGTTGCAATCCAACTTAACCCCAGCAAAGATAAAAGAAGATTCCAAATACTTTTAAATGACCACATCATGATCTTTCGAAAGGGATGTAAATCATTGCCCCATTTATGAACTAAATAAAAGTAACTATTACCTAAGGGTACAAAAAGGAGGGGATCATCTTTTTTTTCTAATCTAAAAAGTACCGATGGAGCCATAATTTTAAAATCTGATAGCACTGTATTGTGTGTTTTTTCAATGGAATCGATTGCTTCATGAGCACTTTCGGGGAGTTTTCCTTTGAAGTATTTAATATCTAAAAAGCGCAAACGGTAGTGAATACAAACTACACGGATTTGATCCAGATGGTAAATGTGTTTACTTTCTAGTTCATCAAAATCAAAATCATTTTGTGTTTTGATGTCTAATTTATCAAATAGATCTGAAAGGGATTCAGAGGACTGAGTGTTCGTAAAATATTTTTCTCGTTCACTTGATAATACCTCTTCGATATTTGTTTTATTTAAAAAATTCAGCTTCATCATCATGTTTCATTTTTACAAAAATAAAACAAAAAATATCAAAATAAATAATTCTTTAATAATAAGTAATTAACGGAGTTCTACTTGAAAGTTTTTCTTGAAGTTTTTCAAAAATTTTTCCATTACTTTATCCACCTGCTTATCTGTTAAAGTCTTATTTCTATCTTGAAAGGTGAAGTTTATCCCATATGATTTCTTCCCCTCAGGAATGTTTTTTCCTTCATAAACATCAAAAAGAGTTACACATTTTAAAATTTTCCGTTCTATTTTAAAAGCGATCTCCTGAAGTTCTTTAAACGCAACATCTTGATCGAGCATTAAAGCAAAGTCTCGACTAATAGTTGGGAATTTGGCAACTTCTTCAAATAAAATAGGCATAGAAAAAGCATTTTGAGTGAGTTCACGCCAGTTTAGCTCTGCCAAATAAATATTTTGATCAATTCCAAATTCTTTTTTTAATTCTGAAGATATCAAACCAAAGGTTCCATAGGTTTTTTTATGATTAACTAAAGAAAAAGCCATTTCAAAATGAGAGTTATTTACTGCTTCGAATTGTAAATCATGAAAGCCTAAGGTTTGAAAAAAATCAGTTAGCATTCCTTTCATGTAAAAGAAGGGGTCCGTCTGATATTTTTTTTCCCAATGGTCATTAAATACTGATCCTGAGAGGATAATACTCAGACGTTTCTCTTCAATAAATTCATCATTATTTTTACCATAAACATTTCCAAATTCATATAATTTGAGCTGTTTATTTTGTCTGTTTAAATTGAAGGAAACAACTTCTAATGCTTGATGAATTAAAGACTGTCTCATTTTGGATAATTCTTTACCCAATGGATTAACTAAGTAGATACTATCGTAAAAATCAGCTTTATAATCTGGAGACGCCAGAGAATTATTTAAGATCTCATAAAATCCAAGGCTAGAAAGTTTTAAAGCAGCAGTATTTTCAAGTTTATTAACACTTTTCCACTGATATTCTGGATTGGCTTCAAAAGTCAAAGGTTTTTCTTCTAATCGATTATAACCATATACTCTTAATATTTCTTCAATAACATCAGCCGGTCGTGTTACATCTACCCGATATCTAGGAATAGTCATTCCAATACCTGTTTCAGACACATTATTTATTTTAATTTCTAATCCATTTAAAATGGTGTTTAAATCCTTTTCGTCAATCTTCTGCCCTATAGTTTTTTCTAACTTTTCATAGCTGAGAAAAATTTGAACAGCCTCGTTTAGTGGGTTAGAAAATTCTTGAATTTCGCTAGAAATAGTACCTCCTGTAAGTTGTTTGATTAGAATTGATGCACGTTTTAAAGCCGTAATCCCAATTTCAGGATCAATTCCACGTTCAAATCGAAATGAAGCATCGGTATTTAGTCCATGATATTTAGCCGTTTTGCGGATACTGATAGGATCAAAATAAGCACTTTCAAGGAAAATAGATTTGGTGTTATCATTTACTCCAGAATCTATTCCACCAAAGACACCAGCAATACAATGTCCTTCTTTTTCATCACCCACTATTAAATCATCAGCTTGTAATTTTCTTTCTACATTGTCTAAAGTGGAAAAAGCAGTTCCTTCAGAAAAAGTTTTAACGATAATTTGATTTTGAATTTTATTTGCATCAAAAGCATGTAATGGCTGACCTAATTCATGCATGACGTAATTGGTTACATCAACTATGTTGTTTTTCGGATTAATCCCAATAGCCTTAAGTCGATTTTGAAGCCAAACGGGAGATGGAGCTATTTCGATATTAGAAATTGTCAATCCATAGTATTGACTGCATTTTTCGGTGGATTCTACACTTACAGGTATTACCTTTTGATTATTATCGACTTGAAAAGAAGAGGTTTCGGGAAAAGACCATTCAAAGGGAATCTGACGGTGCATGCATAAGGCTTTTAGATCTCTTGCTACACCAAAATGACTCATAGCATCCGCACGATTTGGTGTTAAACCAATTTCATATACAGTGTCTTTTTCAATTTTAAATATAGCTGCAGCAGGTGTTCCTATACATTCTGAATTATCTAGAACAAGTATTCCATCGTGATCTTCTCCTAATCCTAATTCGTCTTCAGCACAGATCATACCCATACTGACTTCTCCTCGAATTTTACTCTTGGCTATTTTGAGTTCTTTACCGTCTTGAAAATTGAGTACAGTTCCCAAAGTCGCCACCAATACTTTCTGTCCTTTTGCAACATTGGGTGCTCCACAAACAATTGGAACCACAACATCACCACCTAAAGCTACTTCTGTTTTTTTAAGACGATCAGCATTGGGATGAGGTATGCAACTTAATATTTCTCCAACAACTACGCCTTCAAGAGCTCCTTTAATGCTTTCAAAATTTTGCATGTTCTCAACTTCCAGACCTAAATCTGTGAGCATCATGCTAATTTCCTCTTTAGGAAGATCTAATTTTATAAACTGTTGTAACCAGTTGTAAGATATTTTCAAGAAAAATAATTTTATATTATTGTTGGTGCAAATATAAGAATCTATCTCACGATTTTCAGCTAATGAAATTCCAAATATTAGAATCAAATTTTAATTCGGAAAGAGTTCGCTTAATGCATTGATGATCAGAATCTTTTAATGAAGAATCTTGTTTTAATATTCGTAAAGCCCCTTCTCTAGCTGCTTTTAGAATTGACTGGTCTTTAATTAAATCAGCAATTTTAAATTGAAGAATTCCACTTTGTTGTGTTCCCATAATATTTCCAGGACCACGAAGCTTTAAATCTACTTCCGCAATTTCAAAACCGTCATCACTTCTAGTCATTGTTTCCATTCGTGTTTGGGCCTCTCGACTAAGTTTTGACCCCGTCATGAGTATACAATAGCTCTGATCAGCTCCTCTGCCTACACGACCTCTTAGCTGATGAAGTTGGGATAATCCAAATCGTTCTGCACTTTCAATAATCATTGCAGAAGCATTCGGTACATTCACTCCCACTTCAATCACAGTAGTGGCAACCATTATTTGAGTCTCTCCTTTGACGAATCGTTCCATCTCATAGGTCTTATCTTCGGATTTCATCTGTCCATGAACAATACTGATTTGATACTTTGGAATGGGAAAACTCCTTGACAAACTCTCGAAACCATCCATCAAATCTTTATAATCCAGTTTTGAAGATTCTTGAATGAGAGGATATACAATATATACTTGCCGACCCAAGGCAATTTGTTTTTTTATAAATGTAAAGACTTTCAGGCGATTGGAATCGTTACGATGTATGGTTTTAATTTTTTTTCTTCCTGGGGGAAGTTCATTAATTACAGAAAGGTCTAAATCCCCGTAAAGACTCATAGCTAGTGTCCTTGGGATAGGTGTAGCTGTCATGACCAATACGTGAGGTGGGACTTCGTTTTTTCGCCAAAGTTTAGCTCTTTGTGCAACCCCAAATCGATGCTGTTCATCAATAATTGCTAAACCTAATCTCTTGAATTGAACTGTGTCCTCAAAAATAGCATGAGTACCAATCAAAATATTCAATTCACCACTTTTTAGTCCATTATGAATAACTTGACGCTCTTTTTTAGTGCTACTTCCTGTTAATAAAGCAACGGAGATATTTAATTTTTTGAGTTGCTCAGCTAAAGATTGATAATGTTGTTGTGTTAAAATCTCTGTAGGAGCTACAAGACACGCTTGAAAATCATTATCTAATGCAATCAACATTATGAGCAAAGCTACCACGGTCTTTCCTGAACCCACATCTCCTTGAAGAAGTCGGTTCATCTGTCTACCAGTACCCAAATCAATTCTAATTTCTTTAATTACTTTTTTTTGTGAATTAGTTAATTCAAATGAGAGGTGATGTCTGAAAAAATCATTAAAATTCTTTCCTACTTTCTTGAAATTATGTCCCTTAATCTTTTGTTTTCGCTGTTGATTTTTGAGCAATAATTGAATTTGCATATAGAAAAACTCTTCAAATTTCAAGCGCATCTGTGCTCGAGTTAAGAGTTGCTGATTTGCTGGGAAATGGATTTGACGTATTGCAGTATCTTTTGGAATTAATTTATATTGGTTTAATAAAACTGAAGGGAGGGTTTCAGAAAAAGGGGTAGTCTGGAGATTTAATAGTTGAAAGACCATCTTTTGTGTCACTTTTTGTGAAAGGCCTTTATTAATAAGTTTTTCTGAGGAAGGGTAAATAGGATAAAATGAAATCTCCAAGTTTTTCTGAAAATTACGCTCTAATTCTAATTCTGGGTGAGGCATACTTACCTTTCCTTTGAACCAATTCAAACGTCCAAAAATTATATAAGTTTCATTTATTTTTAATTGATCTCGAATCCACTTATGTCCCTGAAACCAAACTAATTCAATGCTTCCTGTTTCATCTTCAAAACTAGCAATCATCCGCTTTCCTCGTTTTTGTTGAATATAAGCAACTGAAGTAATTTGACCTTTGATTTGGATTTCTGCATTGTTTTGAGGAAGCTTATTGATTTGATAAAAACGACTTCTGTCGATGTAGCGATTTGGGAAAAAATGTAAAAGGTCTTGGTAGGTTCTAAGTTGTAATTCTTCTTTAAGCAAACGCGCACGCTCGGGACCTACACCTTTTAAATAAACTAGTGCGGTTTGCATCAAATTCATATTAATTTTTATTTTTATTCAGTTAAATTAAAGTGTAAATTTAATTAGTAAACCTGAATATTAATACATGCGCGCATTAGTAATTTCTGGAGGTGGGAGTAAAGGAGCTTTTGCAGGTGGAATAGCTCAATATTTATTAGAAGAGGAAAAACAATCCTACGATTTATTTTTAGGCACTTCTACTGGAAGTCTCTTGATTTCTCACCTTGCTTTAGGAAAGTTAGAAAGTATAAAAAAGGCATTCACCCAAGTCAATCAATCCAGTATTTTTAGTAATAATCCATTTGTAATAGTAAATAAAAATGGGATTGATCGGATTAAAATAAATCATTTTAATGTTTTGAAAAACTTTATTCGAGGTAGAAAAACCTTTGGTGAAAGTTATAATTTAAGACAACTCATTGAGCAACAAGTTACTACTGAGGATTTTAATTCTTTAAAACAGAGCAATAAACAGATTATAGTGTGTGTCGCAAATTTGACGGGTAATAGTGTGGAGTACAAAAAACTGAAAGAGTGTAACTATTCAGATTTTATCGATTGGGTTTGGATTTCTTGTAATTATGTACCTTTTATGACATTAGCCACTAAAGACGATTGTGAATATGCTGACGGTGGTTTGGGCTGTATTATTCCCATAGAAAAAGCAATCACACTTGGTGCAACTCATGTTGATGCGATTCTTTTGGATACAGAGTTTCAACAAACTCATAGATCTCACTCAAGAAATCCATTTGATGTATTGAGCACTGTATTTAATTTTATCTCTGAACGTATTGTTGTTCAAAATATGCATATAGGCAATTTGGTAGCTGAAGATTACAAAGCTAAATTAAGGATGTTTTACACCCCTAAAATATTAACAAATAATTCATTAGTGTTCAATAAATATCAAATGAAAAAATGGTGGAAAATGGGATTTGAACATGCAAAATATAAATCAAAATAATATAATTTATGATATAATTACTCAAGTAAATTAGTTTAACATTAAAAAGTCTATGGCAAGATTTGATAATGCTTTTACACCTAATTGCATGCTTGAGTCATCAACAATAAATGATGGTGTATGGTGTGATGGGGCATCTCTTTCTTCCATGTTTAAGGGTGTTCCTCCCAGAAAAAAGAAGAGACCAGGGACTTTATTCTGAAAGTAAGAAAAGTCTTCAGCACCCGTGATGGCATTTATTTCGAATACTTTATCTTCTCCAGCTACTCGCTGAAGAGTAGGAATCATTTTTCTAGTCAGGGCTTCGTCATTAAAAGTTATATCTGCACCATCTACAATATTAATTGTTGCTTCTGCACGATATGCAGCAGCAATAGCAGGAACAATTTCTTGCATTCGATTTCGAATTAATTCTTTCATATCACGATCTAGGGTTCTAATAGTTCCGATCATCTCTAAGTTTTCGGGTATTATATTGAATCGAATACCAGAGTGAATTGATCCTACAGAAATTACCGCACCTTCATTTGTAAGTTCTGATTCTCTGCTGATGATAGTTTGTAAACCATTGATAATTTGCGCACCTACAACAATAGGATCAATACTTTTCCAAGGAGTTGAACCATGTGCTTGTTTTCCTTTAACATTAATAACAAAACGCTGTGATGCTGCCAACATACCTCCTGGCTTGTATGTAATTTTACCAACATGAGTACCAGAATTTATATGCAAACCAAAAATTGCATCAACTTTTGGATTTTCAAGGACGCCCTCTTTCACCATTAATAACGCTCCACCTTCTTCGCCTGGTGGTGGTCCTTCCTCTGCAGGTTGAAAAATAAATTTTATTGTTCCTGGAAAATTTCTGCTTTTTGCGAGGACTTCAGCAACTCCCATCAAAATTGCGACGTGAGTATCGTGACCACAGGCATGCATAACGCCTGTCTTTTGCCCGTTGAATTCGGAGATTACCCTCGATTTATAACTTAAATCA
>MDTG01157934.1_pt1 | contig 12105 bp, 12 predicted proteins | sample 811421 | NCBI WGS metagenome assembly MDTG01 (sample SAMN05326645, study PRJNA326480) | marine metagenome | isolation source: seawater | place: Pacific Ocean: South East | collected 2011
TGATACCAATGGTTATCATAGAGGATTAATCTTAAATGAAAAGTTTAGAGTTATGGTGACCGCTATGTATACCTCTCAAAATCCAAAATATGGCAAACTAGAAAATATAGTTTTTAAATAAATGAAAAAAATTGAAATGCCAGCATGTGTAATAATGGCAGGTGGTATTGGACGTAGATTAGGTGCTATAACAAAAAAAACTCCAAAGCCTATAATAAATATTAACGGTAAACCTTTTTTGTACTATTTGTTAATTAAATTAAAAAAGGCCGGATTTAAAAAGTTTTTATTTCTTTTATCTTATAAAAATAAAAAAATAACTAATTTTTTATTTGAATTTAATAAAACAAATAAAATTAATTATCAAATATTTTTGGATAAAAAAAAAAATCAAGGAACATTTAGAAGTTTATATTCAATTTACAATCAACTAGATAGTAAATTTTTTTATACTAATGCTGATGAGTTACCAAGTTTTAATATAAAAAAAGCATATGAAAAGTTTTTAAAATTTAACAGTAATCTATTTCTATGCTTACTTTCATCTTCTGAAGGATATTTAGAAATAAGTAAGGATAAACTCAAATTACATACAGAAAGTAAAAAAAAGAAGTATAAAGAATGTGGGTTTAAATTTATAAAAAAAAAAAATAATAAAAAATAAATTTAATTCCAATTTTAAATTAGAGGAAGCATTGATTACAAATAAAATTTTAAAAAAAACGAAATATGTTGTATTAAGTAAACCTCCTTATTGTGTAGATAATACTTGGCAGCTAAAAAGAACTAAGAAGTTTCTTGTAAATGATGAAAAATAGGAATTTGATAGTACTTACAGGATCAACCAGCGGTATAGGAAAGTTTACATCAAATAATCTTAAAAAGGAATTTGATTTACTTCATATTGTTAGACCAGAAAAATATTCTGTAATTAAAAAAAATTTAGCTAGTCAAAATAATAAAAATAGTTTTGTTTTAAGTTATAATTTAAAAAAAAAATTAAATACTAATAATTTAAGAAAATTAATAAAATTTAAAAATTATAAAAATATTCATTTAATTTTTTTTGCAGGGAAGTTGGATGTAAATCCAAATAAATTTGATTTTAATGACTGGCAAGAAACATTTAATGTTAATTTGTTTTCACATTTATCAATTTTAAATTTTTTTTTACCATATATTCTTTCTACGAGAGTAATTTCAAAGGTGATTTTTTTCTCAGGTGGAGGTGCTGCAAATTCTTTTCCAGCTTTTCCTGCTTATTCTGCTAGTAAAACTGCATTAGTAAGAACAGTTGAAAATTTAGGAGAGATATATAGCAAAAGTAAAGTAAATATTTTTGCTGTTGCTCCAGGAGCAGTGAAAACAAAAATGTTAAAAAAAGTTCTTAAACAGACAAGGGTAGGCACAAAATCAAAAATTGAGGATGTAAGTAATTTTATTATTAATTCGATAAATTCAAATACAAAATCATTTCATGGTAGGTTGATAAATATAAAAGATTCTAAGAAAAAAATTTATAAAAATACATTTAATAACTATTTAAAATTAAGGAGAGTAGATGAATATATTTTTAATCGGGATGGGTAATATGGGAATTAAACATTTAGACTCGATTTTTAAATTAAAAAAAAAATATAATCTTAATTTTGTTGGTTTTTACGACCCTAAAATAAATAAAATAAATTATGGTAAAAAAATTTTTTTCTCTGAAAAAAAATTAACTAAAACATTTATTACTAATTTAAAAATAGATTTATGTATTATTTCAACACCACATAATCATGTAAAGAAATATTTTAAAAAATTCGTTAATACACCTAAATCAACTAATTTATTTATTGAAAAACCATTTGGCTTAAACTTAAAAGAAGCAAATTTTATTTATAAAAATAAAAAGAAAAATCAAAAAATTTTTCTAGGTTTAAATTATAGATATTATAAAGGCATAAGTAGAATGCATTCAGACTTTAAAAATGGGTTTTTTGGAAAAGTATCGTCAATTAGTCTTAGTATGCATCATGGTCATAGCCCATCAATTATAAATTCTTGGAAAATTAAAAAAAAAATGGCGGGAGGTGGAGTTATAATTGATCCAGGAATACATTTAATTAATTTAGCTAGCTTATTTTTTGGTAAAAATATCAAAATCTTAAATACTTATGTAGTTAAAAATTTTTTTTGGAAAACAGGAATTGAAGAAGAGGCTAGTATTTTAATGAGAACTGAAAAGATTCCTCTAATTAAAATTAATCTTTCGATTGTAAGATGGAGAAGTCAATTTTCAATTGAGATAAATGGTTTAAAAAATTATGGTAAATTAATTGGACGTGGATCACACTATGGTCCTCAAATTTATTCAAGAGGAGAAAGATGGGCATGGATAAAAACAAAGCACAAAAATCAAGCGAGAACTGAGAAAATAATAGTTAAATCTGATGAAAAAAAATCTTTTTTAGACGAAATGGAGGCTGTTGTTAGAAATCTAAAGAATAAAAAAAATAAAATCGAACCTTGTGAAAGTCTGGAAGCATTAAATACTATGACTTTGGTTGATAAGATATATAAATGCACCCAAAGAAAATCCTGATAATTTCTTTATTTCCATTAAAGCCAATCAGAAGCGGTTTTCAGAATACTGTTTATTTTTTATATAAATTTTTAAAAAAAAATAAATTTAATACGAAATTTTTTTTTATTGTTAATAAAAATAATATTGACCCAGTTTTAAATTTAGAAATAAGAAATACGAAAAACATAGAAAGTGTAATTGAAAGTTTTAAACCTGATGAGATTTTTATAAATACTACAAAGCTAACATTTCAACTAAAAAAAGTAATAAATAAATTTGATATAAAGCCAATAATTATAATTCATGATTTATATCATTTTAGGAAATTGTACTTTAAACGATATCAAATAAATGACAAAACTCCACTTAGTTTAATGGACGAACTAGAAGTAATTAAAAAAAGTAAATTTATTATTGATTTTTCAATCAAGGAAAAGAAGTTTTTAATTAAAAAAAAAATTAATACAAAAAAAATTATTTATACGCATACTGCTATTGATCAATTTAAAAAGAAGACAATAACAAAAAAACTTAATGGTATATTATTTGTAGGAAGTTTTTGGAAGCAAAATGAAAATAATATAAATTTTTTATTTAGAAAAAAATTAAATAATTTTGATAAAAAAAAATTTATCATAATTGGAAAAAAGTTAAGAGACTGGAAATATAAAAATATTAAATTTGTAAGTTATTCAAGAAAATACTTTACAAATTGCAAAATAGGTGTTGCACCCATAGATTATCAAACTGGTAGAAATGTTAAAATTTTTGAGATGATTTCAGCTGGTTTACCAACTTTTACTAACGTGAGCATGAGCGAATATGGACTTAAGCATAAAAAACATTATTTCAAAATATCAAATAATAACTGGTCTAATATGGTTGAAAAGTACTATAACAATAATAAATTATTAAAAAAAATATCATCTAACGCAAAAAAATGGTCTGAAAAAAGAAATAATTATAATTATGCTTATAAAGAAATTTTAAAAAAATTTAATGAAACAAAATAACATAATCATAATCCCTGCCCGAGGAAATTCCAAAGGAATTAAAAATAAAAATTTAGTTAATTTCTGTGGAAAACCATTATTATATTGGTCAATAAAACAAGCCTTAAACAATAATTTTAAAGCTAAAGTTTATGTAAGCTCTGACTCAAAAAAAATTCTAGAATTTTCAAAAAAAAATGGAGCATTGCCTATTTTAAGACCTAAAAATTTATCTTTTTCTAATTCTTCTTCAGAAAGTGCAATCTCTCATGCATGTAAAAAAATAGATTATAAAGTTGATAATATAATTTTTTTACAGGCAACAAGCCCTCTAAGATTGCCAGAAGATATAAACAATGCATATAAAAAATTTGTAAAAAGAAAGTACGATTCTTTATTCACAGTCTATAAGCCAGAGGGTTTTTTTGATATATGGACTGAAAAAAATAACAAACTAGTACCCTTAACAATAAATTATAAAAAAAGGCTTATAAGACAACATTTTAAACAAAAACATTATGAACAAACAGGATCAATATATATTTTTAAAAAAAAAATATTAGATAAGTTTAATAATAGGATCGGTGGAAAAATTGGAATTATAGAAAATAAAGAGTGGCAAACTTTCGAATTAGATTATATAGAACAAAAAAAAAACATGGAAATTTTATTTAAAAATCATCTATTAAAATATTATAAATAATAATGATCAAAAACTATTTTTTACAAAGTTCTAAAGTGATAAATTCACTTCACAAACATGAAAAAAAAATAAAAAGTATAATTAAAGAAGTTATTAATTGTAATGATAAAAAAGGTAAAATCCTTGTTGCAGGAAATGGAGGATCATGTTCAGATGCTGAACATTTTGTAGGTGAACTTTTATGTACTTATAAAGATCCAAGCAGAAGACCAATATCAGCAATTTCTTTAGCTAGTCATCCAGCAGCTGTAACAGCTTGGTCTAATGATTTTGGGTGGGAAACTTATTTTGAAAGACAAACCAAAGCACACTTGAAGAAAAATGATCTATTATTTCTTATTTCAACAGGAGGAGGTGATAGAGAAAAGGGAACATCTATGTCTTTAATAAAAGCAGCAGAATACGCTCAAAAAAAAAACTGCAAAGTAATTTCATTAATAGGTAAATCGGGAGGAGAGCTTAAAAAAATTTCCGACCATTATGTTCTTGTAGAAAACTATACAACATCCCATATTCAAGAGGCTCACATCGCTATACTCCATTGTATATGTGAGTTACTGGATAATTTTTATAATAAAAATTAAGGAGAAAAAATGAATATTAAATTAAAAAATAAACCATATTTTATTGCTGAAATTGGAATAAATCACAACGGATATTTAAAGTTAGCAAAAAAAATGATCATCGAGGCTAAAAAGGCTGGCGCTGATGCAGTAAAATTTCAAAAAAGAAATATTAATGAATTATTAAATTTTGGTTTAAAACCCCAAACAGCAAAAGGATATCTGAGTAAACATGAAAATGATACCAAACATAAGCTTACTAAATATGGTGCTTGGACTTATCCTGACGTTAGGCTTGAATTAACAAATAAAGATTACATAGAAATTAAGAATTTTTGTAAAAAAATAAAAGTTGATTTAATTATTACTCCTTGGGATGATGAAAGCGCTAAATTTATTAAAAAATTAGGTGTAAAATTTTTTAAAATTGCAAGTATTGATGCAAATAATTATCAATTTTGTGAGTTTATAGCTAAAATGAAACACCCAACAATTATAAGCACAGGTATGTTAACTTATAACGAGGTGCTTAGAACTCAAAAAATTTTTAAAAAATACAAAACTCCACATATTTTTCTACATTGTACATCTGCATATCCAACTGATGAAAAAGACAAAAATTTAAACTGTATTCCAGTGATGTCGAGATTACTTAAAGATGAAGTTGGTTTTTCGGGCCATGGAGTAACGATAGCAGGTTCGGCAGGTGCAGTGGCTCTTGGTGCAGTCATAGTTGAAAAACATGTTACTTTAAATAAAAAAATGCTTGGATCTGATCATGCTGCATCTTTAGAATATCATGAGTTTAAACAATTAGTTGATGTTTGTAAGAAAATAAAAATTAGCTTAGGTAGTTCAGTAAAAAAATTTAACAAATCGGAACAAGTTTTACAAAATATTTTATTAAGAAAATTTGTTCTTTCAAAAAACATTACAAAGGGAGCCAAATTAACTAAAAATAATTTTAAAACAGCTCTTACTATGACAAAATATGGTATACACCCAAAATTTTACTACAATCTTTTAGGTAAAAAAGTTAAGAGGAATTTAAACAAAGGTCATGTTTTAAAATTAAGTGACATCAAATAAGTACTTAAGTGATCATTTCAAAAACACCATATAGAATACCGCTCACTGGCGGAGGGACAGATATTGATTTTTACTATAAGAAAAAAACGGGGCACATCTGCTCAGTTGCTATAAATCAATATGTTTATGTCTTATTGAGAGAAAGAGACATAGATAATAATTATTTAATTCAAACAACCTCAACTGAGTTTAAAAATAAAATTGATGACATAAGACACAAACTAATTAAAGAAACGTTAAAATTTTTTAAAGTTACAGAAAAAGTTCATGTCGGAACTTATTCAACAGTGCCAACTAAAACTGGACTTGGAACCTCAAGTGCAATGGTTGTTGGTCTTATAAATTGTATTAATAAATATAAAAAATTAAAACTTTCAAACAAACAAATTTATAAATATGCTTATATTATTGAAAGAAAGATCTGCAACTATCATGGAGGTTGGCAAGATCAAATTGTCAGTCAGTATGGGGGTTTTGTAGAAATTAAAATAAACAAAAAAGAAAAAATAATTGTAAAAAAATTTAAAAAAAACACAAAACTCAACAACATAATTAAAAAAAACTTTGTTTTAGTATATTCAAAACAAAAAAGAGATTCATCTAAAGTAATTTTGTCTCAAAAAAAGAAAGCGAATTCAATAATTCAATATTATGATAAAATTAAATCATTAAATAAAGAATTTTTGAAAAATTTAAATGATGGTAATATAGATAAAATAGGAAAAATTTTTGATTTTCACTGGAATTTAAAAAAAAAATTATCCGATAATATTACAAATAAAAAACTTAATTTATTTTATAAATATTTAATGGAAAATTTTGAATTTTCAGGCGGTAAGTTAATTGGTGCTGGTGGAGGTGGATTTTTTTTGATGTCACTTAAAAATCAAAAAAAAGTAATTAATGAACTTAAATTACAAAATATTAATTATATTAAACTTGATGTAGAAAACAAAGGTTCACATATTATTGAAAATTAACTTTTTAAAACTTTTTGAAACTGATTTATTAGCTTTATATTTTTTGAAACAATTATATTTCCATAATTTACATTTGAAATTCCATTCCAATTTATTATTTTTGCTCCAGAATTTTTTAATAAAAGTTTAATTGGCATTAAATCAAATTTTTTAACATTTGCTTCTATAATTATGTCAATATAGCCCTCTGATAAAAGACAATAATTGTAAGCATCCAGTCCTGTTATCCTAAATAAATTTTCAGTTTTTTCTAAATATTTGAACAATTTTTTATTTTTAAGAGTTCCAAATGTATTAATACATATATGTTGTATCTTCTTTTTATGATTTTTTAATTTAATTTTTTTTAATTTTTTATTTACAAAAACATAATTATTTTTTTTGAATGCAATATAAAATTTATTTAATTGTGGAAAATTAGCAAAGCTAAATAGGCAGTTATTTTTTTTATACAATCCAATTAAATTACTCCACGTTGGGGCTCCAATAATAAAATTTTTTGTTCCATCTATAGGGTCAATTACCCAAGTGTATTTAGAATTATTATTTATATTCTTACCCTCCTCTCCGATTACATTATGATTAGGATAATTTTTTTTTATCTCATTTTTTATGAAAATTTCTATTCTCTTATCTAAATTTGTTACTGGGTTAACTTTTTTTTTATTTTTAGATATATAAAATTTTGTATGGTTTTTTTTATAAAATTTAATGTCTAATTTTTTTTTTAAATTTAATATAAATTTGAAAATTTCGTTATTTTTTTCAATTCTCATTGTTTTTTGATTCTAGATTTTAAAATTACAACTTTTTGCATCATCAAAAAATTGTTGTACTGTTTCTTTGGAATAGTCAGACAATTTCTTACCAAACATATTAAGTTTTTTAATTTGGCTTACTTGCATAGTAATTATATCTGTATCAGTATCTTGAGCACTAATATAATCAAAACCCATTCTTGTGCTCGCCCATAAAGATTTACACTTACTATTTTCATGTATAAATTTATTTATTTCCAGCATATGTTCTTTGGCATCTATTCCACAATCATAAATTCTACCCACAAAAATAGATAAAATTGTTTCAGTATCTCTAACACTATCAATTATATGTTTTATTTGATCTAGTAAAAATATAGCAGTTATATTCAGTTTTATATTTTCTTTAACTAATTTGCTTATAGTTGATACAGTGGGAGTTCCGTTAGTATAGACAATTGGAATTTTAACATAAATATTTGAACCAAGGTCATTTATTATTTTTGCTTGTTTTAGCATTCCCTCTTCATCATCAGCAAACACTTCTAATGAAACAGGTTTGTTATTACATAACTCTAATATTTTTTTGCAGTAATCCAAATAATCTTTTGCTCCATTTTTTTTAAATAAAGATGGATTAAATGTGTAACCGTCAATTTCATATTTAAATTGGTCATTAATTTCGTTCAGATTTGGACCATCTGCAAATAATTTTATTTTCTTTTCGTTATTTTTCATATAAATGATAATAATTAATTGTAAGTATAGATCAATTTATAATAATTAAAAAACTTAATAAACATGTCTAGTGAAGTAACAAGTACCGAAAATCAAGAAAATAATCTTAAAGAATATTCTACAGATGGAAAAGTTAAACATCTAACTACCGAAGATGATATAAATGTAAAACTTGGTAAAATTATAGGAAAAAAATTTAATGATTACAGGAAGGTTTGGGATGCTGCAAATAGATTTGAGATAGTACCAGATTTTCCTCTTTTTTTACATTTGGATATGAATCAAGAATGTAATTACAAATGTCCACATTGTATTATTGGAACAAAATCAGAAGTAGATGAATTTTATGAAGGTGATTATTTAAAATTTGATGATTTTAAATATATAGTTGACCAAGGTGCTGAATATAATTGTCCATCTTTATCCCCTCAAGGTAATAATGAACCATTTTTAATTAAAAATCTTCATGAATATATCAAGTATGCTCATAAAAAAGGTTTCATTGATATAATGTTAAATAATAATGGATCTGCATTAACAATTAAAAGAGCTCAACAAATTTTAGATAGTGGTTTAACTAGATTAAGATTTAGTTTAGATGCAATATCAGCTGAAACTTATTCTAAAGTAAGAGTAGGCAGTATTCATATGGATAGAGTAAAAAGAAATATACAAAATTTCTTAGATCTTAAAGAAAAAGGTGGTTATAAATTGCCAATAGTTGGAGTTAGCTTTTGTAGGGTAAAGCAAAACGAACACGAGGAGGCCGAATTTATTGAATATTGGAAAAAAAAAGTTGATATAGTTTCTATTCAACAATTCGTTCCCCCAACACCAAATAAAGATAAATATAAAAAATATTATTCTTCAGATCAATATCACGAAAAAGTAATGGATAAATTTCACTGCGTTCAACCTTTCCAAAGAATAGTAATTAAAAATCAAAATATTTATCCTTGTTGTGTAAGTTTTAACAAGGATCTAGTTTTGGGATCAATTAAATCAACAAAAATATATGATGCATGGCATTCGAAAAAGATGAATGATTTAAGAGAAATTCATAAAAGTGGTGAATACAAAAAAGATAAAACTTGTAAAACTTGCGTAGAGTTAATTTATCCTCCAAAAGCAAATTAAAAATTTTGCACAATGCTTAAAATAAAGTCAATTATTAACTTTTTTAATGTTGATGATAAAAAAAAAATAATTTTAATTATCTTTTTATTTTTAATAGGAGCTTTATTTGAATCTATAAGTGTAGGATTAATTTTACCTGTATTTTCTTTATTAATTGGTGGAAAAGAAGCGTTACTTAGTTCAGAATTATTTACAAAATTTTCGCCAGAATTTTTAATTAGTATTCTTCAAAATAATAATGAACAAACTATTTTATTTTCAAGTTTGTTTATAATAACAGCTGTTTACTTTGTAAAAAATCTTTATTTAGGAGGAAGTTATTATTTAGCCTATAAAATTATCTACCAACTTCAGATCGATGTATCTGATAATTTATTTAAAAGATATTTAACTTTACCCTATAATTTTTTTCTAAATTCTAACAAAGCAGTATTAGTCAGAAATGTTCAAGATGAAGTAGGGACTTTTGTAAGAAGATTGTTAGTTCCTGGCCTTTTATTAGTTTCAGAAGTACTAACGATCTCCTTTTTATTTGTTATATTGGTTTCCGCTAACCCTTTTGCCTCAATTATTGCAACAATATTTGCCATATCTTTCGGTTTTTTAATTGTATTTTTTACAAGACCAAAAATTAAAAAATGGGGTATTCAACGGTCAAATTATCTTGGAAAAAAATATAAAAATTTATTTGAGTCCTTCAATTCTATAGTAGAAATAAAAATAAGAAGTGCTGAAGAAAAATTTTTAAATTTATATAAGCAAAATAATTCAATACATATACTTTCAGATAGAAATGTTGATTTATTTAATATATTCCCAAGATTTTTATTAGAGTTTTTTGGTGTTTTGTTATTTTCGTGCATAATAACATTCCTTTTTTTATTTGGATACAATTCTGAAAAGATTTTACCTATCATGGCACTATACGCAGCCGCAGCATTTAGAATTTTACCATCAATTAATAGAGTATTAGTTTATTATAATAGTTTTCTTTATGGTCAAAAAGCATTTGAAAAAATAAATGCCGAATTTTCAAATGATTATTCCAATTTTTCAAAGAATAAAAAACAATTAAAAAATGAAATAATAGAAAAAGTTAAATTTGAAAATCTTGAACTTAAAGATGTATCTTTCGCATATGATGAAACTAAAGCTGTATTAAAAGATGTTAATTTGAGTATCAAAAAAGGTACTTATGTTGGTATTCAAGGGCAGTCAGGATCTGGAAAGAGTACTTTGGTTTTGTTGATTACAGGTTTACTTAAACCGATTTCAGGCAAGATATTTTTAAATCAAACACACGATACGTCTGAAAAACAAAAAATTTTAAATAGCTTAATTGGCTATGTTTCACAAAAGACAACGTTATTTGATGATACAATCAAAAAAAATATTGCACTTGGTGTAGATGAAAATGAAATAGATGAAACAAAACTTAAAAAAGTTATTGAAATTACACAATTAAAAGATTTCATAACTAATTTGGCAAATGGTATTGAGACTGTCGTTGGTGATGATGGATTAAGAATTTCAGGTGGCCAGAGGCAAAGAATTGCAATTGCTAGAGCATTATATTTTAATCCAGATTTATTAATTATGGATGAAGCTACAAGTTCCTTAGACAAAGATATTGAGAATAAAATTATTGAAATAATAAAAAATTTGAAAGGAAAAATAACTTTGGTTTTTATTTCTCATAAACTTTCTAATTTAGATATTTGTGATGAAAAATTTGAGGTAGTTAATTCAGGAATAAGAAAAATATGAAAAAACATTATTTAGTTACAGGTGGTGGTGGATTTATAGGTTCAAACATAGTTAAAATGTTAATTAAAAAAGGTAATAAAGTTTCTGTTTTTGATAATTTTCAAAGGGGCAAACCATCAAGACTTGAAAATATTTCAAAAAAAATAAAATTATATAAAGGAGACATAAGAGATAAAAAATTATTACTAAAATCATTCAAAAAAATAGATTCTGTAATTCATTTAGCATATGTAAATGGAACAAAATTTTTTTATGATAAACCAGATGAAATTATCGATATTGCAGTTAGAGGTATGCTAAATGTAATTGATGCTTCTCTTAAAAATAAAGTTAGAGAATTTATTTTGTTTTCAAGTTCTGAAGTTTATTCAAATCCATCTATAATTCCTACGCCTGAGTCGATTGAATTAAAAATTCCTGATTTACATAATCCTAGATACTCATATGGTGGAGGAAAAATTTGTTGTGAACTAATGTTAAGACATCTATGTGATAAACAATTTAATAGGTCAATAATTATAAGACCTCATAATGTGTATGGTCCAGATATGGGTGAGGAACATATTATCCCCGAGATAACTAAAAAAGTTTTATTATTGAAAAAAAACCAAAAACTTAAAACTCAAGGAAGTGGAAATGAAACAAGGTCATTTATATACATCGATGATTTCTTGGATGGGTTTCAAAAAGTACTTAATCGCGGTAAACATTTAGAAATTTACAATATTGGTACAAATGAAGAATTAAAAATTAAAGAAGTTATAAAAAAAATTTTAAAAAATTTAAATAAAAACAATAAATTAAAA
>MDTG01139205.1_pt1 | contig 12104 bp, 12 predicted proteins | sample 811421 | NCBI WGS metagenome assembly MDTG01 (sample SAMN05326645, study PRJNA326480) | marine metagenome | isolation source: seawater | place: Pacific Ocean: South East | collected 2011
TCTAATAAAAATTACAATACAATTAAAATATCAAGTATGAAACCATTTATTTTTAAATCGCCTTTATATAAAGATGCCAGGGGGTTTTTTACAGAATTATGGTTAAAAAAAAAAATTAAATTTCCTTGTAAATTTACTGCTATCTCCTCCTCAAAAAAAAATGTAATTAGAGGGCTACATTATCAAAGTAAAAAAAAACAATCAAAAATTATTTCAGTTTTAAAAGGTGAGGCTCTTGATGTTTGTGTTAATATAAATAAAAAATCAAGAAATTTTAAAAAGGTTTATAAATTTCATTTAAAACCAGGAATTTTATTATTCGTTCCAAAAGATTATGCTCATGGCATAGGTTTTTATGGTAAGGAAAATATATTATTATATCATCTTTCAGAGTACAGATTTCCAGAGTATGAGAGAGGTATAATCTATAATGATAAATCTTTAAAAATAAAATGGAAAATAAAAAAACCAATACTTTCTGAAAGAGATAAAAATCACCCTGAGATAAAAGATTTATTTAAATAACTTTATGATTGAAAAATTTGGTGATCTTACGGTATTATTGATCTCATATTATTCAACAAAAGATATCAAAAGGTTGATTAAAAAAATTAACAAAAAAATCAAGATTATAGTCATTGATAATGCTAATGAAAAAAACTTTGATAAAAAAATTGGTAAATTTAAAAATTTAAAAATTATTAAACCCAAATTTAATACGGGGCAAGTTGGTGGAATAAATATAGGTTTTAAAAATATAAAAACTAAATATGCTCTTTATATGGATCCAGACGTTTACTTTAAAAAATCACTAATTAATGATTTTTTAAGGAAAGCCCGAAATATAAAAGATTTCATTATTCTGGGACCACAACATGAAAAATCATTTTATAAAAAAGAATTTTATTCTCCTAAATCAAGCAATATTAAGGATGCAATTTTGATGAAATTGATCCATGGTCATTTTTTGTTCTTTAACATGAAAAAAGTAAAAAAAGTTGGTAATTACGATAAAAATATCTGGATGTACTATGACGAGACAGATTATTGTTTAAGAGCTTTTAGAAAAAATGAAAAAATTTATATTTTTCCTAAATTTAAAGTATTACATAAAAGTGGATCTTCAATTAGATCTGGAAAAACATTAGAAATCGAGGCACACCATAAATGGCATTTTATGTGGTCCAAATTTTATTATTATAAAAAAAATTATGGATTTTTAAATGCTTATAAAAATACTATTTATGATTTAATAGTAAGTTTAATCAAATACTTAATTTTTTTCTTCATTAATAAAAGGAAAAGGATAATTTATATTAACGCTTTGAGTGGTCTGATTAATTCGTATCTTAATAATAAATCTTTCAAAAGACTTTAAGTGAATTAATTTAATAATTTATTTATTATTTTTTTAAAATAAAAAACTCTCTTTTTACTGGTATGAAATTTATTAAACAATTTATTTCCAGAATTAGAGATGGCAAAGGCTTTCGACTGATTAACTCGAAAATAATTAATTTTTTTTTGTAATTCATTGAAGGTTTTAAAATAAACAACATGTTTATTGTCTTTAAATATTTTTTTCATGTATTTATTTTCCTCACAAAATAATAGACAACCACATGACAAAGCCTCAAATACTCTGCTATTGATATTGTTATTTTGGTCAAATTTTGAATGTACGTTTATTACAAATTGATAATTACTCATATCTCTAAGCAGTTCTTTTCCAAATACTTCGTTGTTATTAAAATTTTTTAAGCTATTAGAAATTGGCAAGATTTTTCTTTTAAATAAATAATTGGTAAAATTAGGAAAAAATAATTTTATTCTATTACTAATTGATTGAAGGAAATAATATTTTTCAATTAAATGTCTTATTCTAAATTTTGTTTTAAATTTTTGGCTAATCAACTCTAAAATTTGCAATCTATATTTAAAATCATTGCCTAAAGAACCACTAAAATATATTTCTTTTTTACGTTTTAAAAAGTTTGTTTTACTAAATGTTTTATATGCAGGACTTGAAATCATTAGTTTTAAATATTTAAAATTATTTTTTTTTGCTAATTTATGAATATTTTGGTTCCCTGATATAATATAATTATAAGAATTCTTTAGTTCTATAATTTCTTTTTCAGAAATTTTAACTGATAACCAAAGTATTTTTTTTATCCCCTTAATTTTTTGAAATAATTTTTGAATATTTTTGTCTGTAAAATTGCAATAAATAAGATCGGGATTAAAATTAAAAATTTTATTTTTAATCACATCTTCATAGTTTTCATCTAAATTAAATTTTTGATTAATTTTTGGATAATCAATAATAATTTTATAATCTTTTTTTAATATCTTGCAGAAATCATTTACCCAATAAGAACTTTTTTTCTGTATATTATTATATACACTATCAATTTTAAAATTTTTGTTTTTTCCGCTAATCATGAAATCGTATGTATTTAGGACAAATAATATTTTTTTTTTCATTAGATTATTAACTTATTTAAGATTCAAAAATACTTTTTATATAAGTTATATATTTTAAATTAAAATTCTGATATCTAAAATATTTTAATTGTTATAAAGAATAATAAAGATTAATAAAATTAAGATAAAGTCTTATTTGATGTTAAAAACTTGTGTAATGATTGATATCCTTCCTAATTCAGGTGGGGGAATACATATGGCAAAAAGCATTTGTAGGACTATAAAAGATCAACGTTCAAAAAATATAGATTACAAATTTGTAACAACATACCCACAAACAAAAAAAATTCTTGAATCAGAGTTGCAAATACAAGTAGATTTTTTTGATAAATTGAATTTTAAAAATAGAGTTTTTTCAAAATTGTATAGAAATAAATTTTTTAATTTTTTAATAAAACTGTCACCACTAGAAAATTATTTAAAGCAAAATTCATTTGATTTAGTTTATTTTATAAGTCCCAGTTTCCTAGTTTTACAATGTCGAAAATTAAGTTTTGTATATACAATTTGGGAAACTCAATTCGATAACCTCTCAAATTTTCCTGAATATCAAAATAATACAATTAGATTAAGAAATGAAAGCTTTAATCATGCAGCACAATATTCAAAAAAAATTTTTGTCAGTACAGAAAAGTTGTCAGAGGAAGTAAAAAATAAATATAAAATTACAAATGATAAAATTATTCTTCAAACTTTTCCACCGTCTATTACTTCAAAAATAGTTAAAAAAAATTATTTCTCAAAAAACATTGAAATAAGAAAAATTTTAGAAAAAAAGTTTTTTTATTATCCAGCACAATATTGGAGACATAAAAATCATGAATATATAATTAACGCTATAAAATTAATAAAAAAAGATAAAATTGACTTTAAAATAGTATTTTCAGGACATGATAAAGGATACTTAGAAAATCTAAAAAATCTAACTAAGAAATTAAATGTTGAAGATCTCTTCATATTTTTTAAATATGTGAGTGATGAGGACCTAATCCAATTATATAAGTATTGCCAAGCTTTAATAATTCCGTCTCTTGTAGGTACGCATACTTTTCCTCTTTATGAAGGTTTTTATTTTCGAAAGCCATTAATTTATAATTCTCAGAATCTAGATGATAAATTTTTGAATTGTATTATTAAGTTAGATATTAACAATTTAGAAAGTCTAGAAAAATGTTTTGATAAACTAAATGATAAAAACAATATAAATAAAATGATAAATGAAAATTTTATTATATACGAAAAAAATTTTTCCAACACAAAACTTTTAAGCGATCATTTAATTAAATTAAAAAATTGAAATATTTTTAAATTTGTCTATAAAATAAATTAAATACATATTTATAGTGAAAAAAATAAAATTTATACCGTGGGCAACACCTAAATTATTCGGTAAAGAACTAATATATTTGAATAAAGCTTTAAGATCCACTTGGATTTCTGGTGGAAAGTTTATTAAATTTTTTGAGGATAAACTTAAAAGAAAATTAAATATTAAAAATGCTCTTTTGGTAAATAATGGTACGGCAGCCATTCATGCTGCCTACATAGCTTTAGGTCTTAAAGCTGGCGATAAAATAATAATACCAATGTATGGATATATGGCAGCTGCTAATATTGCAAAAATGATGGGTCTTAAAATAATTTTTGCTGACGTCGAGGTAGATACGTATTGTATAAGTTTAAGAACAATTAAAAAAGTATTTGAAAAAAATATTAAAGCTATAGTGGTAATTACAACTTATGGAAACAGTCCAAATATTCAGGAAATTGCAAGTTTTGCAAAAAGAAAAAGGATTTTTTTAATAGAAGATGCTGCTGAAAGTTTAGGAACAAAATACAAAAAAAAATTTAGTGGAACATGGGGAGATATTGGAACTTTTAGTTTTCATGCAACCAAATTTATAACATCAGGGGAAGGAGGAGCAATTGTTACTAGAAATCAAAAGTATGCAGAAAAAATTTCTCTTTTTAGGAATCATGGGATAAGAGTAAAAAGTTATGTACATATATTACCTGGACATAATTTCAGAATGAGCAACATGCTGGCTGCCTTTGGACTAGCTCAATTTGAAAAACTCAATTTTATTTTTAAAAAAAGATTAGAAATACAAAAATGGTATATGAAATACTTAAATAAAGATAAGATATATATGCAGAAAATTTTACCAAAAACTAAATTTATACCTTGGACAATAGGAATTGTAATTAAAAGTTGTGTTAATAATATGAAAAAAAGAGACAAAATTATTTATAAATTAAAAAAATTAGGTATAGAAACAAAATATGGATTTAAAAAACCGGACTATTTTAGAATTAAGAATTATAAAAAAAAATATTCCAATTCATATAAGTTAACAAATTCAGTTATTGCGCTACCTTTTCATTTAAATTTAAAAAAAAATCAAGTTAAGTATATTTGTAAATGTTTTAACGAAAATTTATAAATATTTAGATCCAATTACTCTTTTTTTTAAAAATTTTGCTGGACTTCCTACATAAACACTATTTGATTTAAGATTTCTTATTGCTAAAGAATTAGCTCCGAGAATTGTATTTTTTCCAATATTGATATCATGTATCACTACTGAAGCTGTTCCCAAATGACTTAATTCGTCTACAAATACATTGCCACTTGTAGTGACTCCGGGTCCGGCGGATGAAAAGTTCTTAAAATTATTGTCATGCTCTATTATAGATCCAGTATTTATTAAACACATATTACCTATAGTCGAATAGCAATTAATTATAACTCCTGGCATAATAATCGTACCTTCTCCTATTTTTACATTCTTATGAATAATACTATTTTTTGATACCAAACTTTGCCATTTAAAATTTTTATTTATACTTAAAATTTTTTTAAATATTTTTTTTCTTAAATAATTGTCACCGAAAGTAATAACACCTTTAATATTTTTGGTTTTTACTGCAATTTTTTTTTTTACTGTTAAATTTTGAATTTTAGTATTTTCTATCACTACATATTTATGCTTAACATTTTCATCAACAAAACCTATTATTTTTTGTTTAGAATTTTTTAATATCTCACTAACAATAACTTTAAAATTTCTCCCTAAACCAAAGAGTAAAAGTTTTTCCATAAAAAGTCTTTTTTAGATTTAATACATCATTTACAAGATAAAATTATGAAAAATCAAATAAAAAGATTAATTTAATTATTTTTTCACAAAAATGTTTATTTTTTCTATATTTCTAATATATGTATTTTCATAACGTATGAAAAATAACACCTTAAAAGTTATCAATTTTAATAGATATCCCGAAAGATCAGGTGAACTTGTGCCATTTTATAGTAAAAATCTCAAAAAATTAAATTTTAAACTCGTTAGATTTTTTTTTTTATTTGGAAAGAAAAATTTTATACGAGCAGATCACGCACATATAAAATGTAACCAAATTATAATCCCTATCAGGGGTAAAATAAAAATTACTACTTATAGAAAAAAAAAGAAAAAAGTATTTATTTTAAGTAGACACAAAAAACAAGCTTTGCTTATACCTACATTAACGTGGATAAGAATTAATTTTTTTAAGAATGAAGATTGTCTTCTAACTTTATGTAGCTATAAATACGACAAAAAGGAATATATAAGTTCTTTTAATATATTTAAAAAAAAATATTTCTAATAATGAAATGTAGAATAACCAAAAAACCCTGTAAAGTTATTTTAGACTTTGGAAAGATGCCATTAGGAAATGGATTCGTTGACAAAGGAAATTTTTTTAGAGAAGAAGTTTTTAACTTAAAAGCTGGCTTTAATAAGGAACTAAGTTTATTTCAAATTGCTGAAAATCCAAATCCTAAAAGAATTTTTAACCAAAATTATCCGTTCTTTACCTCAAAGTCAAAATTAATGATAAAACATTTTAAAAAATTCTCAGATTGGGTAAAAAAAAATTATATAAATAAAAATTCAAATATTTTAGAAATAGGATCAAATGATGGGGTTTTTTTAAATAATTTTAAAAAAATAAACCATATAGGTTTTGAACCATCAAAAAATGTCCACCTAGTTGCAAAAAAGAAGGGCCTTAATAGTGTAAACAAATTTTTTAACAAAAAAAATATTAGTTATTTGATTAAAAAAAAAATCAAATTTGATTTAATTTATGGAGCAAATGTTTTTTGTCATATACCAAATCAAAATGATCTAATTAATTCTATGTTCAAACTTTTAAATTCAAATGGAACTATAATTTTTGAAGAACCTTATTTGGGTAAAATGTATGAAAAAGTATCATACGACCAAATATATGATGAGCATATATTTATGTTTTCTGCATCATCTATAAAGAAATTGTATAATAAATTTGGCTTTGATTTAGTTGATTGCATTCCTCAGAAGGTCCATGGTGGATCAATGAGATATATAATTAAAAAAAAAAATAGATCATTACCGACTAAAAGACTTAATAAAATATTAAAAAAAGAAAAAAATAAAAAAATAGATACAATTCAAGGCTGTTTAAAATTTAAAAAAGATGTTGAACAATCTAAAGAAAAGTTAATTAAAAAATTATATTATTTAAAATCTAAAAAACATAAAATTTGTGGATACGGTGCAACATCAAAAAGCACTACAATACTTAATTATTGTAATATTAATCATAAAATAATTGATTGTATATTTGATGTTACTCCAGAAAAAATTGGAAAATACACACCTTTAACACATATACCAATATTAGATTATAAACTTTTTAAAAAAATGAAATATAAAAATGTTTTTTTATTTGCCTGGAATCATAAAAAAGAAATCTTTGAAAAAGAAAAAAGAAATGGAAATAAAAATATTAAATGGATAACTCATCTGTAAAATTAAAAATCTTAGTTACTGGTGGAACAAGTAGATTTTGTAAATACTTAAAAAAAGAATTAAAAAAATATAATGTAATTTTTCCCTCAAAAGAGAAATTTGATATTACAAAATATTCAAAAATAAAAAATTTTGTTAAAGAGAAAAAAATTCAAGTGATAATTCACATTGCAGCACTCTCAAGGCCGATGAGTATTCATGATGACTATCCTGAAAAAAGTATTGATATAAATATAATTGGTACATCAAATTTAGCAAAAGTAGCTAATTTATATGGTATAAAGTTAATATTTTTTTCATCTCAATATGTTTATCCAGGTACAAAAGGTAATTACAAAGAAACAGATCCACTGCTTCCATTTAATAATTATGCGTGGTCAAAACTTGGAGCAGAATGTGCTGTGCAAATGTGCAAAAATTCTTTGATATTAAGAATGTGTATGACAGAATTTCCATTTATTCACAAAAAAGCAATAAAAGGTGCCAAAACAAGTTTTTTATTTAACAGAGATGTTGCGAAATTAATTCCTTTTTTGTTAAATGAAAAAGGGATAATTAATGTAGGAGGTAAGAGAAGAGATATATATGAATTTGCAAGAAAATTTAATAAAAACATTGATTATATTAGTTTAAATAAATTAAATAATTATGCAAAAGATAGCTCACTTAATAATTCAAAATTAATAAAAATTTTAAAAAAACAAAAATTTAATTTTAAAAAGATATCATTTTAATGAAAATTTTAATTACTGGATTTTCGGGACATATAGGATCTTTTTTTTTAAAAAAGCTACAAAAAGATAAAAAGATTAAGAAGATTTATTTAATTGATAATTTTGAGAATAATAAAATAAATATAATTTTTGTAAAAAAAAAACTCTCAAAATTAAACTTTAAATTTGGTGATTTATCAAAGAGCGAAACCTTAAAGAATATTCCAAAAGTGGATATTGTTATACATCTTGCGTCCCTTACTAATGCTGTATCTAGTGTAAGCAATTACAAAAAATTTTATGAAAATAATTTCTTTTCATTTATAAACGTTTTTAATTTTTGCAAAAGAAAGAAGGCAAAACTAATTCATATTTCATCAACCAGTGTTTATGGATCTAATTCAAAATTTGTTGATGAAGATTGTAAAGAACTCAAACCTCAAAGTCCGTATGCAAAAGTCAAAATTGCAGAAGAAAAATTTCTTAAAAAATATGGACAAAAGATTAAATTTGTTTCATTAAGATTTGGAACAATTGCAGGTGTTTCAGAAGGAATAAGATTTCATACAGCAATAAATAAGTTTTGTTTTAATACTTCTGTTAAAATTGACATACCTGTTTGGAAAACTGCATTAAATCAATATAGGCCATATCTGTCATTAACTGATGCTTATAAAGCTATAAAAATAATTATTGAAAGAGATATATTTGATAAAGAAGTTTACAATATTTTATCGGAAAATTTTACGGTTAAACAAATTCTTAATATAATTAGGAAACAAGGATTTAATGTAAAAGTTAAATTTACTAACTCAAGAATTATGAACCAATTATCATATAAAGTTTCGAAAGAAAAGTTTGAAAAAAAAGGTGTTAAGCTAAATGCAAGCATTAAAAAAGATATAAAACAAACTTTAGATTTATTTAAAAATATAAATACTTTGGGATAATACATGTTTACTATTTTTGGACATACAGGATTTTTGGGATCTAATTTAGCAAAGTTTCTTAAGAAAAATAAAATATTTTTACCACCTAGAAATAAATTCATATTCAAAAAAAATTTAGGTAACATAATTTATTGTATCGGAAGTGATAATTGGAAAAAAGACACATTTAATTCATTTAATGCTAACTTGGGTTTTATTCCTACAATAATTGAAAAAAATAATTTTAAGTCATTTACATTTATATCTTCTTCTAGAATTTATAATAATGCAAATGCAACAAGTGAAAATAGTATGTTTAAATTTGATCCATCAAATCCAAATGAATATTATAATTTAAAAAAAATATTAGCTGAAAATTATTTAATAGCATGTAAAAAAAATATAAAAATTATAAGAATTTCAAACATATGCGGTTTTAGTCCAAAATCTCCACTTGTTTTCCCGATGTTTATTAAAGACGCCATAAAAAAAAAAAAATTTGTATATCAATTAATAAAAACTCTTCAAAAGATTTTATACATATAGATGACGTTGTTAGTTTAATCAAAAAAATCATACTAAAGGGAAAATCGAAAACTTATAATTTAGCTAGCGGTAAAAATATTAAACTTATAAATTTAGCAGAAAAAATTAAAGCAAAAAATCAATGCAAAATAGTTTTGAAAAATCAAAATCAAAAAATTATTGAACCAACAATAAATATTAATAAAATCAAGAAAGAATTTAGATTTAAACCAAGAAAGCTATTTGAACATTTGAACGATATAATTAGACAATATAAAAATATTAGCTAATTTAATTTTTTTTTACGTTTTTAAGAATAATCTCATTACAAACTGGAATACTAGAATAAGTTTTTCTATCATTTGAATTTATAGTCAAAAAAATGCTCTTATATATTTTTTTTTTAAAAAAAGAGAATATTTTAATCATCTTTAAATTTATTTTTTTGAAAAAAAATAAAGTTTTTAAAATAAATATATAAAAATAAAAACTAACTTTTGAATTTTTTTTGTTTTTTACCTCTTGAAATATTATTGATATAATATTTGGAATACTTAAATCTGTTTTTATTCTATCAGTATTTCTTCTGCTTTGAATATCCAAATATGCATAAGCCAAAGTAAAAATATTTATAAATTTTGATTTCCAAAAATTAGATATGTACGGATGCTTATATATTGCCTCTAAATAATAAATTGATGATATACCAACTTTATGAAGTTCTTCTGAAACTTTTTCTGATAATTTAAGGTAACTTTCTACATTTTTATTGTTTTCATAAACCGACAATCCTTTTCCTGATGAATTTTTAGATGAACCAACCCAAAACAATGGTTTTTCAACTCTAATGAAATGCTTAGTTTCAAAGAGTATTGCAACCATTGAATAATAATCCTCTATTATAGAATGGAAAAATTTGTTTTGACTTTTTCTTTTTATTTTTTCTATTAATTCACGCTTAATTACTCCTGTGGTATATAATGAAGGAATATCATTTCTATTTTTTAGTCCCATTAAACACATTAAGAGATGAATTTTAGAATTTTTTTTTATTAATAAATCGCTGACATAATTATACGATACAACTCTGTCTCCATATAAGTCGTCAACATTTTCATGGTAGTAATAAGCTGCCTTAGAACTTATTGCTTGAATATTTTTATATTTTTCAGTTACCTTGTCTAAAGTTTTAAAAAAATTTGGAGCTATACCGTCATCATCTCCAATAATTGAAACCCATTCTGACGAGGCCTTATCTAATATAAATTCAAAATTTTCTACTTCAGACAACTTTTTTTCGGGTATAAATATTTTTATATTTGGATGCTTTAATTGATTTAAAAATTCTACAGTATCATCAGTAGAACCACTGTCTGAAATAATTAATTCATAATCTTTATAATTTTGATCAAGTACTGTTTGAATTGTTTTCTCTAAGTATTTTCTTCTATTAAATGTAGGTATTAAAATAGAATATTTATTTTTCATTATTTCAAATTATAAAATTTTTTATACCAATTTATGAAATTCTTGATGCCTGTATCTATTCCGACTGGTTTAATTTTTCCAATTTTTTTTAAAATTTTTTTATTTGAACCATGTGTTTTGTAAACGTCTCCAGTTTGAAGTGGAAGCTTTCTAAAATTTATTTTCATATTTAAATGTTTTTGTAAAAATTTTATATAATTAATTAGCTTAATTGGTTTAGAGTTAGAAATATTGTAAATATCAAATGGAATTTTATGTTTTGAAGGCTTGTTTATCAGCTTAATGACCATTTCAACTACATCATCTATATAAGTAAAATCTCTTATATGTTTTCCTTGATTATATAAATCAATTTTTCTTCTATTAAGTATTGCTTTAGTAAATTTAAAAAGAGACATATCTGGTCTTCCATAAGGACCATAAACTGTAAAAAATCTTAAACAAGTAATTGGAATTTTAAAATTTTTCGAATAACTGTAAGACATTACTTCATTTGATTTTTTTGTTGCTGAATATAAAGAAACTGGGTTGCTCGTATCATCTTTTTCCTTGAGTGGAAATTTTTTTCCATCTCCGTATACAGAGCTAGTAGAGGCTATCATTAAATGTTTGGCTTTAATAATTTTAGATAGATTTAATATATTAAAAAAACCTAGAATGTTAGACTCCAGATATGCATCTGGATTCTTGATTGAATATCTAACACCTGCCTGGGCAGCAAGATGTATAATTATTTTAATTTTTTTATTTTTATAGAAATTAATTATTGATTTTTGATTTATATTTTTTTTTAAAAATTTAAATTTTTTATATTTTTTGAGAATTTTGAGTCTATGATTTTTTAATTTAGGACTGTAGTATTTATTAAGATTATCAATGCCAAAAACGACATGGTTTAGATCTAGAAGTTTTTTAGTTAAATGAAAACCTATAAAGCCTGCACATCCTGTTACTAATATTTTCATGAAAATAATTATTAATTTTAACCAATTCCTTTCCATGTATTACCATCAGGTGTATAATGGTGATAAACAGAGTGACTGGGGTCATAGAGAAAGTTCATATTTTTCTTTCTAATTTCAATAGCCCAATATCTATCTTCTTTGCCAGATAAATTCTCATCA
>MDTG01273968.1_pt1 | contig 12104 bp, 10 predicted proteins | sample 811421 | NCBI WGS metagenome assembly MDTG01 (sample SAMN05326645, study PRJNA326480) | marine metagenome | isolation source: seawater | place: Pacific Ocean: South East | collected 2011
AGGGCTGACCGAATTCTGAGTGCAGCTGAAATTGCTGATGTTGACGCTATTCATCCTGGGTACGGCTTTCTATCCGAAAACGCTGAATTCGCTGAACAATGTGAATCTTGTAACATCACATTCATCGGTCCTCGCTCTGATACCATTCGTAAAATGGGTGATAAAGCAAAAGCTAGGGAAACGATGGAAAAAGCTAAAGTACCCATCATTCCCGGGAGTGAAGGTGCAATACACGATGAGAAAGAAGCACTTAAAGTTGCTCAGAAAATCGGCTTTCCTGTTATTATAAAAGCGGTCTCGGGAGGTGGAGGCAGGGGCATGAGAATTGCCCATAATGCAGTTTCATTCACCAGAGAATTTCAATCCGCTAGATTAGAAGCTCAAAAAGCATTTGGGGATGGATCTCTTTATGTTGAAAAATATTTGGAAAATCCAAGGCACATTGAATTTCAAATCATGGCTGACAAGCATGGCAATGTGGTTCATCTTGGTGAGCGAGACTGCTCAGTACAGAGAAGACATCAAAAAGTAATTGAGGAAGCTCCGTCGCCTTTTCTTGATAAGACTCTGCGTAACCGTATGGGAAAAGCAGCCATCAAAGCAGCAGAGGCGTGTGATTATGTTAATGCCGGTACCATTGAATTCTTAGTCGATGCCAAAGGTAATTTTTATTTCATCGAAATGAACACTAGGATTCAGGTCGAACACGGAGTCACTGAAGAAGCGACCGGAGTAGACTTGATCAAGGAACAGATTCAAGTTGCATCAGGTAATCGACTCAGCTTTTCACAAAAGGATGTAGTCCTGAGTAAGCATGCAATAGAATGCAGAATCTGTGCAGAAAACCCCGCAAGAAACTTCATCCCCTCTCCCGGGACGATAGATTTATATTACGCCCCAGGCGGTCATGGAGTAAGGGTAGATTCTCATGCGTATGGTGGATACACAGTTTCTCCGCACTACGACAGCATGATTTGTAAGCTAATTACTTACGGCAGAACTCGAAAAATTGCCATGGATCGAATGTATCGTGCTCTGAGTGAATATATAATTAGAGGAATTGATACCAATGTCGAATTTGTTAAAGCAGTTGTGCTTGATCCAGCATTTAGACAAGGCGAAGCAACAACTTCTTACATCGAAGAGTTCTTAGCTCGTGCCCCAAAAGATTTATTCGAAAATGATAAAAGCGATTAACTACTCATCAAAATGACAAAGAAGAAACAAGAATCCGAGGAAGAGATAATCCCAACCATTTCAGAAGAATCAAGTGAGCTTGGAACGATCAGAATCAATCACAGTGTTGTTGCTGGGATAGTTCGATTAGCAACTCAGTCCGTTCAAGGAGTGGTGAATGTGGGGGGAGGTGGAGTCGTCGAAGGATTGACCGATTTCTTCTCCAAAAAAGAGTCCGAACGGGGGGTAAAAGTTACTGAATCACCAGATGGTGGATATGAAATTGAAGTAAGGGTGGTCTTAGAGTTCGGAGTCGATTTAGCAAAAATCGGGATGCAAATCCAAGAAGCAGTACGCGACCAAATCTTAGCAATGACTGGGAATCATGCCAAAAATATAGATGTCGTTATTGATGATATCAAAATGGACTCCGGAGATAAAGATTCAGATGATGATAATTGGACATCAAATGCCTCAAACTAGCTTTTGAATGCCATTAGATCTCGAAAACTTTTGGCTATGGGATCTTAAAGATGCGGTAACTAACCATGCCTGGTGGTACTCTTGGTTACTCCTTGGTTTACTAATCCTTATTCTTTGGATTTCCAAACGAATCAAGAAAGATTTAGTGCCCATTTTGTCGGATGAAGAAGGCAATGTAAGAATAACTCCGCATGCCCTTCAGGAACTTGTCAGTAAATCGTGTATTGAAATGGAAGGCATTCACGCACCTTCCACGACTATCAAATATCAGAACGGAAAAGTCCGATTATTAGTAAGGTTACAGGTTAACACGAACTGCAATGTCAAAGTAGCCAGACAGGAACTGAAAAAGAAGATCGAGAGCATAATGGTTGAAAATCTTTGTTTTTCTAATTTTGGAGGAGTTGACCTAATCATTAAGGGTTTTAAAGACTCAAAATAACTTCCCTCACATTACCTTTTAAGAACTGGTTTGGAAAACTTTATGGGCAATAACTTGCCTCTTACCTCAGCAAACCAAGCTGGAGATTGTTTTTGTTTCAAGAAGTCACCTTCAACGTAAGCAGTACCAATTGGTGATTTAACCAAGGGAGAAAAACCTCCTGACAACACCCTGCCTGCATGGTTTTCATTAAAAAAAATAGTACTTCCTTCACGTGGAATTCTCCGATCCATAACCTCATAATGCAGGACTTGACCAAAAGTTTTATCTTCAAGTTGCTTTTGCAAAGCCGATTTACCTATAAAATCTTCTTTCTCTAAGCAAACTGCCCACAACAACCTTGCTTCGACTGGAGAAATTTCTTCAGAAATCTCATGTCCATGAAGACAGAAACCAGCCTCTAATCTAAGTGAATCACGAGCTGCAAGACCAATCCAGGCAGTATCCGTAGATAAGGAAGATGATGAAATTAAGCTCGCAAATCTTGACATGATACTAACGGGTAAAAAGATTTCAAAACCGTCTTCACCTGTATATCCCGTTCTCGCAATGTAGCTGGTTTCCCCCCATATTTCCTTTTTGTAAAAATGCATACGAGAAATGTTTGAAAAGTTCCCAGGCATTAATTCCTCAAGAAAGTTAATTGCCTTAGGACCTTGTACGGCTATCAATCCATAATCAGCGGAAAGATCAGAAACAGAACATTCGAAGGACTCAACCAAAGTCTGAAAATGTAAGAAATCTTTCTCAGCATTGGATGCGTTTACACAAAGAAAAAATTCATCCACAGATATTCGATATACAATCAGATCATCGATTACACCTCCATTGTCATTACACATTAAAGAGTAGATAGCCTGTCCGTCTTTAATCCTATTTAAATTATTAGTGAGAACGTAATTCAAAAAATCAATTGCTTCAGGTCCTTTAATTAAGATTTCGCCCATATGGCTTACATCAAAAAAACCAAGGTCCTCACGAACTCTCATATGCTCAGAGACAGAGCTACCATACGAGACGGGCATCTCCCAACCGGCGAAAGTAGTAAACTTGGCGGAGTTACTAAGGTGAAAATCGTGAAGTGGTAATCGTTTTACATTATTCATAAAGATCAAGGCTTGCCTTCATCTTTAGCAAAGACTTTCCTGTCTAGAAATGATAAAAGACTCAGTCAAAAAATCATTCACAATTAACAAATGACAATTGAACTTGTTTTAGCAATAAGTCTAACGATTGGAATCTCTGCATTGTGCTCCACTCTGGAGGCTATGATTCTCAGCATTACCGTAGCTGAAATTGAATCACTCAAGGAGAAAAAACCAAAAAAAGGAAAACTTCTCGAAAAGTTTAAAATCGAACTGGAAGAAACCAGTTCTGCCATTCTAAGCTTAAATACCATTGCCAATACACTTGGAGCCACACTAGTAGGAGGATTAGCTGAAAAAACTTTCGGTAGTCAAGGTAACAGCCTGTTGATTTTTGCTCTTGGCATGACCTTAGGTATTTTATTTTTCTCTGAAATCCTTCCTAAAAACTTAGCTGTCTCATATCGCTACGAGATGGCACAGAAACTAGTTATTCCATTGGCTCTAGTAAGATGGTGCATGGCACCAATTTCTAAAATTTGTAAAGTTACAGTTAGAGCTATTGTACCCCCCAAAGACAAACAAACAGAAAGCGACGAGCAGGAAATAATTCTTTTAGCTCAGAAAGGGGCTAAAGAAGGTACATTGACTAGCGAAGAGAGCGATTTGGTTACTAATGCACTTCAACTAGACAGCCTGAAGGTGGAAGAAATAATGACTCCAAGAACCGTGATGTTTGCACTCGACGAAACATTAACGGTTGAGGAAGTATTTCAAGAACACCCCAACATCCCATTCGCAAGGATACCGGTAACTCAGGAAAATATTGACCACATCTCCGGATTGGTAAGACGCAGGGACCTTCATAGTGCTTTAGTCGATGGTAAAGGGAAAATAACTATAAGAGAATTATCGAGAGAGGTAATTTTTGTTCCTGAAAACGCCACTGCTGACAAAGCTCTTAGGTTATTACTTAATGAGCATTGCCAGTTAAGTGTAGTTGTGGATGAGTACGGCTCAGTTGCTGGTGTTTTAGCCATGGAAGACATCATCGAAAGTATTATTGGGCAGGAGATATTTGAGCATGATGATATTGCTGTTGACATGAGAGAATTGGCGAAAAGACGCCATGAATCCCAAAAATTAAAAAAAAGTAAATAAATCGATTGATGTCATTTTCTTTGCTAAATACTTCCTATTGGATTCATGATTTGAGCCCATTTCTTTGGAAATTCCCTGGTGAATTAGCCAATTGGGGTCCAGGAGGAATAAGATGGTATGGAATATCCTACTTGCTGGGATTCATTTCTGCTTATTTTCTTCTGAAACTATACTTCAAACATAATCGAAGTCCTTACGACCAAGAGCAAATTATGAATCTTGTTACTTTTCAAGTAATTGGAGTTCTGGTCGGAGGAAGAATTGGATACTTGCTTTTATACCAAGGTGAAAAATTCCTTAATGACCCCTTAACGATTTTTAGAGTGTGGGAAGGAGGTATGGCTAGCCATGGTGGATTTATTGGAGTCTTTGTTGCCACACTTTGGTATGCTAAAAAGTCTTCCCAAAGTATTAAACCAATTGGCGATTTAATCGTTTCGGTCGTTCCTCCGGGCCTTTTCTTCGGTCGATTAGCAAATTTTATTAATGGAGAGCTTTGGGGAAAAGTAACTCTGGTAGAATGGGGAGTAATCTTTCCCAAAGCACCTGATTTCGCATTGGGCATGGCTAGACATCCTTCACAAATTTATGCTGCATTGTCTGAAGGGTTGATTCCATTTATTTATATTCAATGGAGGTTTTGGAGGTCATCGATCATAAATAAATACCCTGGTCAATTAGCAGGAGAATTTCTAATTCTTTATTCTGTTGCCAGAATATTCAATGAACTTTTTAGAGAACCGGACGCGACATTGCTTTATGGAATCAGTCGAGGACAATTTTATTCAATTTTTCTCCTAATTGGCGGTATTTTTATTATTTGTTGGGCAAGAAAAGCTGGAGATTCCGCGAAATAAATCTTGCTACTTATAAAGTTGTTCACTTTTAAGCTCCAATTATTTTCGTTTTGTCAATTATTTGTCTTTGACACCACGAACACTTAGGGAAGAAATAGAATCTGATTCTTTTACTATGCTCGCCAACATATTTGGATTTCTATCAAACGATATCGGTATTGACCTTGGAACCGCCAACACCTTGGTTTTTGTACGCGATCGTGGTATCGTCTTGCGAGAGCCAAGTGTAGTTGCCAGATACAAAACGAGTAAAAAAGTTTGTGCTGTGGGTGCAGACGCCAAACGAATGCTTGGGAGAACTCCTGGAACAATTGAAGCACTACGACCTATGAAGGATGGCGTCATTGCGGACTTTGAAATATCTGAGGCAATGCTTCGTTATTTCATTGAAAAGGTAGACAAAAGAAAATTGGTTCCACCCCGCGTAGTAATTGCAGTCCCATCAGGGATCACTGCAGTAGAAAAAAGAGCGGTTAAAGATTCTGCTATTCGTGCTGGGGCAAGAGAAGTTTTGCTTCTCGGTGAACCAATGGCTGCTTCGATTGGTGCAGGTCTGCCTATCGATGAAGAATATGCTAATATGATTGTAGATATTGGTGGTGGCACTACGGAAGTAGCAATTATCTCAATTTCAGGAGTTTCTTACCAAAGAAGTATCCGAGTAGGAGGTGATGAACTGGATGAAGCGATCATTGCCTACATGAAGCGTGCTTATGGACTTTTAATCGGAGAAAGGACTGCTGAAGAAATTAAATTTAGCGTTGGTTCAGCTGCAGCAATTGACTCGGGAGAGTTGAGCATGGATGTTAGAGGTAGAGATGCAACTGCTGGACTCCCAAAGACAATACACATTACTTCACAAGAAATACGTGAGGAAGCTCTCAAGGAAGTTGTTTCCCAAATTGTAGATTTGGTCAAAAACGCACTCGACAGATGCCAACCCGAACACTCTGCGGATTTAATAGACAGGGGTATAGTACTTGCTGGAGGTGGTGCACTTATCCGTGGTTTGGATCAGGTAATAAGTGATGCAACCGGTTTATCCGTCATACAGGCTGAAGACCCGCTTTGTTGCGTCGCTAATGGTACAGGTAAATTCCTTAATTTACTAGGTACTTTGAGCCGCGAGCAAGTCGACCGACTAGTCACTCAATAATTGGGCTCCATTGGCCAAAAACAAACAAAGGCCAAATGTAAAACCCTTCTTTTTTCTGGGAATTATTCTTGTTGCATGGCTACTCATTCCAACAGCCTGGAAAATAATATTCAAATCAGCATTCGACGAGTTTCATGCCCCGATATGGGAAGCAACTAGCCGAATTCGTGATCTGTCCCATTATTGGGGTCATGTTTCAGACTCCAAAAACACGCTTATCGAGAAAGGTCGTGACCATCAGAGAATCTTATCAGATGCCTATCTACAAATAAGCCGAAAGGAAGATCTCCAAAGAGAACTGGATAAGTTACGAAATTTAAAAAAAGAAATTACAAATTTAGAAAAAACTCTAAGTATTTTACCTGCACTATCCGTTTCTCCGGAGTTGGCTAGAGTCACTCATCGGACTATTTCAGGTTGGTCTCAATATTTTGAGATAAATAAAGGAGAAAACTTTAAAATCAATCAAGGAGCGGGGGTTATTTCGGCAGTTGGAGTGGTTGGTAAAATAGAAAAGATCAACTACCGCTCCTCAATGGTCCAACTTTTAACCAATCAAGAGTTCCGAATTGTTGCAAATATTAAGGGAGATGAAAGACCTATTACTTATAGAGGTGCAGGTGTTTCTTTCGGTAGGCAAAATCTTGGATTCATCATGGATATTCCTCAGGATGTGTCGATTGGAAGGGATGGTTTCCTTGAAATTGTGAGTTCATCTCTCGGAGGATCTTTCCCACAAAATCTAAGTATTGGAAAGGTCTTCGAATTGGAACCTAGCGTGGACGGTTTGTTTCAGAGTGCTCAGGTTATTTTGAGTCCTGATCTTAACATAATCAAAGAAGTGACAGTCCTAAATCCTGATAATGAATAAGATATCCAATTATTTGCTTCTTTTAGCCTCTGCTCTTTACTGCTTCTTTCTGCAACTAATTATCGCCCTACTTAATTCAACCTTCTCTCAAATTGGAATTCACTGTTTTGTTCCATCACTTTTTCTTTTTATCCCTACGCTACTAAACAAGAATTCTTCCCTTGTTTTGATTATTTTCAATGGATTCATCCTAGACTACCACCTCCATTTACCTCTTGGATTTAATGTTTTTTTACTTCTCTGCTTTCACTTGTTGACTCAGGGGAATTTTAAACTCAGTGATAACTATAATTCGAGCAGCAGCATAACCCTACCAATTGTAATAAATATTTCTTTTTTCGTTTGTTTATACTGCGTTACGCAATTGCAGATATTTTCCAAAAACGAATGGAATCTTACTAAATTTTTCACTGACTTATTGGCCTCAATAATCATGTTGCTCATTTTTTTAAGACCTCATCTTCAGATCATCAAGATCCTGACCTCGAAGACTCGTTCATTACCCATCGAAAAATCATTAGTAAAAGAATAAGATGGAGGTGTTTTTTCCAGAAGGTCGAAGATTAATTGTCTTTAAAATACTATTCGGCTTTTTATTTGCCACCTTGAGTGTTTTTTTGATCTATCGCCAATTCTTTCAGTATCATGAATTTAAAGAGCAAGAAAGAAAACAAGGCCAGAGACGAATAATTAGACCTGGACCAAGAGGAGATATTTTTGATCGAAATGGAAAACTTCTGATTGGCAATAAGGCTCATTTCTCTGCAAAACTACACATAGGTTCTATCGATCAAGAAATTTGGGAAAAGAAGAAAGAACTGCGTAATGCTTCCATTCGCCTTCTAGAAGAGCTTAAGGCAAAGCCTTTCTTGGAAGTAGAACAACTCATTAGCTATGGATTTGAACAAGCAGAGATCAAAAATCGCTTTATTCGATTTTCAGGAAATGCAAAAAATGTGAACCGAGAACCCAAAAGAGTAAGTCTGTTTTTTCAAGGCAAACGAATGGATGTCGAACAAGACAGCAAGGGTAACTGGTCTTCAGAAATTGATGAAATAAATACAAACAGAAAACTTTCCTTACAAATAAGGAATTCTCAAAACTCCGTCTCAGTGAATCTTGCTAATTTATTAAAGGTCTCATTTAAACTTAATGACCGAGGAGACTTCAAAAGAATTTTACCAGTACAAAAAGGTGCCGATGAATCTAAATTTTTAAGTATTTTCTCCTCTGACAAACCAGCATGGGAAGGAATCTTTTCCTCAAGTGGTTCGTCTATAGGTTGGGAGTCGAGGCTAGCAGTTATTCAAAAATATACAAATTCGGTTAATTTACTTACTGGAAGAAATAAGCAATTTACTCTCAAAGAGATTATCAAACATTGGAGGGAAAAACTTCTTCTTCCTATCGAATTGGCAAGTGATCTTAAACCTGTTGAATATGCTCGGTTAGTGGAAGGGATAAGTGCCAATTCCCCCATTGAGGTTCAGGCAGAGGCAATTAGACACTATCCATACAGAGACTTGGCTTCACATGTTTTGGGCTATGTGGGGAGTGGTTATATCGCAAACCCCGAGGGTTTATCGGGAGGGGATTTAGCAACCTATGAAATAAAGGGCAGGACAGGAAAAGCTGGTTTAGAGAAGGTTTGGGATAAACACCTGAGGGGAGTCGATGGAGGCGAAATCTGGAGAGTAAACCCTGACGGAACAAGATATGAGCAACTTGAGAAGACAATTTCTCAAAAAGGAAAAGATCTTACAATTAGCATCGACGCTGACCTTCAAAGAATAGCAGAAACATCTATCGAAAAAATGGTTTTTTCAGTGGCTCGGTCAAGAATCCTTCCAGATAAAGACTGGAGAAAGACAATCCTTAGAAGAACTAACCAAGCCCTCCTCGGATCAAATGAAAAGAAAGTACCTGCCCAACTATTACTTTCTGCATTTGTTGATGCTCCATTTCCTCTTAGTGGTGAGCAAGCTTCAACTGTTGCAGGTTTTCAAGGTACTTCGAATGATGCACAGAAGTTACTTAAACTTCTTTATGCCAGAGGAGTTCTGGCTAAGCCAAGCCTTGATATCGATGAATTTGAACTAGCACCCCCACCCTTGCCTCCAGGTGCAGCTGTTCTAATTGACTTAAAAAGCGGAGAAATTCTAGCTTTAGCAAGCAAGCCAAACTACGATTTATCAAAACTAACGCCTTTTATCCCTCAAACTGTATATGATCAAATCCAAAGAAGGGAGGCATGGTTACCAAGAGCGTGGCATCCCGGGTATGCACCAGCTTCCCCTTTTAAATTAATTTCTGCAATTGCCGGATACAAGGCAGGTCATTTGGACGCAAATGAGACCAAAATATGTGATGGAATTTATCGAGGAATGGAATGCCATGTTTTCCCGGGAATTCATGGTGAAATGAACTTGGAGGATGCCATATCGCAGAGTTGTAATGTTTACTTCTATAGACTTGCAGAAAAAATCGGTTTTCAAAACTTGATCGATACGGCAAGAGATCTTGGTCTCGATAAAAGTCCATCAATTGAAGTCCCAAGCTTGAGAGATAAGCCCATTGTTCCTGATCCTAGATGGAAAAGAAAACGAATCGGAGTTCGTTGGACCCTAGAGGATACTTTTAACATAGCAATTGGACAGGGTGGTCTAAGGCAGAGCCCCCTTCAAATGGCATGCATGGTTGCTTGTATTGCTACAAACAGAAAAGAATTTAAACCAACTTTAATGCATAGTAAAAACGCCTCACTTTCACCATGCCCTGAACTCGGCATAGACAAAGCATTTTTAGATGAAATTATAAAAGGAATGAGGAAAGCAACCGAACAGGGAACCGCAAGGAGATGCCAAATCAAAGGTATCTCCATCGCTGGAAAAACAGGCACTGGTCAATGGAGAAATCATAATATGAATTTGAACCTTGCTTGGTTTGTTGGTTTTGCACCAGTCGAAAAGCCAGAAATTGCTGTGGCAACCCTAGTAGAGGGTGTAATACCTCAAGATCATGTTCAAGGTGGGTTGTCTGCAACTCCTATCGCAAGAGATCTGATCCAAGCCTATTTTGAAAAGAAAAAGGCCAAGTTAGCCCTAAGCAACAACTAAAGTATCATCAACACATTTTAATTATGGTCGCGACAAAATCATCAATGCTTCCACTAGGAACTACTGCTCCTGCTTTTAAACTTAAAGATGTCGTTTCAGGCGAAATGGTTTCCCTACAAAAAAAAGACAACGCCAAAGGATATTTAATTGCATTTATATGCAACCACTGTCCATTTGTAATCCATTTACTAGAGCATCTTCCTAGTCGTTTTAATAACATTCAAGACGAGGGAATTGAAGTATTTGCGATTTCATCCAATGATATTGTCAAGTATCCGCAAGATTCTCCTGAAAAAATGAAAGAGTTATCCCAATTTCACGGGTTCCGATTCCCATACCTTTTCGATGAGAAGCAGGATGTAGCAAGTGCATACACGGCAGCCTGTACTCCAGACTTTTTCTTATTTGATAAAGATTTGAAGCTTTTCTATCGAGGTAGGTATGATGCAACAAGACCTGGATCGGACGCTCAAATTACTGGAGAAGACTTGCTTGATGCGATTGATTGCTTGCTTGAAGAGAGCGTGCCGCCCAAAGATCAGTTTCCTAGCATCGGTTGCAATATCAAATGGCAAGTTGGGCAGGAGCCCTCTTATTTTAAGAAAAAAAGCTGATCACTTTTTTATCTTACTTGGTAGTCATTACATAGACGCCATCCCAATCGTCTCCAGGAGGGTTTTCCTGCATCACTTTGCAGCGGTCAATGAGGATCATGGAGGGATTATCCTTCACTCCGGGAGTTACGCCGGGGCGGTTGGGTTCCAGTTCTTTGGCTTGCTCGAAGAGGGAAAGGGCACCAAGCCAATCTTGCTTTAAGTACTTATCAATACCCTGGCGGAAACAATCCAAGCAATCCTGAGTCTCCTGAGTCAATTCGTTCATAAACCCAGTAGGCTCATACATCGCCACGGGTTGTGATCTTCCTTTTACTACGATCTTATCCAAGTAACGAAAAGCGATGTCATCCCTAAGTGCTTCAGATGCCAACTTCGTTTCCTCCGTAACCATAATATAAGCACCATAAGCTTTAGCTCCACTTTCACATCGAGCAGCCAAATTTACCATATCTCCCATCATCGTGTAATTAAATCGATCTAATGCACCCATATTACCAACGGTTGCTGTCCCCGTATTACAACCGATTCTAGTTTGCATTTGTGTAACAAGACCGTGGCACTTACCCCATTTTTCAGCTTCAGGAACCCACTTTTCACGAAGTTCAATTTGTTTCTGTTGCATCAAAATAGCTGTTTTAACAGCTTGATACGCATGGTCATTCATAGGTATTGGGGCCCCATACATGGCCACAATAGCATCACCAATGTATTTGTCTAAGGTACCTCTTTCCTCTTGAAGAATATTGGTCATCGCCGTCAAATACTCATTCATTAGATCAACAAGACCTGTTGGAGTCAGCAATTCGGAAAAGCTTGAGAAAGCTTGAACATCTGAAAAGAAAGCTGTGATTGAGGTTTCTTCTCCCCCAAGTTGCGGTTCCTTTCCAGACTCGACCATTTGCTCAACAAGGTCAGAAGAAACATAACTACCAAACATACCCTTAAGTTTACCTTTAGCTTTCTGTTCAATGACAACCATGGCAGCCAAACCTAAAAATGAAGTGCTAAGACCTGCACATGCAGGTGTAGTTATAGGCCAGATAACATGAGTCTCCGCAAAAGTAAAGAAACCGAAACCGATATATCCGATAAGTAGCAATATACCCGCTGCCTGCACAAGACTTGCTCGGTTCCCCTGAT
>MDTG01278198.1_pt1 | contig 12104 bp, 13 predicted proteins | sample 811421 | NCBI WGS metagenome assembly MDTG01 (sample SAMN05326645, study PRJNA326480) | marine metagenome | isolation source: seawater | place: Pacific Ocean: South East | collected 2011
CGGTCTCCTGCGGCCGGGCAGGGTGAGTCTTGGCGGATTGGCCCTGACCGGCCTTGGTCTGTTGAGCGTGCCTTCGGGCCTGGGGGACCGTCCCTCAGGCCCGTCGCCACGTGCGGTTGTCCTCCTGCCCTATTCAGTGGTACCGCCACGTGGGACCGCGACACGTTTGGACCGAACGCGACAGCGGGCCGGGCAGCTCGCGGGCCCCCAGGACGCGGTCTGTCGCAGAGCGGGTCCTGTCCCACGAGTACCGATGCTCGGGGCATGGCTCCCAAAGAGGAGGATCTCGCCCCCCGGCTCAATGTCCGGTTCAGCCCTTACGACGCCCAGGCAGCGGACGAGGCGCTCGAAGCCCTGGCAGAGTTCCTGGTGGCGGTGTGGCTCCGGCGCCAGGAGGGCCATGGAGGCCAGCAAGCCCAGGCAAGGAGCGCGTTGCCGGGTGATTAGGGCCTTGATAGGGTCTGGATTGACAGACCGACTCGGTGTTAGCTCCACCGAGCCGGTCCTAACCGCAGCGACCTATCGAGGAGGTCCCCGTGGCTGACCGGAACCCTACCATCACCTGTTCACCCCCCCTACCGGCGGTCGGGCTCGTGCGCTGCTCGACCGACAACCAGGAGCACTCCACCAAGGACCAGGAGGCCGAGATCCGCGCCTGGGCCAAGGAGTCGGGCCACACCCTCCTGAAGGTCTTCGGCGACGAGGGGGTGTCCGGGAGCGAGCTCGACCGGCCAGGGATCCGGGCCCTGCTGAGCTACCTCGAGTCCTCGGACGCGAAGGGCAAGGTCGTGTGCTGGAAGCGCAACCGCCTGGCCCGCCCTGGCGACCCGCGCGACGGGCTCCTCCTGGAGCGCCAGATCGAGCGGACCGGCTGGCGGATCCACTTCCTGCACGGCGCCAGCGCCTCGGGCAACACGCTGGTCGACACACTGATGGGCGTGATCGAGCATCACCAGGGCGGCGAGTTCCTCAGGAACCTGAGCGTGGACGTGATCCGGGGTCAGGTCCGGCGGATTCTCGCCGGGGACGTTCCCGGCGGGCCGCCGCCCTACGGCTACGCCAAGGTGATCGTGGGGACCGACGGGACCGAGCGGCGCGTCCGCCGGACCGTCCGCCACCGCAAGATGCAGGAGGAGGAGGCCCGCTGGGTCGTCGGCGACCCGGGCGAGGTCGAGACCGTGCAGCGGATCTTCCGCCGCTACGCCAGCGGGGAGGTCGGTCTGCGCAGCCTGGCGGTCGAGCTGAACGAGGACGAGATCCCCGCTCCGCAGGGAGGCCAGTGGAACGACACCACCGTGCGGCTGATCCTCAGGAACTGCTCGTACGTGGGCGAGCTCGTCTGGAACAAGAACACCTGCGGGAAATTCTTCCGCGTCTCCGGCGGCAAGGCCGTGGCGAAGCGCTCCAAGGGCCAGCGCCGGAACGACCCCGACGACTGGGTCCGGGTCCCCGACCACCACGAGCCGCTCGTCGAGCGAAGGCTGTTCGACAAGGCCAACCGGCTGCTCTCCTCCCGAGCCAAGAAGAGCGGCTCGGCACGGAAGATCAAGAAGCGCTACCCGCTCTCGGGTCTCGTCTTCTGCACGGTCTGCGGCTCGGGCATGCACGGCTTCTCGCAGGTGTTCAAGCGGAGCGCTCGCTACCACTACGAGCGCTACAAGTGCGGGGGCTACTCCCACCGCCAGTCGTGCGAGCCGTACCAGGTGGACCGCTACGGCCTCGAGCGGGCGATCCTGACCCGGCTCCAGGAGGCCTATGCCGTAGACCCGGAGCTCCTCCCCGCGCTGCGGCGCAAGGTGCCTCGGATCCTGCGCCGGGAGCGCTCAGACGCCTCGCCCACGGTGGACGTGCAGCGCCTGGAGAAGGAGCGGGGTCGCCTTCAGGCCAAGATCGAGCAAGCCGTCCAGAACATGGGCCACGTCTCGCCCAAGGTCGCGGGCCGGATCAGCGAGCAGATCGACGCCTGGGACGCCCGCTGTGACGAGATCGCCCGTGAGCTGGCCGAGGCCGGCGAACAGCAGGCCGAGGCGCGCGACGTCGAGCAGGAGGCCGAAGAGGTGCTCTCCCTCCTGGAGGACCTAGCCAGCGCATCCGAGGACGCCACCCCCGAGGAGCTGCGGCTCCTCTTCCAGCGGGTCGTGCACCGGGTCGAGCTGACCTTCGAGACCGAGCCCCCGGCCAAGGGGCGCAAGCGCAAGCGCCACAAGTTCCTGTTCGGGGACGTGGAGGGCACCGCGCTCCTGGAGTCGCTCCAGCTTGTTGTGCGTAGTGTGCAGGGGGATAGGAACCCGCGCGCGTAGAAGAAGCGGGCGTCGACAAGGCGCGCGCGAGCGATCGCGACCGAACCATCCGCGTTGCGTCGGACGGTCTCCAGCGCCACGCAGAACAGCGGGTCCACCACGACCGCGTATTCCCGCCCCTCGGTGTCGACCTCCGCCATGACGAGGGCACCGGCGAAGTCGAGACGCCGGAGCCGCGGCAACGGTCGCGGCGGCTGCGCCTGGGCCACGCGGATCGGGCTGAGGTCTGGCTTGGGGGCGGTGCGCAGACGAACCCGCGCCAGGTCGCCAGGCGCCGGGGTCGTAAACTGAAAGCCCTGGGGGAAGTCCGCCGCGAAAAGGAGCACCTCCGAGGTGTCCGCGGTCCAGCCGCGCGTGCGTCGGTAGCTCACGCTGCGGCACGGGAAGCCTTGGTAGGTCGCTACGGTCCCGCTCATGGCTACAGCCCGAAGTCGGTGACCAGGTCGGCGGTGGTCTTCTGGATCCGCTTCCCAAGCCTGGCCTCCTCGGCGACGGTGCGTTCGAGCGCCTGGCGGGCCTGCTCCCGGGCGAAGGCCGGGTCCTCTTTGAAGCGCCGGGTGAAGTCCATGCGAAAACGCTGCTCCTCAAGACGGGCGAGCAGCCGGGTCTCTTGCTTGGCCAGCTCCTGCTGCAGCCGCTCCTCGAGGTGGCCGAGGAGCTTCTCGGTCAGCGGAGCGAGGAGCGTCATGAAGGGCCCGAGCCCGGGAACGAACTGCCCGACGCCGCTGATCAACGAAGGGAGGCTCTGGGAGATCTCGCCGTCCCCGAAGAGCGCGTTGGCGAAGGACTCGCCCTTTTCGCGCGCCTCTCCGACGGTCCCGAACAGCCCGCTGAAACGCCCCCGGCTCGCGGCGAGGAGGTCGCGGCCCCGGAGTGCGTTCGCGCGCCCTTGAAGCTTCGCCCGGCGTTGCTCGAAGCGCCTCCGTGCGCGGATCTCCTTGAGGCTCTCGCGCGCGGCCTTGCTCCGGTCCCGCCGCTCCTCTTTGCTCAGGTCGGTGCTCTTGCGAACCGAAACCAGGATCTTCTTGGCGGCCTCTTCTGCCGCCTTCAGCTTCTTTAGGGCGAAGTTCAGGACGATCGTCTTAGCCACGGCGCTCCTCCTCGAGCTGACGCTCCACCTCGGCCAGGGCCTCCTTTAGGTCCTCCTCGAGCTGGGCCACGGTCTTCTCTGCACCGATCCGCAGGCGCAGATACTTCTGGAACTCCTTCTCCGCCTTTTTCAGGCCCTTCACGACGACTCGCTTGCTCTCCTCAGGCATTGCTCGACCGATCCCAGGCCGAGAATTGGGCCTGCGCTTCTGCTTCGACGGTGGCGGCGAGTCCGTCGATGTCGGTCTCGACCTCCACCGGGCGCGCCTTCTGTCGCTTGGTGCCGCGCACGAACCACGTCAGCTTCTGGCCAAGCGTGTGGAGCTGGAGCGCGAAGCCCCAGGCACGCACCTTGAGCACGCTGGTCGCCTTGAGCTTGGCGGGGAGCGAGCCCCCCGTGCCCTTGTCGTCAGGCGTCTTCTTCGGGCTCTGAGCGGCGACAGCTTCGGCCCAGGCCTGCTGCTCCTCCTTGCCGAAGCGGCGGAAGACGGCGCGGAGGTCGAGTCGGAAGCGCCTCATGGTCGGGCCCCCGAGAGCCAGTAGCTCTCCACGGGGCGCGCGTCCTTCAGCGCCTCTGAGGGCCAGCGGTCAGGGCGGCGTGCGGCGCGGTAGACCAGCGTCGCGTCCCGCGCCCAGAGCCTGGAGTCGGGCTCGCTGCTCGGCTCGGCTAGGTAGGGCAGGCTCTCGCGACTGGCCTGACGGTCCAGGCGCCACGGGTCGCCGAGTTCGCCGGGCAGGAGGAGATCGGCGGGCTTTCCCTCTCCTCCGCGCTTCTTGACCTTGACCTGGGCCGTCAGCGTCCAGGGCAGGATCGCGCCCTCGAACAGGACCGGCTCATAGCCACCGACAACGGGCTCGAAGTCGAAGCCGACGTGGCCTCCAGAGAGCGCCAGCCGCAGCTCCAGGCGGTTCAGGGCGCTCTCGGGGTCGTCCTCTTCCTCGGGGTCTTCCTGGAACGTCCACACCCCTTCGGCGAAGCGCGCCGCCTCCTCATGGAAGACCTCGCTGCTCTTCTTGGCGCCCGGCGGCTCGCGCAGCTCGACCCAGCGCAGCGCGCCCGGTCCCCGCGCGGACGCGCGGACGACGCGCAGGGTCTCCCCCTTCTCGACCTTGCGTCGCGTCGAGTAGCCCACCTCGGTCGGGCTCGTGCCGGGCCCGATCGCGCCAACCCGCACGCCCCACTGGTGAATCCGGGAGACAGCGAGGGCCACCGTCGGGACGCGGCCCGTCACCTCGTCGGCGTCCAAAGCGGTCACCTCGACCCCGTCGGGGCCGTTGGTGTCGTAGGAGTAGTGGTCCCCGAAGGGGCGGACGTCGATCCGCCCGAACTGGCGGGCCTTCTCGACCGCCGAGGTGCCCTCCCGGGTCGTGAGCTCCGTCCGCCACTCGAGGACGTGCAGCCCGCCGGGCGTGAAGGTCGAGCTGACGTCCTGCTCCCAGCCCACGATCCCGCGAGCGTCCTGAAGGCGGCGGGCTGCTGAGACGACGAGCGTCACGCTCGCCAGCACGCTCCAGGTGGCGGAGGGGGCGAGGGGGTCTTCGCCGGCGGAGAGCCGCTCGACCTTGAGCTCCTCGTACTCGGGCGGCCCCAGCGTCCAGACAACCTCTCGGGCGCCCTGGGGTTCTCGAACGAGTCGCACCCAGCGCGGCCCCGAGCGCTGGCGCAGCCGGTCGGTGAATTCCCGCCAGCGCGACCAGAGCGCAGCCTGCGTCCCGTCTGGCGAGACGAGCCGAGCACCGCGGATCTCCCACACCTCCCGGACCTCGGTGACCTCCCGTGGGTTGGAGGCCTCCTTCCAGGAGGCCTCGAGCCGCGGCTCGAAGAGCCCCGGGACGTCGAAGCGGAAGGGCGCGGCGGGCCCCTGGATCTCCAGCTGGAGCTTCACAGGCGCCGCCTGTGGGCCCCTGGATCGGCCTTGGGGTGTCCGCCAGGTCGAGGTAGTGTCCTGCTGTCGCCAGGGAGCGCAGGAGGCGCCCAATGCCAGCAACGATCAGGCCTCGCCGGCCTCGACGCCGAAACTACCGCAGGAGCCGGGCGCGGGCGCTCGCGCCTGCTCCCTGGTCGCCGGTCGCGCGGATCGCCCTGGCGCTTGGTTTGGCGCTCGGCGTCCTCGGAGGTGGGGCGCTCCTCTTCGATCGAGAGCAGCGGATCAACGCCCAGCGGCGCGCGGCACAGGACGGCCTGCTCGAGCGTCACGACCAGGAGCGCTCGACTCGCGCCGCTCACGACCGGGTTCTCAGTCCGCTGCAGTAGCACGAGGCGCCTCCCCGCTCGCGCCGGTCTCGGCCGCGGACTGTCCGACCTCGGCGAAGATCGCGTCGATCCGGGCGCGCAGCCGAACGAGCTCGTCGACCTCCCCGCCTTGGACCCAGGCGCGTGGGATCAGGACGTCGCGAACGAAGGCGAGCTCGCGGAGGGACACGGCGTTTCGGCGTTGGGTCATGGCAAGAGCACTCCCGCTCGGAGGTGGTCGTCGGAGATGGTCTCCTGGCCGGCGGGCTTCCCGTGGAGCGTCCCGCCGAGCTGCTCGACCAGCACCTTCTGGATCAGGCCCTCGCTCTGGATCCGGGTCGTTACGACGAAGGTGTCGGGCACGCCTGCCTGGTTCTCGACGCGGAAGAAGTTGCAGTCGAGGGTGCCCTCGGCCCTGTCCTGTGGGCGGGTCCCCAGCCGCCAGACCACGTTCAGGCCGGAGACCTGCCGCTCGGTGGCGACGAAGGGGAGCCCGCTGCCCGGCGCCTGGGCCTCGGCGACGAGGTCGCCTTGGGCGCGGTTCGCGGAACGGTAGAAGTAGACGCGGAAGATGTTCCCGAGCTGCTCGATCCGCCAGTAGAGGACGCCACCGTCGGTGTTCCCCGAGCGCTCGCCCGTTACGGCAGCTTCCTTGGCCCTGGCGAGGTGCTCGTGCTGGTCGTCCTTGGTCTTGGTGTAGACGCGCTCGAGGACGAAGGGGCCGATTCCCTCCGGCCCCGAGAAGGACTGGCCGACCCGGACCCCGCTGAACTGGATCGTCCGGTCCTCGCCGGTGACCTTCGCGGTGCACGCGAACTCCTCGCGACCGCCGTGTCCCGAGTCTTCGCCCCGGACGCAGCGGAACGTCCAGCGGGCAGCCACGCAGAACTCGCGGGGCTGGTGGGCGTCGAGCCGCCCCTGGCCGCGGTTCTTGGGTGAGAAGACGCCGGGGCTGGCGGCGACAAGCCGCTCGACCACGGATTGCTCCCCGGCCAAGCTGTCCTCCTCCATGGCGGCCGAGAGCGCAGGCAGGAAGCCCGCGCGTCGCCGAGCGACCGCGCCGCTGCGGTCCCGCACGCGCGCGTCGGTCACCGCGGCGCTGGTGCTGAGCTCAAGGAACTCAGCGCCGCGAGAGCCGTGGCCTGAGCTGAAGCGCAACAGGGCCTCCGCGAGCACCTGGCGGGCGCCCTGGATGCGCCGCGCGACGCCCTTGAGGGCCGCGAGGAAGACCTCCTGGGAGTCCAGGTCCTTCTCGCTCTTGCCGTCCCACACCGCCCGGACGCGCAGCGGCCAGTCGAGGACGGGGAAGAGCTGCAGGGTGTCGCCGACGGTGTCCTGTGCTCCGACCGGGAGTGGCCAACTCCCCGAGAGGCCTGAGCCCTGCCGCGGGGCGAGGGCGACGTCGGCGCCCGGCGCGCCCTGGCCTTCGGCGACGAGCGCGGCGGCTGGTGCGCCCGGCGCTTTGTAGAGCGAGACCGTGCGCGAGCCCGGGGCGCCCGCGATCCGCGCGAAGATCAGCCCGCCCAGCGTCGTGTTCACGCCGAAGCGCACGCCCTTGAGCGTGACGCGTCGCCCCGCCGCCACGCTGGGGAGGGTGTTGTTCAGCGCCAGCACCTGGGTCCGCTGCTTTCGGTAGCGGTCCTCGAGCTCCTGGAGCTCGCGGAGAGCGGAGAGGAACGTCCCCACCAACTCCTGCCCGACGAAGCGCTGCCAGGCCTCAGGAGTCTTGCGCAGGTCCGCCACGCTAGGCCTCCAGGAGCTTGAGCTGGAGGCTGCCGTCGAGCGCGCCGCTCTCTGGGTCGGTCTCTACCGAGGAGCCCTCGGCCTGGACCGCCAGCAGGAGGGGGAGATCGGCGACAAAGGGACGGGCGCCGTCGTAGCGCGCCTGCAGGGTCTCGAGCGCGCTCCTCACCCGGGCGATCTCGTCGGCCCCCGTCAGGCTGGGCCCGCGGCGGGTCTTCAGGCGGACGTGCAACACGTAGGGGTGGACCTTGAGGGCGCCCACCTGGGCGACGCCCCCGGCGCCTGGCTCGACCCACACCTCCAGGCCCTGGCGGGTGATCTTCTGGGGCTGGTCGCCGACGTAGATCGCATCGGGCACCACCGCCAGCACCGCGGCCAGGTCGCGCTTGAACAGGGGGATCAGGTCCTCGTGGAAGCTCACGACTCAGGGCTCCACGAACCGGAGAGGACGGCCTCGACCCAGGCCAGGGCCTCGTCGTAGCCCACCATGGTCCCGCTGAGGTTCTGGTAGCCGTTGAGGGTGAACGCGACGCCAGCCGGGACGACGGGGCGCCCACCGTCCCGGAGGTGGCGGAGTTCGAGGGCCCAGCCGAGCTGCTCCTCGCGCCACATGAAATCGCGGTCGTTGAGGTAACGAGCCAGCCACGGGCCGAGCCCAGCCTCGAGCTGCCGAATGGAGTGCTCGCGCTCGTGCGAGAGCAGCGCCTCCTGCTCGACGCTGCCCGGCGGGTAGCGCTGCAGCCACAGGTCGAGGTTCGCGACGTAGATCCGGGTCCCGATCGTGGTCGTGACCGTGTCCGAGACGAAGAGGTCGGGCCGCTCGACGACCTCCACCAGCGGGCACCAGCGCTCGTCGAGCGGGTAGGGCCGCTGGCACCCGGCGAGGACCAGCAGCAGCAGGGGCAGGAGGCGGCTCATTGCTCTCCTCTCTTCTCGACGGCCACCTCGAAGGTCAGGTCTGGTTGATCCGGCGTAATGACTCGGCCCGTGTAGATCCCGGGGCGGAGCGCGCGGTCGGGACGGACGCGCACCGCGAGCCGACCTCTCCCAAGAACCCGGACGTCCCGTGGCTCGACGCGGCGCTGCCCCACGAAGACCTGGCTCTCCGCCGAGAAGGTCGGCCCCTCAGCACCTGACGTAAGGACGACGTCGCCGGGGACGCCAGCCGAAAGCCGCAGCCGCGCGGTTTGTCTCGTGCTCGAGCCCTGGGGGCATGCGACGGCGAAGGTGCCCAGGGAGGGCCGCAGGGCCAGCCCGACGTCGACCTCCTCCTCGGCCACGAGACGGCCGTCGGAGCGAACCTGAACCTCCAACTCCAGCGGGGCGTCTGGCGCGACGTCGTGGAACACAACGAGCGCTTGGCAGGTGCGCGGGCCAGGCTGGAGCTCGTAGGCCAGGTCGTACGCCGAGCCGAACCATCGCGCCGGGTTGAGTCGGCCGCGCTCGATCAGGCGTCGTCGTGGGCCGAAGGCAAAAGCGAAGCGGAGTCCCCCTCCTTCGAGGCGCCGCGAGTCATGAACTGCGAACTGTAGCGGCGTCTCCAGGAGCGCCTCGAACTCCTCACGGAGGCGCTCACGGCTCCCGTAGCTGCCGTTGGCACCGATCCCGCCCCAGGAGCCGAGCACCTGTGCGGCGTACTCGCTGACCGACTGCTGAACCGCCGCCTCCTGGCTGACCATGGCCGAGTAGGCGGGGCTCAGCAGGTAGACCGAGAACTGCGGGGTCTCCTTGTGCTTTGGACGGACCTGGAACTCGACGACCGCGAAACGTCGGCGTCCGCCGAGGTCGACGTAGCGGTTGAAGGAGAGGTCGAACCGGATCAAGGCGACGCGGCTACGCCGATCGCGGAGGCGGGCGTCGCCTTGGAACAGGAGGTCGTAGGCCGCGATCTGCTGAGAGGTGTCGACCCGCTGGCGCAGCTGCTGGTTGGACGTCAGGCCAGGGACGAGGAGCGGCGGGACGGTGTAGCTTCCGGCCCACCACGGCCACCTCCTCCCGCGGCGCTCGGGAGGCGGAGTCGGCCCCGGGGCGTCGGGGTCCACGAGGTTGACGCCGAAGGTCGCGCGGGACCGCTCCTCGTGTCGGACGCCGAAGGCCTCCTGGTAGTCGCCAGCGCGAATCCCCCGCGCTAGGGCGGGGAGCTGCTCGCGCTGCTCGGCCAGCCGTCGCAGGACCGTGTCGTCGCCGTAGACCTTCGGGTCCGCGACCGTGACGCTGACTTCTGGCGCGGAGCAGGCCTGACAGAGGACGGCGACCGCCACGACGAGCAGCAGATCCCCACCAACTTGCTGGGCCTTCCGCCTAACCTCCGTGCGAGGCGGGCCCCGGGTCCCGTCGTGAGGGACCCGGGGCCCGCGGCCTCGGAGCAGACGTGCGCAGGCCTTGCGCAGCGCGCGTGCGAAGGACTCGGCCGTGGCGCGAACGGAGAAGATCACGGGCGTCCTCCCAGGAGAGGGGTCGGCGTGACGTTCATGACCTCGGGCATGGCCTCGGTCGCCGTGCGCGGCGCGTCGCCGCCGCGCACGCGCGGACGGACCTGCTCGTAGTAGCGATCGGAGAGCTCGAACTGGCGCTCGGCCACGGACTGGGCCGTCTCCTGTCCGTCGAGGTAGCCCTGAGCGGCCAGGATCCCCAGGAACTGGAAGGCCACCGCGCGCTCGTAGACCTCGGGGTTGGCGAGCGCCCCAGGAGTAAGCCCGTCCGCCACCAGCCTGTCGAAGATCGCGTCGGACGCGGTGACCAGGAGGTCGGTGAGGTTTAGCTCACCGGTCGCTTCCAGGTTCTTGAGGTCCTGGGCACCGGTGAGTTGGACCACGCGCACCACGCTGGGCACCAGCGCGTGGCCACGCTGGAAAGCCATGGTTCACGCTCCTTGGGCGTTAGGGGGCGGGGGTGACGGCCTGCGGGACGACTCGGTAGGTCAGGACGGCGTTGGGGTTGAGGACGACGGGGAGGCCATACCAGCCCGCGTAGACGCGGATCCCCACGGGGTCGGTGCGGACCTCGGCGTAGGCGTAGGTGCCCCGCAGCTCCTGGATCAGGCTCAGGGCCGACTGGGCACCAGCCGCCAGCGGTCCCGCCGGGACGTGGACCTTCCCTTCCGCCCAGCCGAGGACCTGGGGCAGCCGGTTCTCCCCGGGGAGGACGACGACGTGGTCGTTGGGGAAGTAGCGCTGGACGTCCGCGTTCTCGGGCTTGTAGGTCCCGTCGGTGAACTGCCAGCTCAGGCCCGCCAGAATCTCCCACTGCGGGTTCACGCCGCTCAGGTTGAGGTTGCGGAGAATCACCGCGCCCAAGGGCTGCTTTGCGAACTCGCGGATCTCCACGTTCTGGACGAGGTAGCCCTCGACGGTCGGCTCGGTGATCCCGATCGCCGCCCGCATGCCCGACTGGTCCTTGAAGAGCTGCTTGATCCGCAGCATCTCCTTCGAGCGGATCTCAGCGGCGGGGTCGTTCCACGCCTGCTGTGCGTCGGCCTTGTTGTTCCCGAAGTCGACCGTGAAGTTGATGTCGCTCCCCGGCACGGTCTGCGGGCTCACCTCGATCTTCCCGAGGAGCGCGCCGCAAGCGAGGAACTCCTTGGTGTTGGCGATCAGGTTCGCCAGGTCCTCGAGCTCAGCGGTCAGGACGGCCTCGGCGTCGGCCATGTTCGAGCCGGGGGCGCGCTGGAGGAACAGGTGGCTGGAGGGGAGGTCCTTGTAGACCTTCACCATGGCCATGGAGCTCGATCGCTTGCTACGCCCCAGCCGCTTGGCACGGGTGTGGGGGCTGTCGGGGCCCGAGACCGGCGCCAGGTGACGTGAGAAGACGACTTCGTCCCAGCTCGCGGAGTCGCCCTCTGGGTAGAGGGGGCGGGCCGCGCGGGAGAAGAGCGCGGAGCAGCTGCGATTCTCGGCCTGGTCCGCGAAGGTCTGGATCATGCCGGTGAGCGTCTCGACCGAGAGCAGGTCGTCGATGGCCGTGGTCATGCCGGCTCCTAGCCGAAGATCGAGCCGCGTCGGGTCAGCACGACGCGCGCTTCAGGGGTGAGGTGGAGGAGTTGGGACTCGTCGAAGTGCCCAGCGAGGACGGTGGGCACGACGTAGGGGGTCGGCCCCTCGCCGAGCTCGAGCAGATCGGCCCAGCCGTCCGTCAGTCGGTAGTCGGCGTCGAGCCCGTGTGCGGCAGAGCCGTTGGGGCCAAAGGCGGCCGGGATCGAAGCCTGCACATGGAGCCGACAGCCAGCGCCGGCGTCCCGCGTTCGGACGCGGATCATGCCGTTGGTGTCCTCGTCGGCCAGGAACTGGGCGGCGAAGGGCGGGTCCTGGTTGAGCTGGTCGAGGACCGCGGCGTTGTCGACGGCGTTCGCGTCCAGCAACACAGGGAATCCCAGCCCGTCGGCCAGAGAGACGGTGATCAGCGTGTTGGCCCACGCCGGGTCCGCGGGTTGGAGGCTCGAGACTGCGGCGGGTTGGTTGTGCTCGCCGTCCGGGTGGCCCGCCTGAACGAAGCGTCGGCTGCCGCGCCGGCGGACGATCGCCGTCCCCGGCTCGATCTGGTGCTCCGGGGCGATCGGACTGCGGGCGTCTCGGTCGAGCACCACGGCTCGCCCTCGAACGAGCCCCTGCTCGGTGAGGATGTAGCGCCGATCCTCGAGCTCCTGCTTGTAGACGCCTGGGACTGCGGGCATGACTCCCTCCCTGCCGATCGCGGAGCGGCCCGCACGATCTCGGTGCCGTCCTGGTTGGTCTCGACGCGCC
>MDTG01280227.1_pt1 | contig 12104 bp, 10 predicted proteins | sample 811421 | NCBI WGS metagenome assembly MDTG01 (sample SAMN05326645, study PRJNA326480) | marine metagenome | isolation source: seawater | place: Pacific Ocean: South East | collected 2011
CGCCGGATGGCCGGCGACGTGAGCACCTTGTCCCGCAGAGCGCGCTCGTCGGCGGCCTCCCGGTCCGCATCCTGCGTCGCGTCGGCGCCGGCGGCCGGGGCAGCCCGGGTCTGCGGCCCGGCGGACTCCGGCTCGACAGGCTCCGGCTCGACGGGCTCCGGCTCGTCGGCTTCGGCTTCCGCCGCCTCCCGCCGCTTCGATTCCTTCGCTGCCTTCGCTCCCTTCGTTTCCCGGGTGTCCTTCGTGTCCGGCGTTTCCTTCGGCGCCTGGGACGCGTCCCCGGACGGCGGCGGCGACTGCGTCCGGCCAGCGCCGCGGCCCGCCGCCTTGCCGCGGGCTTCCAGCGCGATCAGCTCCGAGCCGACCGCGACGATGTCACCGGGCTCGCCGGTGGTGCGCAGCACCGTGCCGTCCACCGGCGCAGGAACCTCCACGTTGGCCTTGTCGGTCATCACGTCGCAGATGACGTCCCCTTCGCGGACCTTGTCGCCCACCTTGACGTGCCACTCGACGATCTCGGCCTCGACGGTGCCTTCGCCGAGGTCCGGCAGCTTGAATACGTACTCGCTCATTCCGCCTCCAGCACCTTCTCGATGGCCGCGGCCACGCGCTTCTGGCCCGGAAAGTAGTCCCACTCGAACGCATGGGGATAGGGCGTGTCCCAGCCGCAGACCCGTTCGATGGGGGCTTCGAGATGGTAGAAGCACTCCTCCTGCACCGTCGCGGTGAGCTCGGCGCCGTAACCGGAGAAGCGGGTCGCTTCGTGCACCACGACGCACCGTCCGGTCTTCTCGACCGACTTGCGGATGGTGTCCACGTCGAGCGGCGCCAGGGTCCGCAGGTCGACGATCTCCGCGTCGGCCTCCACCCGCCGCGCCGCGGCCTGGGCCACGTGAACCATGGTGCCGTAGCACAGCACCGTGAGGTCCTCGCCCTCCTCGACGACTTCCGCCCGGCCGATGGGCACCGTGTAGTACTCCTCGGGCACCTCGCCCTTCTCGTGGGTGCTCCAGGGCACCGCGGGCTTGTCCGGGTCGCCGTCGAAGGGCCCGTTGTAGATGCGCTTGGGCTCGAAGAAGATCACCGGATCATCGTCCTCGATGGCGCTGATCAGCAGCCCTTTGGCGTCATAGGGATTGGACGGCATGATCACCTTCAGCCCGCTCACGTGGGTGAACAGGCCCTCCGGGCTCTGGGAGTGGGTCTGGCCGCCGCGGATGCCGCCGCCGCAGGGGGTGCGGATGGTCACCGGCGTGAAGAAATCCCCGGCGGTGCGGTAGCGGATGCGCGCGAGCTGGCTGGCGATCTGGTCGAAGCCGGGATAGATGTAGTCGGCGAACTGGATCTCGGCGATCGGCCGCAAGCCGTTCACCGCCATGCCGATCACCGCGCCGATGATGCCGCCTTCGGCGATGGGCGCGTCGATCACCCGGTGCTCGCCGTACTTGCGCTGCAGGCCGTCGGTGGTGCGGAAGACGCCGCCGAAGTAGCCGATGTCCTCGCCGATGATCACCACGTGGGGGTCGCGCCCCAGCATGATGTCCTGAGCCGAGTTCAGCGCCTGGATCATGTTCATCTGCGGCATGGCGTCACTCCCCGTCCCAGTCGGCGTCCAGCGCCCGGAGGCGCTCGCGCTGCTCGATGAGGTGCTTGGGCATGTCCTTGTAGACGTCCTCGAACAGTTCGTTCCGGTCCAGGAACGGACCTTCGGTCATGGTGCCGTAGCTGCAGGCCTCCTCCCAGCACTCGGTGACGTAGTCGCGCAGTTCGTCGATCAGCTTGTCGTGCCGCTCGTCGGACCACATGCCTTCCACGATCATGTGCTGCTTGAGCCGCTCCACGGGATCGCCCAGCGGCCAGGCCTTGGCCTCGTCGCGGGGCCGGTAGCGGGACGGATCGTCGCTGGTGGAGTGGGCTCCGACCCGGTAGGTCACGTGCTCGATCAGGGTCGGGCCGTGGCCCCGCCGCGCCCGCTCCGCGGCCCAGCGGGTGACCGCGTACACGGCGAGAAAGTCGTTGCCGTCGACCCGGATGCTGGCGATGCCGTAGCCCGGCCCCCGGGCGGCGAAGGTGCGCCGCTCTCCGCCGGCGAATCCCTGGAAGGTGGAGATCGCCCACTGGTTGTTGATCACGTTGAGGATCACCGGCGCCTGGTAGACCGCGGCGAAGGTCATGGCATGGTGGAAGTCCGCTTCGGCGGTGGAGCCCTCGCCGATCCAGGCCGCCGCCACGTCGTCTTCGCCCTTGATGGCCGCGGCCATGGCCCAGCCGACCGCGTGGGGATACTGCACGGTGAGGTTGCCGGACACGGAGAAGATGTTGCCCCGGGCCCAGTGGTACATGATCGGCATCTGCCGGCCCTTGCACATGTCCCGGCTGTTGGACAGGCACTGGCACATCAGGTCGACGGGATTGCGGCCCCGGGCGATCTGCAGGCCCTGGGTACGGTAGTGGGGAAACAGCATGTCCGACGGCGCCAGCGCCTGGGCCGCGGCGACCGATATGGCTTCCTCGCCGAGGGACTGCATGTAGAAGGAAATCCGCCCCTGGCGCTGCATGCGCACCATGCGCTCGTCGAACAGCCGGGTGAGCAGCATGTGCCGGAGCCCCACCTGCAGATCGTGCTCGTCGAGGTGCGGATTCCACGGGCCGTTGCCCTTGTGCTGCTCGTCGAGCACGCGAACCATGTCTTCCGACAGGTGCACCATGTCGCGCACCCGGGTATTGATCTCCGGCCTCTCCACCGCACCGGCTTCGGAGATCTGCACGTAGCTGAAATCCGGATCCTCACCCGGCCGGGCGGGCGTGTGGGGCACGTGGAGGGTGGGTTTGCGGCTCATCGATACCTCCGGAAACGAGAGTAGCGGCATTGTGCGCCAAACCGTCCGGGGCTGCATCGTGGCGATATTGAGACACGTTTCAAGGAAGGGCACACTCCCTGACGGTCAACGCACGAGGGGAGACGATGGACACCGCACCCGAGCTCGCCGGATTCTCGGCGGCGCGCCTGGCGAGAATCGACGAGCACCTGCTGCAGAATTTCGTCGAGCCGCAGAAGATTCCCGGCTGCCAGGTACTGGTGGCCCGGCGGGGGCACGTCGCCCACTTCAGCACCCTGGGCCTCATGGACATCGAGCGCGGCCGGCCCATGGCGGACGACACGATCTTCCGCATCTATTCGATGACCAAGCCGATCACCTCCATCGCGCTGATGCAGCTCTACGAGCGGGGCCTGTTCCAGCTCAACGATCCCGTGCATCGGGTCGTGCCCGAATGGCGCGACGCCCGGGTGTGGGTGTCCGGCGAGGGCGACGCGATGGAAACGCGGGCGCCGGACCGGCCGATCACCTTCCGCGACATGCTCTGCCACACCGCCGGGCTGTCCTACGGCGCCACCCGGCACCCGGTGGACAAGGTCTACCGGGACCTGCAGATCCGCCGCGGCGAAGGCGAAACGCTGTCGAGCTTCGTCGACAAGCTCACCCAGGTGCCGCTGCACTACTCGCCCGGTGAGCGCTGGATGTACTCCTACGCCACGGACGTGTGCGGCCACCTGGTGGAAGCGCTGTCCGGCATGACCCTGGACCGCTACTTCCAGAGCCACGTCTTCGAACCGCTGGGCATGACGGACACGGCGTTTCACGTGGACGCCGGCCGGGTCGAACGATTCGCCGCCAACTATCAGCGCCGGGCCGACAAGACGCTGGCGCTCATCGACGACCCGATGGCGAGCAGCTACGCGGCCCCGCCGGCGTTCCTCTCCGGCGGCGGAGGGCTGGTGGCCACCACCGCCGACTACCTGCGCTTCTGCGACATGCTGCGCTGCGGCGGCACCCTCGACGGCCAGCGCATCATCGGCTCGCGCACCCTGCGGATGATGACCCGCAACCATCTGGCGGGCGGCCGGGACCTGACGGAGATGGCCATCGGCGCGTTCTCCGAGACCGCCTACGAGGGCACCGGCTTCGGACTCGGATTCGCCACCACGCTGTCGGAGGTTGCCGCCGGGCAGCTCGGCGAAGGCGACTACTTCTGGGGCGGCGCCGCGTCGACCATCTTCTGGGTCGACCCGCGGGAGGATCTGGTGGTGATCTTCATGACCCAGCTCATGCCTTCCGCGACCTTCAACTTCCGCGGCCAGCTCAAGAACATCGTCTACGGCGCCATCGAGGACTGACCCCCGCCTCAACCCCGGGCGGGCAGGCCCGACAGCCAGGCGCGCAGCGCCCTGCCGATGTCGTCGGGCGAGTCCTCCTGAATGAAGTGGCTGCCCGCCACCGTCACCTCGGTGAGGTTCGGCCAGGATCGGCAGAAGTCGCGCTGCGCGCCCGTGAGAATGGCGCCGGGCTCGGCGTTCACGAACAGCTTGGGCACGTCGCTGGCCGACAGCCATGCGGCGTAGTCCCGGGCGATCCGGACGACGTCGGCGGGCTCGCCGTCGAGGGGAATCTGGCGCGGCCAGGTCAGCGTCGGCCGGCGGTCCTCGCCGGGCCGGGCGAACGGACGCCGGTACACCGCCATCTCCGCCTCGGTCAGCCCGCGCAGCACGGACCCCGGCAGCACGCGCTCGACGAACACGTTGTCCTCCAGAACCATCTTCTCGCCCGCCTCCGAGCGGAACCCGCGGAACACGCCGGTGGCGGCATCGGGCCATTCCTCCCAGGTCAGCGGCCGGACGATGGCTTCCATGAAGGCGATGCCGCGCACGGCCTCGCGATGCCGGTTGGCCCAGTCGAAGCCCAGCGCGGAACCCCAGTCGTGAATGACCAGGGTGACGTCGTCCGCCACGCCGAGCGCTTCGAGGGCGGCGTCGAAGTACCGCCGGTGCTCGACGAACGTGTAGCGGTCCGGCCCGGAGTCGTCGAGCTTGTCGGAATCACCCATGCCGATGAGATCGATGGCGATGCACCGGCCCAGGTCCGCGACGTGGGGGATCACGTTGCGCCACAGATAGGAACTGGTGGGGTTGCCGTGCTGGAACACGATCGGCGGACCCTCGCCCATGTCGACCGCGGCCATGCGCCTGCCCAGCACCTCGATGAATCGCTTCGGCTGCTCTTCGACCGGAATCATGGCAATGCTCCCCGGGGAAAGTTCGAACACTACCAGACGCGGCGAAGTGCCGCCGCCGTCCGGCCATGGCCCGCCGGCGCCTCCCGGTCCAGATCGCATCAGACAGGCGACTGAACGCTTCCTGAACACTCTGAGAAAAGTGTCCGTGTACTTTGCCGGGACCGTTGATAGGATGCCCGCGCCGTCACCGACGATCGGTCGCCGGGGCCGGCAACATCACTTCTGCCGAGGAGAGAGTCATGAAGAAGTACCTGATATCCGGAATCACCGCCGCGGCCGCCCTGGCGTTCAGCCCGACGCTGCTCGCCGCGCAGCCGGGCGCCTATCTGGGTGCCGGCGTCGGGGTCTACACCCTCGACATCGACGACATCGACTACGATGACAGCGCGGCTCTGCTGCGCGGATTCGGCGGCTTCCGCCTGAACGACAACTGGGCCATCGAAGCCGACTACCAGCGCTTCTCGGAAGCCGAGGACGACTTCCTCGGCGTCGACGCGGAGCTGGACTTCGAGGGCTACGGCATCTCGGTGCGGCCGATCATTCCGCTGGGCAATCTGATCGATCTGTACGGCAAGATCGGCTGGACGTGGTACGACGCCGAGGCGAGCGCCGGCGGCTTCGCCATCGACGACAGCGGTGACGACTTCACCTGGGGCGGCGGCGTCGACTTCCACCTGGGCGACCTGCTGACCCTGCGGGGCGAAGTGTCCCGCATCGAGGTGGAGGACACCGACCTGAACCTGGTGAGCGCGGCCGTGCTGCTGAGGTTCTGAACCGGGCGTCCAGCCCTGGGGAGCGGTCTCGCGGCCGGGAGGCCGCTCCTACACCCTCGCGGCCGGGAGGCCGCTCCTACACCCTCGCGGCTGGGAGGCCGCTCCTACGCCCTCGCGGCCGGGAGGCCGCTCCTACACCCGAGTCATTCGAGTCGTTCGATGCGGTCCCGGTACTCGAGGAACAGCGCGTAGTTGTGCTCGATGGCCGGTGAGCCGTCCTGCTGAATGCGCGCCGTCTCGAGCTGATTCCGCACCCACTGGTGCTCCGCCCAGTTGCCCCCGCCGGTCTTGACGACCTCCATCTCCGCCGTGGCCAGGCGGGTGGCGTCCTTCATGCCCGAGAAGATGTCGCCGATGGACGCCGCGTCCTCGTCCAGGCCCTCGAGCTGCCGGCCGAGGCGCTCTCTCAGTTCGGCGGTCCGCTCCAGGGTACGGACGTACGCCCGCACCTGGGCCTCCGTCAGCCGGCCGTCCGACGGCGGCTGGTAGGTGTCCTGGGATGCCTGCTCCGCCACGCTGGCCTGGCGCTCGAAGTCGCCGAACAGGCCGCCGCTCGATGCCGGCACCGTCGATTCGCCCAGGTAGTCCTCCAGGTCCGGGCCGAACATGGCACCCAGCAGGCCGGCCACCACCATGTTGACGACGATGGCGGCGATCAGGGACACGACGAAGTGCACCACCCGCTTCGCCTCGGGGACCGTCATGAACACCGGAACGAAGTGATAGAGCAGCACCAGCGAATAGATGCCGGCGGCCAGGCCGATCAGCCAGCCGATCCACGGCACCGGGCTCAACACGCCGCCGGCCACGGCCGGCACCATGGCGAGTGACAGGGCAGCGAACGCACCGTCGAAATCCCGCCGACCCTCGAACACGCCGGCGAGCACGTCGAAGATCAGCGCCGCCACGAACACGTACGCCAGCGACCACGCCAGCGAGACCAGGAACCACAGCGGCGAGCTGGCCATCGCGCCGAACATGAAGGTCGTGCCGAAGATCAGGGACAGCAGGAATCCCGCCGCCGCGGCGGCGACGTAGATCGGCAGGGTCAGCACCATGAAGGTGTGCTGCCAGCCCGGCTCGCTCGCCCGGAACGCGGCGGCGGTGGCGTGTGGGTCGACGATGGCGCCCGTCACCCAGCGCCGCGTTTCGTCCAGATTGAAACCCGTATCACGATTCATGGCGTCCCCCTCCGTCGCTCCCCGAGCGGCGATCATGGCTCCTGATCTGCGCAGGCTCCATAATGCCGCCGACGAGTCTAACGCAGATGCGCGCGAAGGAGGCCCCATGAAGGACAAGCATCGCACCACCCGCATCGGCAGCCACGAGCTCTCTCCGCGCTCGCTGATGATGGGCTACGGCTACGACCCCCGACTGTCCGAGGGCTCGCTCAAGCCCCCGATCTTTCTCACGTCCACCTTCGTGTTCGACTCCGCGGCCGACGGCAAGCGGTTCTTCGAAGGCATCACGGGGCTGCGTCCGGGCGGCGCGGAAGGGCTGGTCTACGGGCGTTTCAACGGCCCGGACCAGGAGATCCTCGAGGACCGCCTGGCGCTTTGGGAAGGCGCCGAGGAAGCGGCCGTGTTCTCCACCGGCATGTCGGCGATCACCACCGCGCTGATGGCCCACGTCCGCGCCGGCGACGCCATCGTGCACTCCGGGCCGCTGTACGCGGCCACGGAAAAGCTCATCGACGCGGTGTTCGGCCGCTACGACGTCACCTACGAGAACTTCGCCGCCAGCGCCCCCCTCGACGAGGTGCGCGCGCTGCTCGAGCGGACCCGGGAGGATCGCCGCATCGGCGCCATCTACCTGGAGAGCCCGGCCAACCCGACCAACGAGCTGGTCGACATCGAGGGCATCGCCCGCATCCGTGACGATCTGTACGGCGACGACCCGGAACGACCGCTCATCATGGTGGACAACACCTTCCTCGGTCCCGTCTATCAGCAGCCGACCCGCAACGGCGCCGACCTGTCGATCTACTCGCTCACCAAGTACATCGGCGGCCACAGCGATCTGGTGGCGGGCGGCGTGGTCGGCTCCAACGATGCGCTGCTGCCGATCATGACGCTGCGCAACACCATCGGCACCATCACCGATCCGCACACCTCGTGGATGCTGCTGCGCTCACTGGAGACCGTCGCCCTGCGCATGGAGAAGGCGGAGAGCAACGCCCGCAAGGTGTGCGAGTTCCTGCGGGGGCATCCGAAGGTCGAGCGGGTGGGCTACCTCGGCTTTCTGGATCCGGACAGCGAGCAGGGGCGCATCTACGCGCGTCACTGCTCCGGCGCCGGCTCGACGTTCTCGCTGATCCTGAAGGGCGGCGAGGCCGAGAGCTTCCGGTTCCTCGACGCGCTGCAGCTCGTCAAGCTGGCGGTGAGCCTGGGGGGCACCGAGAGCCTGGCGTCCCACCCGGCGGCGATGACCCACCTCAGCGTGCCGGCCGAGCGCAAGCGCTGGCTCGGCATCGGCGACAACCTGGTGCGGATCTCCATCGGCATCGAGGACTCCGACGACCTGATCGCCGATTTCGAGCAGGCGCTGCAGGCCGTCTGACGCCGCCGGCGCGCGGCGGCGGTCAGCGGAGCACCGGCTCCAGGCGGACCGCCAGCGTGCTGTCGTCGCAGGGCGCGATGAACCGCACCCAGCGGTCGGCGATGCCGTACTTGTCGCGCAGCGCCTGGTCCACCCGGGGATGGGCGCCGGGCTGGGCCACCGCGGCATAGCGGTGCCACTGATCGCCGCGTTTCATCTCCACCTCCGGCCGCCCCGCCATGCGCGCCGCCCAGATCGGGCCGGCGCTGTGTACCCAGGGCGCGCCGTCGACGTCCACCACCCACAGCCGGGTCTCGGCCACGGCGCCGTCCGCGGACTGGGTGCGCAGCACCACGACCTCGCGGCCGATCTCGATCAGGCTGAAATGGGTGCCGACCAGGGCCGCCAGCGCGGCGAACAGAATCAGCAGCACGATACCGAGTGTCTTCATTCAGGGGTTTCCGTGGCGTTTTGCAGTCATACGCCCGGACCGGCGCGGCTATTACACGCCCGTGGCCAAGGGCCCGTGACCCGCTCATCCGGGCGGGTCGCCCAGCCACAGGTTCACGAAGCCGCGATCGGCGACCGTCAGGGTCCTGAGCAGCAGCGTCCGCAGGCCCTCCCCGGTGAGCGGCCGCAGCACGTGGGCCTGGTGGTCGATCAGCCAGGCCGGACGGTCGAGCGCTTCCAGAATGGCCAGCAGCTCCGCGGCGGAGCTGCCGGCCCGCGCCAGCCCCCAGGGCCAGGCCTCGACGATGATGCTCGCCGCCGGGTTGGCCCCCAGGGTGGCGCGGAAGCCGGCGAGCACCTGCACTTCGGCGCCCTGGGTATCGATCTTCAGCAGGTCCAGCCGCGCGAGGTGGAGGTCGTCTCCCCGCGCCACCGGCACCACGAGGGATCCGTCGGGCTCGAGGTGGGCGTCGCCCATATTGCTCCGGTCGCCGGCGAGCCGGGCCGTGCCGGCCCGTTCGCCCAGCGCCTCGGCGTGGACGATCACCCGATCGCCCAGGTCGGCGGTGTTGCGCTCGAGCAGCCGGTGATTCTCCGGGTCGGGCTCGAAGGCGTGCACGCGTCCCGCACGGCCGACCAGTCGGGCGGCGAGACAGGTGTAGTAACCCAGGTTGGCGCCGGCGTCGACGACGCACATGCCCGGCTTCAGGAATCCGGTGACGAGCGTGGTCTCGTACGGTTCCCAGATGCCGTGGGCGGCGAGATGGTCGGAGACGAGCTCGCCGGGGGGATGGAGGGAGAGGGAGAACGGCGCCACGCCGGGGACGGTGATCCGGGCGTGGCGGCGTTGGGAAGGCATGAATCGTTCGGCAAACCGAGCACGATCAGCACCAGGCGGGGCTGATCGCGCTCTGGAGAGCGCTCCTACAGAGGTCCGTGGTGGACGTGCAGGAAGGCTCGCTACATCAGAACTGGTTCATGGTGTTGGCAGCGCCGCCGGCCAGCAGAGCCTTCTCGCCGAGGAAGTACTCCTTGTGGTCGTCGCCGATGTTGGAGCCGGCCAGATCCTGGTGCTTCACGGCGGCCAGATCCCGGCGGATCTCCTGGCGCTGCACGCCCAGCACGTAGGCCAGCATGCCCTCGGCGCCGAAGTAGCCTTCGGCCAGCACGTCCGTGGACAGCGCCGCGGTGTGGTAGGTCGGCAGCGTGATCAGGTGATGGAAGATACCGGCTTCCCGGGCGGCGTCCGCCTGGAAGGACCTGATCTGCCGGTCGGCTTCCTGGGCCAGCTCGGAGTCGTCCAGGGACTCGTCCATCAGGCCCTTGGGGAAGTTCTCCGGATCCGGGTAGGCGGACACGTCGCGGCCCTCGCCTTTCCAGTCCTGGTAGACCTGCTCGCGGAACTTGAGCGTCCAGTTGAAGGACGGCGAGTTGTTGTAGACCAGCTTCGCCTCCGGGCGCTTCTCGCGGATGGCGTTCACCATCTCGGCGATCTGCTGCACGTTGGGCCGCTCGGTCTCGATCCACAGCAGGTCGGCGCCGTGCTCCAGGCTGGTCACGCAGTCCAGCACCACGCGGTCGAAACCGGTGCCTTCCTTGAACGCGTACAGGCCGTTGTCGAGGCGCTTCGGCCGGCAGAGCTGGCCGTTCTGGTGAATGGTGATGTCGCCTTCCCGCAGCTCGGAGATGTCGTTGACCGGCTCCGCCTCCAGGAAGTTGCAGTACTGCTCGCCGAGATCGCCCGGCTCGATGGAGACCGGCACCTTCTGGGTCAGGCCGGCGCCCAGGGAGTCGGTGCGGGCGACGATGATGCCGTTGTCGACGCCGAGCTCCATGAACGCGTAACGCACCGCGTTGAGCTTGGAGATGAAGTCCTCGTGGGGCACCGTCACCTTGCCGGCCTGGTGGCCGCACTGCTTGGCGTCGGACACCTGGTTCTCGATCTGAATGGCGCAGGCGCCGGCCTCGATCATCTTCTTGGCCAGCAGGTAGGTGGCCTCTTCGTTGCCGAAGCCGGCGTCGATGTCGGCGATGATCGGCACCACGTGGGTCTCGAAGTTGTCGATCCGGTCGAGGATGGGCTTCAGGTCCTTGCCGGCGGCGCGGGCTTCGTCGAGCTCGACGAAGATGTGGCGCAGCTCACGGGCGTCCGCCTGCTTGCAGAAGGTGTAGATCTCCTCGATCAGGTCGGCGACCGTGGTCTTCTCGTGCATGGACTGGTCCGGCAGCGGGCCGAACTTGGAGCGCAGCGCGGCCACCATCCAGCCGGACAGGTAAATGTAGCGGCGGTCCAGGGAGCCGTGGCGCTTCTTCACGCTCATCATGGTCTGCTGGGCGATGAAGCCGTGCCAGGCGCCCAGGGACTGGGTGTACTTGGAGGAATCGGCGTCGTACGCCGCCATGTCCCGGCGCATGATGTCGGCGGTGTACTTGGCGATGTCGAGACCGGTCTTGAAGCGGTTCTGCATCTGCATCCGGACGACGTATTCCGGATTGATCGCCTTCCACTCCTCCTTCTGGAGCTTGGCTTTGACTTCCTCGATCTGCTTGAGATAGGTGGACATAGAGCCGTTCCTGTACGTTGCTTGGGGTCAGGGCGACCGCGTCGCCCGTCGGGTGAACGGGCGGCAAGTTAACAGCGATGCGACCGCAATAAAATGGAATATCTGATAATCAACATATTCCGAATAGGAAATATCCAGGTTCGCTAGACTCGTCGCCCCGCAGAGCCTGGCAAAGCCCATGAACACCGCCCTCACCGACCTGCTGGAACTTCAGGCGCCGCTGCTGCAGGCGCCCATGGCCGGCGTGTCCACGCCCGCCCTGGCCGCCGCCGTCAGCGGGGCCGGCGCCCTCGGCGCCATCGCCGTGGGCGCGATGACCGCCGATGCCGCCGACGCGGCCATCGGCGAGGCCCTCCGCACCTGCTCCGGCCCGCTGAACGTCAACCTGTTCGCCCACGCTCCGGCGCGGCGGGACCCCGAGCGCGAGGCCGAGTGGCTGCGCCGGCTGGAACCCTGGTTCGCCGAGTTCGACGCCGCGCCGCCGCGGACCCTGGGCGAGATCTATCCCACCCTGGACGCCGCGCCCGATCTGCTGGCAGCGGTTCTCGACCACCGGCCGGCGGTGGTGAGCCTGCACTTCGGCCTGCCCGAAGCCCGCACCCTGCAGCGGCTGCGGGCCGCCGGCGCGACCCTCGTCGCCACCGCCACCAGCGTGGCCGAGGCCCGGCACCTGGCCGCGGCCGGCATCGACGTCATCGTCGCCCAG
>MDTG01039515.1_pt1 | contig 12103 bp, 9 predicted proteins | sample 811421 | NCBI WGS metagenome assembly MDTG01 (sample SAMN05326645, study PRJNA326480) | marine metagenome | isolation source: seawater | place: Pacific Ocean: South East | collected 2011
GTGCGCTCGAAGAGAGTGTGTGTTTTTTATTCGCTTTTGTTCTTAGCGCTGTTAGAGGTACGTGAAGCAGATGCGTCGCACCGATCGCATCGAAACGTTGCGCGCGCAAATTCGTCGTTTTCGTCGGCGCGGAATGCTCGCGCGGGCGGTTTCGGCGGCAGATTCCGCGCGGTTTTGTTTGAATGATGTCAAAGATTTTGAGTCCCCGTCGTTCAACGTTTAAATTCGGATTGGACCGTCGTCGCACCTCGAATGCGTTGACTCGTTTTTTTCTTCTCCTCCTCTCGCGTCTTTTTCGACTTTGATGATAATCCCTCGCATTCAAACGCTGACGATGAGTCTTTCCTCTCCCCCGCTCAGGTACTTCTCTGGTCCGTCGTTTTAGTCCCGGGAGACGCGAACTCCGTCTGGAACGTGAGCGCACAGCAGTACTACCAGCGAGAAACTGGGAATCTCAAATCGTTCCAACGACAACCGAGGTTTCAATTCCAAGTCAAAGTTTTAGATCTGTACTTGGAATCGCTCGCGCATAAGCAAGAACATTTGTGGAGAAAAGAAGAGTTTAACCTTTACGACAAAAACTTACAACCTTCACACCCGGAACCACCAGATAAGAGGACGGGAATAGGCTTGAGTTTATCTTCGTTGGGGAGGTGTTTATTTGAGGAGGTGGTGTCTTCGAAGTTTTCGAAGTCGACGGCGATTGGTGAGCGAATCAACAACTACAATCTTAACGTTCGCGTTTAGTTTATTAGTTTCAGTGGCTCGCTTACTGTATAAATTGCTGTATCACTACTAACCTACGTATACATCCTGGTCGAAGAAGTTTTAGAGAGGCTTTTCTTTTATTGTGAGAGAACACAAACACTTCAAGACGCTAGTTGAACGACAGAACGAACAACTACTACTACTACTTTTTTAGAAAAACTTAATACATATAAAAAATCAATCAACAACAACAACAACAAACGAAAGGAAAAAAATGGCGAGATTACAGCGACCGTCCAGAGGCGGTGCTGCTACGAAAGTTGCCGAGTCTGGGTATGTCGAAGCTTCGGTAGCGCCAGCGTCGGTGCCGGCGAAGATCACGTTGCGGAACGTTATTCCAGTGAACGACGTCATTGCGGGTGGTTGCGCTCGCGCCGCGTCGCAATCAACAATTCACCCGCTTGATACCGTCAAGGTCCGCATGCAAGCGTTAGTTGGCAAGGCAAAACCTGTGCGGGAAGCTTCGGCGACTGCAAAAAATACGAAGGTGGTATCGACCGGTAAGTATGGCGTCGGGAGTTCCTTCATGGCAAACGGCGGAAGCAAACGCGTCGCGTTGGCTCGAGGTGCTTCAGCTGTCGGTAAAGAATTTTCCGTGCTTTATAAAGGTGTGTTTGGTGCCGCGAGTGGTGCTGGACTTGCCATTGGCACGTACTTTGCTTTTTACGGCGCCGCGAAGAAATTGTTGGAACGATACTCCGACTTCTCCGTCTCGAGGACTGCTTTCTTGGCTGGCGGTATCGGCGCCCTGGGTTCCTCCTTGGTCAAAGTACCCGCCGCGGTTTGCATTCGATCTGTGCAAGCTGGGGTATACCCGAACGTCTTCGCTGCTGCGGGAACAATCACAAAAGCTGCAGGCTGGAGAGGTTTGTTCACGGGGTACGCACCGACTTTACTCGAAGATATCCCGGACATGGCGGTGAAATTCGCGGCGTACGAAACGTTGCGAACCATGCATCGCAGCTTTGTCAATAAAGATGACGATGAAGCGGATGCGTTTGCAGACATCTCCATGGGTTTGATCGCTGGTTCAGTCGCGGCTGCCGCGACAACGCCTTTGGACGTCGTGAAGACGCGCATGATGTGTAACGCCGCTGCCAGACCATCTTTTGGTGGTGCCATTGTCGGCGTATGGAAAGATGCGCCATCTGGCTTGATCAAGGGTAAACTTCCTATGTACTTTACTGGTGTCGGTCCTCGTGCGTTCTCGAACGGGATCAACTCTGCCATCTTCTTCATGTTCTTCGAAGCGATGCGCGCCGGGTTAAAACGTCGGGAAGAGCGCGTCGCTCTCGAAAAGAGACGGTTGCGAAGAGTTGGTTACAACGGCTCCAAGAATGAAGAGTTTCGGTGGGCGAACACTGACCAACAGGTTGGCAGAGTCACGGAAGCTTCGGTGACGACGTCCACTTTGCGTCACAAGTTTACGCTTCCCAAGCTGAAGAAGTGCTAGAGAATTCCTTTTAAGTTTTATATCATTACACCGAAAAAAAGTTGATTGAATATATATACAATGCTCGAGACGAGAAGGTTCTGCTCGCTCGACGAGGTGATGAAACGAAAAATTACTGTGTTTCAAATTTGTACTAATTTAAATTAATATAAATCGTACTATCATCATTCTTATTAATGTTACTGTATTAATGTTACTGCGTGACCCTTTGTCTTGACCTTTCTCTCATTCGTATTTGGTTTCTAATATTGTTATTTATTTCAATTCTTTACTATCGATACGATTCTCTTTTTATGGTTTCACGGCCAAACTCATGGCCTGTTGCTGTTGCTGTTGCTGCGCCACGCGCATCCCCGCCACATAATTCAAAATCTTCAACCTCGGTCCAGGCGGAATCCTCACTTCTTGCAATGCGTTATCGTTCAACAAAAGCAAACAATCGTCCGTCAACAACCCTCTCTTAAAATTCTTCTCGTACTTCTCCAACCCGAGCGTCGTCAACATTCCAACCGCGTGGGAATAAAACACGTCTGTCTTTTCATTCTTCCCAGAAAACTTCTGGCCAATCTTCATAAACGCTCCGTTCAACAATGAAAACAAAACGCCCGATTTCAGCGCCTCTTGCGCAATCTGCACCGGTCCTTCCGGTATTGCCGCGTCCTGTCCTCCAAACGCCGCCTTCTGCCCGCTCAAACTCGACGACACCGACAACGCCGCACCAGCGCCAAACATAGCCATCATCCCGGTTTCGATCTCTGTAAATTTATTCATCTTCTTAATCCAACAGGTTAACCCGCCTTGGACGGCGGTAAACACCGCTAAGTTCACCGCCAACACGTGCGGCGGTCCAGACATGGCCCCTGTCATCGCCGGTTGGTTCGCCATCGCTGGATTCGTTGCCGCTTGTTCCGCGAGGTTTTTGTTCACCGCCCCGAGCACGTAGCCGAGCACACCACCTGAAACGCGGAGAGTAAATAAACACGCGAGAGCGTCGTCAGAGCGCGTTCGATGCCCGCGCGATTAAAGAGAGACGAAGAGAGAGAGACCGAAAGAAGAAAAAAAAACTGTTTGGTTCCGTCTTTTGTGATCGCCAAAGCTTTCTGCGTCCGTCGTCGGCGCACCTTGCACGGCGCTCCCGGCGGAATACGCCGCCACTTCCACCGGCGTGGACTGCTTCTTCATCCACGCGTCCAGATCCTTCTTTTTTTCCGCGATGATATCGCCAATGCCCATTATTATGGTTTTGAATCCAAGCTACTAAAGTCCTCTTCCTCCGTCGTCGTCAGGTGGTCGTTTTTTGGTGGTGTCGTTTTAATAATAATAATAATAAAGGTGCTCTTTTTGATACAAACGATCACATAAAAACGATAAAAATTTGATAAAAATAAAGAAATTTTGGGAAATTTTCTTCGACAAAAAAAATGTCTCTCTCTTCTTCGAGTGTTTTTGTGTGCACACATAATAATACCACGAGCACAAACAAGAAGAGAGAGTTACAAAATACGCTTTGCTTTTGACGACGACGACGACCGACGACGACGCGCATGGAAGGAAGGAACTTTGATGGAGCAGCAAACAACAACAACAACGCGCGATCGTGACTTTGTGACGTGGGGGGGGGTCGATATTTTTTGGTGTTACAACAACACGTCTCTTCTTCGTTTCAAAGCTTTTTGTTTCTTTCTTTTGAGTCGTTTTCTCTCCGCTTTGTTCGCGTACGTCTTTGTCTCTTCTCTGCCCATGGGGTTCTCATTAGTCTCTCTCCGCCGTTTCTTTTTCTTTTTCTTCTTCCGAGCGGTGTTGTCTTCGTCGTCGTCGTCGTCGTCGTTTTCCTCTCGCTCTCGCGCGCCCGTTTTCGCTTTTGTTGTGTCGCGGTAGTGTGTTTTCTTCAGCATGTGTTTTCGGTTCGGGATGGCCGTCGCGACGGAGCCGCCGTCTACCCGGCGGACCATCGGCGTTAACGACTTTCGCAATTCGTCCAACAGTTTCGTCTCTTTGACGTCCAAGACGCGGTTCGCGGAGCCTCGCTTCGTTTTCGTCGCCTCCTCGTGCTCGCGCGCGAGTTCAGCCTTGCGATGCGCCTCGGCGACGTTGGCCGCATGGCCGGACTTGTGTCCAGCACCTTTCGTCATGTGCACGGATTTGTGGCGGGGGAGAAGCAAAGAGAGAGACGTCTATTGTATCTGCGGTGGCGCGGCGTTTTTTTTTTGTGTCGTACTACAACAACTTTTGGGGAGGTTTCCTTTGTCTATATTGAAGCGTCCGTCGTGACGTAGTGTTCACCGGCGATGACCTCTTCGCCCTGATGATCTAAACCCTGCGATGGCGTCTGTGCCTCCCGCTGCTGCTCGCGCCTCGACCACCTCTCGAGGACGAGGAGGCGCTTCTATAGTGCGCGCTTTCCTCGTACGCGTAGGAATTTTTGTCTGCACGGGAGTAGGAGTATTCGCCCGTGAAGTGGCGTCCGGCGTAGCGGCTTCCAGCCGAGTTCGAGCTGGATGACGCGCGGCGTCTTTGGACAGAGACCTGGCTGTCCCACTGGTACTCAGAAGCTTCGTGGGAACGACGATCGGAGGACGTTTTTAAAGCGTCTTTCGCGACGTTGAGATGATTGAAAACTCTGTTTGCATCTTCGGTGAACAGTTTGAGCATGTCCTCGTTCCCGGCGACGAAATGACTAGGAAGCTCATTCGGGTGGAAGACCTTGTCCGCGTGGGCACGCAAGGAAAGCTTTTTGAACGCTTTCGTGACGTCACCGTCGCTTAAAGACTTCGTGGACGAGTCGTCGGAGAAACCCAGGATGGCGCGAGCGTGTATTGGGGCAGATTCGCCGTACTGCTGTTCCAATCGAATTTCCACAGCTTTCAACTCTTTCGAGCGACTCTTTGCGTCGTTCTTTTGCTTGATGTCGCTATTCGCGTCGGCCGTTTTTTCGTACATCGTCAAATCTTCCAACGCTTTGTCAAACAAACGCAAGTGCGAGAAGATCGCCGCCCGACGAGAGTACGCTTTTGCGCGCGTCGGGTCGAGAATTATAGCGCGACCGCAATCGAGCATGGCATCGATGTACTTTTGCGCGCCCATACGTGCGGCGGCACGGTTACAGAGAATAGCGCTGACGAATTGTTGCGACAACGACGAATTAGATGCCGCAATACACTTCGTGTAGTGCTTCTCAGCCTCATCATACTTGCCGCTTGAAAAAGCGGAGTTCCCACGCATGCGAGCCTCGTGTTGATCTTTGAGAACGGCAAAGATAGACCCGGCATCTGGACGAATCTCATTGAACGTGTCTAACATGGTGAACTTTATACGCTCCGACCCGTTTCCGTTTTGGATAGTTTCCGAGCCAAGGTACCCCGTAAACCCATTCGTTTGCATTGCAAATCTTTCCAAATTTTCGACGTCACCTAATCCATAGTGCACAACTATGCGGAACAAAGTCATCTCGACTATATTCTCTCTGACTACCATATCGTCTTCGGGTTCGACACCTCGAGGAGGGGAGATTTTGTTCCTCAATTCTTTTTGCCTCATCGGAGACAACGAGGCAAAAAATTCGAAGGACTCCAATGTCTCTAAAGCTTCTTTATACTGTCCGCAAATTATCAGCGCGTTTATTTTCAAGCACGCCACAAGTTGACGAATGTCCAACGGCATGTGCGTCGCTCGGTTCTCAATATCCGTTGCATCTGTTATCGCCGATTTGATTAATAACTCGTTCCGCGGAAAGCTCTCTCTGTCATTTATGGGTACTTTTCTCAAAGCGCGTCTCGCTTCAGTGAGATACGTCACTTCGGAGATTACTTTTAAACGCTTTGCGTGCTCGAGCTCTACACGCGCTTCTTCTTTTTCTTTCTCCGAAGCTTTCGAGCTCGATACGACCGTAGTATAGCACGCACACGCTGCCGTAAAATCAGCTAAACGTTCGTGACATTTCGCTTGACGCAAAATCGGTTTCATGTACGTCGTATCCGCTTTTCTCGCGCGCATGCAATCGTCGATACACTCTTGGATTTTCTGACGATATTTCCAAAGCATATCCGACGTGAACTTGCCGCTCATGTCCTTAAATCGTTCTTTCGCTTCTTCTATTTGTATCACCATCAGCGTCGATGCCGCTCGGTTGCTCAAAAGTGTCCCGGCTTCCCTGCCTAAAAGTTGTCTCGTCGGAAGAAACGGTGTGCCGCCGAAACTAAAAATTCCATCTCGTGACAAACGGCCTTGTTTGTCCGGGGACGGCGCAATGCTTTCAAGCATAATTATGGCACGCGTGTAAGTGTCTCGCGCCGCCCGGAACTTCTTCAAAGCCTGCTCGTCCTTGTCTTGATTCAAAAAAGCAGACGCTTCCTGAAACAATCTGTTCGCTTCGAGTTTATACGCTTTTACCTCTTTCTCCACGTTGACTATTTTCTCCTTATCTTTCTCGGACGATGGGCTATTCCTCGAAGAAGGCGATGGTCCCGTCGCGCGCGCAAACTGGTTTGCGTTATCCCCAGTTATTGGCGACTTTGGTGATCCCGGCGATCGCACAACCTGGAATTTCTTGTATGGTTTCCGCGTGCCGTCGTTTACTATTTGCGGGATCGATGTTGCATCGGCATTAAAGTTGAACCCGCCGTTGAACGCAGACGTCGGGAACGGGCTGCTCGTGTTGTTGTTGTTTTCTCCCCCTATGGTCACTTTCGAAAAGGAATTGTTCAACACCGCCTGTGCGGAAAATGGACCGCCTTCGGCAAAACTCGTCTCGGCTATCTTCGCCGCTTCCTTACTAACGCTCGGAAAAGCTTGCATTCTATTACTATTACTACTGCTGTTTTGCATTTTACTGCCGCTACTATTGCTGCTACCACTTCTCGCTCTAATCCTGTTGCTACTACTTTTGCCATACGATTTTGGTTTCGTTCTACTGCCGCTAAAACCGCCGCCGCCTGAACTTCCTCCACTTTGAAAAATCATTGGCGTCGACGTCGCGTTCGCCGACCCCGGCGGAGTATTGAAACTCGTTGTCGTTACCCCCGGGTGTGTGTGCGTCTCGGCAAACATGGACGGCGAAAACTCCGTCGGTGTCTTAACGTGTGCCCACGCTGGATTTGGCGGCGATGGGTCTTCTTGTTTCCGATGACTATTCGTAGCGTTTTGACCAAACGTAAATCCAGGAGAAGGGGTACATCCAGGAAACGACGACGGCGACGACTCGATGGTGTTTTTGTTGTTCAGCGACGCCGAGCTTTCGTCTCGAAAATCGAACGTCCCTACACGACGTGGCGTCTCATTCGCGTTGTTCGTCTCTCGCCCGAACTCGAACGGTGGTTGTTTCTTCGCGTCGGGTTGGTCGTCGCGGCGTCTCGTTCCATTCGTCTCGGAAAACGCGCAGTCGTCGTCTCTCTTCTCGGCCTTGGACGCGTCCAGGGACGGCGTTTCCGGGGTGGTGGTGGTGGTTTTCGCCAGGTGCCTCGTCTTTCTGAAATCCGTTCGCACGCCCCCTCCTTTGACGCCGCTAAACCGCCTCGTCGAACTCCTCGACGCCTTCGGGGACGACGTCGCGTATCCCGGAGAAAAAAACACGACGTTCGCACTCCTTCGTTGCTCTTCTTCATCTTCGTCTTCGGTTCTTCTTCCCATTTCGAAGGACATTTGTCTCTCTCTCTCGTCCTCTACGACCGAAAAACTTCTTCTTCTTCTTCTTCTTCTTCTCTCGAACGCGGCGCGACTTCCTCCTTCTTCTCCTCTTCCGACGACATATAGCGCGTCTCTCGTTTTGGGTGTCTGTCGTCCGGCAAAAAAGTATAGTCTTTCTCTTCTTCTTTGCAAAATCCACCTCTTTGTCTTCTTCTTCTTCGTCTTCGTGCGACGACCGAAAAGCTCTCCTTCCACGAGTCCTTAAACTAACAAACCCTAAACAGTAAAATTCAAAAGAAAAAAATTCAAAAAAAAAGGTGCGAAGAGACTCAAACGCACACAAAAAAACACATCTCCAAATACAACTTTGAACGGTGATACTAATAAGTTCTTCTCGGAGGGCGACGGGGACAAAAAAGGACGACGACGACGCGGAGGAGGAGGAGGACGAAGAAAAGAAAGGGAAGGATTTCTTCTCCGTCTTCACGTGGTTCGATCCAAAAGCACACATAAAGGATGAAGTACGTGGTGGTCTCCGGCGGCGTGGTGTCTGGGTTGGGGAAAGGCGTCACGGCGTCTTCCGTTGGCGTGATGCTCGCCGCTTCGGACTACAGAGTCACGCACGTGAAAATCGACCCGTACATAAACGTCGACGCGGGAACGATGTCGCCGTTTGAACACGGGGAAACGTACGTGCTGGACGATGGAGGCGAGTCGGATTTGGATTTAGGAAACTACGAGCGGTTTTGCGATATTAACTTGACCAGGGACCATAACATCACCACCGGGAAAGTCTATCAGTCGGTCATCGAGAGAGAGAGAGAAGGGAAGTATTTGGGGAAAACGGTGCAAGTGATTCCACACGTGACGGATGAAATTCAGGACTGGATCGAACGCGTCGCGCACATTCCGGTGGATGGGAAAGAAGGGCCACCGGACGTGTGCATCGTCGAGCTAGGTGGCACGGTTGGTGACATCGAATCCATGCCTTTTATCGAAGCTTTGAGGCAGTTTCAATTTCGCGTCGGGCCAGAAAATTTTTGTTTAGTGCACGTGAGTTTAGTCCCAGTGGTTGGTTCCGTCGGCGAGCAGAAAACGAAACCGACGCAACACTCGATTCAAGCGCTAAGAAGTGCGGGATTGGCACCGACGATGTTGGCCTGTCGAAGCTCGTCCGCGTTGGATAAAGCGGGGATGGAAAAGTTGGCTTTGTTTTGCCACGTGAGCCCGAACAATATTTTGAACTTGATCGACGTTTCAAACATTTGGCACGTGCCATTGATTATGGTGGAACAGAAAGCACACTTGGCCATTCTCGACCACTTGCAAATGAAACCGAGACCGTTAAAGTTGGAAGCGTGGAAGCACAGAGCGGAAAAGTGGGATAGCGTGCACGTGCCGTGTTCGATCGCGGTGGTTGGGAAGTACACTGGTTTGGGCGATTCGTATTTATCGGTCACGAAAGCATTGATGCACTCGGCGATTGCGTGCGATAGGAAATTGAAGATTTTATGGATCGAGGCGGAAGATTTGGAAGAAGAATCTAGACAAGCGAACGAGGATAAGTACGACGAGGCTTGGGCAAAATTGAAAAGAGCAGATGGCGTGTTAGTGCCGGGAGGTTTCGGTGGCAGAGGCGTGGAAGGGAAGATGTGTGCGGCGAAATATGCGCGAGAAAGCGAAATCCCGTACTTGGGTATTTGCTTGGGTATGCAAATCGCGGTGATTGAGTTTGCCAGAAACGTGTGTGGTCACGCGGACGCGCACTCAACGGAGATGGAACCAAAGACGGAACACCCGGCGGTTATTTTCATGCCAGAAGGATCCAAGACACACATGGGCGGTACCATGCGTTTGGGTTCCCGTGAAACTATTTTTCAAACGAAAGAATGCGTGTCGTGGAGACTGTACGGTAAGAAAGACTCGGTGGCAGAAAGACATCGACATCGATACGAGGTGAACCCGGAGATGGTGGACGAGTTAGAACAAAAAGGCTTGAAATTTGTCGGTAAAGATGAAACCAGGACGAGAATGGAAATTTGCGAATTGGCCAAGCATCCGTTTTACGTGGCGTGCCAGTATCACCCAGAGTTTAAATCGCGACCGGGGAGACCGAGTCCGATGTTTATGGGTTTGTTGTTGGCGGCGAGTGGGCAGCTGGAGTCGTACATATCCGATGAAGCCGTCGAGTTGAGACTTTCCATGGGGAACATGATGCGTTCGCCGATGAAATCAATCAAAGCGGCTGGTTTATATGTCGGAGGTATGACGGACTAAAAAGAGAAGAAAAGGGAGAGAGATATGCGTTTATTGTTATTGTTATTCTTGTTGATATCACACAAAACTTCTGGTATTTAATCACCTTCTTTACTTCCGTTTCCTCCATCACCATTCCCGCTAATAACAAGCATAGACAAGTCCACCCACGAGGCGTTTCTTTTCTCTTCCAAGTTTTCTCCTCCTTCTTTTCCGTCTTCTTTCCCCGGCTTGGCGGCGTGTCGTAAGTCATTCAACGAACCGATGTTGCCAAACTCCTCGTAACTGGCAACCTTGACCATACCGGAAATCAAACCTGAACGACTGGGTATTCTGTGCATTTTCGGTGAATCCGTCAACGCCGCGCTCCTTCTTCTGACCGGTGACTGATGAGGCGTATTGTCCAACAGTGACATTGTATGAGTGGATCCCATTCTAACCATACCTCGCATGTTCGCGCCACTCGCGACGCGTTTCAACGCCGCTTGAGCCGCCTTGACGGCCACCGCTTCCGCTTGACGATGTTCTTCCTCCGTGCCTTCCTCGTGGTCGTCCTCTTTCGGTGCCGGCGTGTCGTGCTCGGGAAGCGAATCGAGCTTTGAAATATCGAACGGTTTCGCGGCTGCCGATAAATTTGGCCCCGGTTTGTGTTGTTGATCGATGGAATTCTTCCTCGAGGACCCGGCAGAATCTAGTTCTCGGTTCGCTTTCATCCACGGTCGGCCAGAAATTTCCCCGTCGAGCGATTTTCTCCCAGACTTCTTTGCTAAATCGATGCCTTTCAATGCCGCCGCAACCGCATCATGCGCGGCTTCGATTTCTTTCGTCTTCGTTTCCTCCGTCCTCTCGAACCGTCTCGGCATTAAACTTCGATGTCCATAAATATAAGTTCCCGCGGGTACATCTATAAACTCCGGCGGGTTCATCTCCATCCCGCTGGCATCTTTCGGTAATAACTCCGAGGCGCCTTCGAAATTAGACACAACCACGGTCCCATCTGCTCCTCTCCCGTACTTCAACGGAAACTCGCCGCTCGCATCTCTTGCCGCGAACACTCGCACCGTCCTCGCGTCGTAACACGTAAATGCAAATTTTCCTCTTAATTTCGGTAAACAGTGCATCCCAAACGTCTTATACACGTGGCACACCAACTCGGCTTCGTAACATCGTCCTCCCACCAAGGTATGCGCCGCTTCTAGAGGATCCATATTCGCCTTCTTCAATTCGTCCCCACGTCTTCCTTCTGGAGAGAATAGCCTCCACGCTAAATAATCGACGTTCGTTAAGTGTCCAACGAATGACACGATGATTTCGTTATCCGTGAACGCTTGGACGTTTGGCCCGACGCCAATGGCGATCCCTCCTCCGCTCAATTCGCTCGTCGATTTGTTCGAAAATTCGATAGCTTCCAACGCTTCTCGAATGTGTTGCTCGGACTGTTGGTGCGTTTCCCCGGTGTCGTGATTGATGGCTAACGTTTTCGGCGGGATGACGCATAAAAATTTCCCGGTGCGGCTGTTCATCGCGCCGCGAAAACAACGCGTTCGAGAAAACGTGAGATATTTCTTTTTCTCAATGTAAATCCAATCGAATCGAAGCCGACTCTCTCTCTCTCTTGTCGTCGTCGTCGTCGTCGTCGTCAATCGCACCTCACCCCGCCCACACGGAGACACCACACACACACACACACACACACACCACACGCGCGCAGAAAAAGGGAGAGGGAGAGGGAGAGAGAGACGCGCTCTTTTCGGCGCCTCCTTGATATGGTAGAGGTTAGCGCTTTTTTTTTTTTAGTGACGAGGACAAAAGCGGAAAAGGACTTTGAGATACGGACGACGACGACAAGAACTGAAGAAGAAGAAGAAGGGAGAAAAAATGAAAAATGAAAAAGAGCCCACCAAGAATGTGTTGCTCTTTTTTTTTTTTGTTGGGAAAAAAGACACCCCCAATTTATTATTTTTTTTTTGGGTGGGAGAGGATTCAAACACATCGCACTTATTA
>MDTG01397321.1_pt1 | contig 12102 bp, 11 predicted proteins | sample 811421 | NCBI WGS metagenome assembly MDTG01 (sample SAMN05326645, study PRJNA326480) | marine metagenome | isolation source: seawater | place: Pacific Ocean: South East | collected 2011
AAATTTTTTCCTAAAAACTTTAATTTTGCCATATTAATCTATACCATTTAAATTAAGATTGACTATATTTAAATAACTAATTTATGATTAAACAAAAAAATATATTAATTACTGGCGGTGCAAGCGGTATAGGATATGCAGCTGTAAATCTTTTTTTAAAAAATAATAATAAAGTAATAGTAATCGATAAAGATTCTATTAAGAAAAAAGACAAAAATTTGTATTTTTATAAATTTGATCTGACAAAGATTAAGTCTATAAAAACATTAGTAAAAAAAATAAGTACAAAGTTTAATAAAATTGATGTTTTAATTCTTAATGCAGGAATTTGTCCGTTTCGAAAGTTTTTAAAAGTTGACCAAAAACTATTTGACCTTGTTGTAGATGTAAATCAAAAATCTGCTTTTTTTTTAGCTCAAGAAGTAGCAAACACTATGATAAAAAAAAAAGTTAAAGGTAAAATTATTTTTACAAGTTCAATAAGTTCTCTATTTGGGGGGGAACTGCAAGCACACTATTGTGGAACAAAAGGTGCCATTAATCAGATAATGAAGTCAATATGTATTTCCTTGGGTAAACACAATATTAATGTTAACGCAGTGTTACCTGGTACAGTAATAACAAATATTAACAAAAAACAATTATCAAAAAATATTCCTCTAAAAAAATATTTTATTAAAAGAACTCCACTAAAGAGACTTATTACCTCAGAAGAGATAGCTAAAGTAATGCTTTTTCTTGCATCAGACTATTCTTCAGGAATAAGTGGTGAAACAATATTGGTGGATGGTGGTATGGGAATTAATTTTCAATAATAATAATGAAAAAAATAAAACATAGTATTTGTTTACCAATTTTTGCAAACCCCGGAATGCTATCTTTTAGAACACCTAATTATAAAAAAATAAATTTTAAAGATTTAAAAAAACTTGTAAAAAAATGTGATGAAAGTAAATTAAATTCTATATTTATCGCTGATCACACATACCTTGGCAATAAAGGTGAGATTTTTGAGTGCACTGCCTTAATGGCGGCATTTGCATCAATCACAAAAAAGATAAATATTGGATCAATACATCTTGCCAATAATTTCAGACATCCCACAATAGTGGCAAAATATTTTTCAACACTTAGTCATATTACGGATGGAAGAGTGATACTTTTTTATGATTATGCATGGCGACAAAGTGAATTTTTACAAACTGGTATAGATTTTGAAAACGTTAATAAGAGAGTATTAAAAATGATTGAAGGATTAACTATTATTAAAAAATCTTTTAATAAAGATAAAGTTAATTTTAAAGGAAAGTTTTACAAAATTAAAAATTTTATATGTAATCCCAAACCCAAAAAGAAAATTCCAATATGGTTAGGTGAGACCGATAATAAATTAATGATTAAAGAAATAGTTAAAAATGCAGACGTATTTAATTCAATGCCATGTAATTTAAATGTATTTAAAAAAAAAATGGATGCGATTAAAAAAGAATGCAATAGACAAAAGAAAAAATTCACAAAAATTGAAAAATCACTAGAAACTCAAATTCTAATTGTAAAAAACGAGAAAGATTTAAAAGAAAAGATAGCCAATTTAAAAAAATTGAAAATTTATAACAAATCTTATGATACAGATATTATTTCTAGATTAAAAAAACTTAACAAAAAGCATGTTGATTATGAAAATATTGATACATTAAAAGATGAATTTTTTATTGGAACCATTGATGAAATTAGAGAAAAAATAAAAAAATACTCAAATTTAGGTGTAAATCATTTTATGTTTTGGCCAATGGATTTTCCAGAGAGCTACACTATAGATAAATTGATCAATAAAATAGCGTAATTTAATTGTTAGATAAATATTATGAAATCTGAATTTGAAAAAAAAAAATTTAAAGTAATTTTAGACTGCATAAAAAATGCACCATATTCTTTAACTTTAATTTTTTCTAATTTTTTATCTAGTTTTTTGTCAGTTATAGGTCTACCACTATTAATTTTTGCTTATCAATATTCTCAATCTGAAAGTAAAGAAGAATTGCCTTATAATGAAAAACTCGAATATATTTTTCAAATAATTCAAATAGACTTAAATTTTTATTCTCTTCTAACTGTCTCATTAATATTAATTATTTTGGGTCAAACCTGTTTAGGGTTCATCGAACTTATGAACAGATATATACATATTAAAGTAGTCAGAGATAATTCGATAAAACTTATAAATTATTTTAAAGATGCTAAATGGATAAAAATTTTAGAGGATAAATCAGGAAAATTTCAATATGCCATGAATAATGAAAGTTTATCATCAGCTCAAGTAGTATTAGACTCTTTAAGACTAGCCTCAGCATCAATTCAAATTATTTTTTACATGGTAACTAGTATTTATTTTAGTCTAAAAATAACCAGTATTCTTTTAGTATTTTTTATTATTATGGGAATTATTACAATTATTGCCACATCTAAAATAAATTTTTTAGCAAATTTGTTTAATTTAGGAAGAGTTCATATAGCTGAGTCAGTATCAAACATAAGTAATAATAAAAAGTACATTAAATCCTCATCAATACCATTTTTTTTTGAGGAAATTTATTCAAAAATTAAAAAAGCTTGGGATTATGATTGGTCATTACATTTGATAAGTTTTTTCTTGAGGTATATTTTATTTATCTTAACAGTAATTATTTTTTCATCATTATTAGTTTTTTATAAAGAGCTAAATACAAGTTTTGAAGAGGTAACTATAACTATATTGATTTTTTTAAGAACTACACCAGTTTTTCTAAAGCTTTCAGAAAGTTATAGCTCAATAAATGAGCAAATTCCTGCTCATGAAAATTTTAAAAAAAGGTTAAATGAATTTAAATATAATAAAGAAAAAATTGGAAAAATAAAATATATCCCAAACACAGGTATTTATTTTACAAATGTTTCATTTAAATACCCAAACACCAAGAAAAATATAATTTCAAAATTAAATTTAAAAATTGAACCAAAAAGATCTTACGCAATAATTGGTGAGTCTGGATCAGGAAAGACAACTATTATTGATATGATTGCTGGGTTATTACAGCCTACAAGCGGTTCTATATATTATGGAAACATCAATCATAAACATATAGATATTATTTCGTTCAGAAAAGAAATTTCTTATATTTCACAAAATATTTCATTATTTGATGGAACAATTAAAGAAAATATTTTGATGGGAAGAAATAAAACTTTAAAGGAAATTGTTAAAGCATGTAAGTCTACGTTGGCCTATGAGTTTATAAATAAAATGCCTGGAAAATTTAACACGAAACTTGGTGAAAATGGATTGAAAGTTTCTGGTGGTCAAAAACAAAGAATTTTACTTGCTAGGGCACTTCTAAGTGATAGCAGTATAATTATTTTAGATGAGGCAACAAATCAACTTGATGAAATTACAAGCGAATATATTAAAAATTCTATTAAAAAGTTAGAGAGACTTAAGACGATTATAATTATTTCTCATGACAAAAACATTGAAAAAATAGTAGATAAAACATTAAAAATTTAAAAAACAGATATATTATTTAATTTTAAGTTCTCTAATTAAGGCTTTTGCCAAATCTTCTCCACATATTTTCTTATCTTCTTCATTAAATTTTTCATTGTAGAAGAAAAAGCCAGGTTTCCTTAATTGATGACAAGTTTTTGATATAGAAAGTATCAATGATTTTATTTTTTTTTCAAATTGTTTAGGTTTTATTTTAAGATTTATACTAATAGCTTTTTGAATATCCTCGTAAAGGTTGTTTATATTGGTATTGGTTACTGTTAATCCTAAAAACGAAAAAACGAAATATTTTAAAGTTACTACGGGTTTTTTAATAAGCATGGCCTCAAACCCACTACTTCCGTCAACAACAATAACTAATTTTGATTTTCTAATTAGCTTCATTCCATCAGCATATATAGGAACTAATTCAACATTAGGAAGTAAATTTATTCTTTTATAAAATTCAATTTTTCTTGCATGAGATGTAAACATTGCAGGATGTTCTTTTACATATAACTTGCAATTTGATGGAATATTTTTTGAAATCAGTTCAACTAAAAATGCTTGATTCATAAAATCGTTACCTTTTAATAGTGTTGAAGTCTCAGGTATCAAATGTAGTGGCAAATAAACATAATTTCTTTTCATATCAGGCATTTTTATTGAAATTAAAGATTTAAGCATTTTTCTTAAAAAAATTTCGTCTTTAATTTTCCATATTAAGTTATATTCTTTTAAAAATTTCAGGTGTTTATATCTAAATCCAAAAAAATGTATTAGCTGAAAATAAGTATGTTTAAAAATTGTATATATAATATCTCCAAAAAATTTGTTTAGAAAATTTTTTTTTTGCATTTGAGATATTTGTTTTCTTACTGTATCCCTGTCTAAACTTACTACACCTTTTTTTTGAGTTTCTTTAAATAAGTAGTCTAAATTTTTTGGTAAAAAATTATTTAATTTTTCATAATAATTCCTTATTTTGTCGTCATAAACATATATATCATTCGAAAAAAAAATATAATTTTTATACATCGTAGGATGAGCAACTAAAACTTTTGCTCCATATTTTTTTGCTAAAACATTTAAAATTGAAATTTCTAAATTTGACAAGCCATTTGAAATATAAACAACATGTGGTTTTAATTTTAATAAAATACTTTCTATTTTTTTTGAAAGGCTAACAAAATCAATTAATATTTTTTGATTATTTTCTTTTGTATAATAGGATCTATAAGCATATATATCATTAATATAGACTCTGCCGTATTCCCTATCTGAGGAAATAATTTTCCATATATTCTTGTCAGAAATTTTCTCAAAATAGTTTAAATAATTTTTATCAATTTTTTGATTTTTTCTATTCACTGAACTTGATAAATCAAAGTATCTAGCATCTAGTTTGCTTTTTTTTAGATATTTAAGGTTATCAATTTCTAATTTACTTTTTTTTTGATAATGACGATATAGAAAACTAAATTCAATTTTAGGATTTTTTTTTTTTAAAATTTTAAATGCATCAATAATGTATCCCATATTAAGTGATGTTGGGTAACACAATATTCTCATTATAATCTTAGTTCCAATTTTAAAGAATTGTAGACATCTTCACCTGTTATTTTAAATGACTCTTCTGAAACATTATGATTCATATAGTAAAATGTGTCTGGCTCTCTTAAATTAAATCCATTATTAATTATAAAGTTTATAAGCATTTTCAATTTTCTTTCTCTTAATTTTGGATTAATTTTTTTTAAATTAATTGCTTTGACAATATCTTTATTTAAATTAGAGAAGTTTGTATTTTCTATGGATAAACCTAAAAAACTATAAAGAAAATTCGCCATCGTCAAAACTGGTACGCCAAGCAGAATAGCTTCAATTGCTGAGGAACCATCAAGTATAACGACTAGCTTTGCCCTCTTGACTAATTCGGTTCCAGATAATCTAAAATTCACAATTTCTACATTTGGTAGTTTTGATATTTCCTGATAAAATTTCGAACCCCTTGAATGCGCCTCTATCATAGAGGGATGTTCTTTTATTAATAATTTATAATTTATAGGTAAATTTTTAGAAAGACTTTGAATTAAAAAAAATTGGTCCATAAAAGTATTTCCATTTAATTGTGTAGAACCTTCGGGTGTTCTATGTAAAGGATAATATATATAGTTACAATTTAAATTATCGTATTTATATTTTTTTAAATATTGAAGAGACGAAAATAATTTATACTTCTCAACGATTGGAGAAAAAAATTCATATTTTTTATGATACGAAAGTTTGAAGATTTTAAAATTAAATTTAAACAATATAAATGCAATTAGATGTTTAAAGCAAAAAGTTAAAAATAATATTAAACTCTTAAATAAACTTATATTTATTCTATTTGCCACATTCGATACATACTCAGCGTCGCTACTCATCTTACCAGGCAAGGTTATTTCTTTGTATAGTTTATTAATTCTATAAATATTTTTCTTTTTTATTTTTTGTTTTAAATAAAGTTTTTCAATATTTGGATATTTATAATACATATTTTTTGCATAATAAAAAAAATTCTTAATTCTGAAGGGAGAGGATGTAATAAACTTTGTTTTTAATTTTTTACATAATTTTTCAAAGATTATTGAGTCAAATGATGCTACAGCAGTTGGCCAATAAACTACATCTGGCTTAAAAGCTTCAAGTTTTTTTTCAATAAATTTTATTTTTTTTATTGAAATAGATAAAATTTGATTTTTAGTAGAAATATTAGATTTATACCCATCTAAGTCTTGAATATATCTTCTTCCAAGCGATCTATCTACAGAAATACATTTCCATAAATTTATTTTTAACTTATTTTCAATGTAATCAAGATAAACATAATCTATGTCATCTGAATTATCGCGTAATTTTTTATCAAAAAAAACTTTGACCTTATTTTTTTTTGAAAATTTTTCTAAATCTCTTGAGTTATTTCTGCTCAAAATATCACTACAAAAAAAAGCTATTTTAATGTTTTTATTCTTTAACAATTTTTCACTAGCCGATAAAATATATGGACAACTCCCATTTGATAAAACAAATAATATTTTCATCAAGAATTTGTAAAGTTAGTTTTTTTTAAAGAGTAGGTAAATTCATCTATGTAATAATTATTTTTAATTTTATATAAATTTTTGATTACACTTATTTTTTTAAATTTATTTTTCTCTAAAACTCGAATTCCTGCTTTATTTATGCTGTAAACTCCTGCAAAACAGGACCTCATATTTAATAACTCAAAAGCAATATGGCAACAAATACTTATAGCTTCGAAAGCTAGATTTTTGCCATGATGTTTTTTTTCACCAATAAAATATCCTAAATAACAAAAAGAATGATTCCAATTTATATCAATTTTAATATTACCAACATGTTCATTATTATGAAAAATACCAAATAAAATAACTGAGTCACTTTGATTACATGATTTAACAAACTCCCTTAAGCTTTTTATGTTATATTTTTTCCATCTTGTTTCCAAATACTTGTTAATATTTTTATCTTTTAACCAGAATAAATATTTATTATTACAATATTTAGTATTAATTTTTTTAAGGTAAATTTTTTTACCTAAAAACTTTCTATTTTTAATTTTTTTAATTTTATTTAACAATTTTAAAATTTAAATTATAATTTTGTAAAAACGATTTAGCTCTTATTGGATTATTATCTCCAAAATTAAATAAGCTGCCACAAGCCAATGCAGAAATATTTGTCTCTTGAAACGCGTCCTTCATATGATTAAAGTTACCAGCACCACCACAAGCAATAATAGGTAAATTACAGCTTTTTACAACTTGCTTAATAAGATCTATATCATACCCTTTCATTTGACCATCATTATCAATACTGTTTATGAATATTTCACCAGCTCCACTGATTTGACATTTTTTAATATGATTTGAAAGTGATATATTTTCTATTTTTTGCCCACATTCAGAAAACAATAAATATTTACCAGATTTATTGTCTTTTTTAACATCAATTGAAACGACAATAGATTGCTTACCAAATAAATCACTTGCTTTGGTAATTAAACTATAATTTTCATAAATTATAGAATTGATAATAATTTTATCTGCGCCTGACCTGAATAGTGTTTTAATATCTTCTAAATTTTTAATACCTCCTCCTAAAGCAAGAGGCATAAAACAAACTTTTGATACTTCCTCTAAAACTTCTAGAAGAGGTTTAATTGAACGTTCATTTTTATCAATATTTAAAAAAATCAATTCATCTGCATCACTGTCATTATATATTTTTGAACTTCTGATTGGATTACCAACATCAATAAATTTGTCAAAGGATTTAGTTTTTACTAATCTATTTTTTAATAAAAGTTGTACTGGTATAATTCTTTTCTTTAGCATTATATTTACCAGTTACAAAAATTATCAATTATTTTTAATCCATACTTCTGACTTTTTTCTGGATGAAACTGAAAACCGATTACATTTTCTTTAGCTACTATTGAGCTAAAATTTTGAGAATAATAAGTTTCTCCAACTGTATAACTTATATCGCTGGGACAAAATTTGTATGAATGAACAAAGTAAAAATCCATATTATCTTTAATACTGTTCAATACCGGATGATCTTGTGAAATTTTTACTGTATTCCAACCAATATGCGGTAGATAATCTTTAGAATTATTTTTAATTTTCTTTACTTCCCCGGGAATTAAATTTAATCCTTCAGTTGGTCCACTTTCTTCTCCTATTGAAGCTAAAATCTGCATTCCCAGACAGATACCCATTATTTTTTTTTTTGTATTTGAAAATTCAAAAATTTTTTGCTTTCCTCCACTTTTAATTAATCCATTCATAGTTTTTGAGAAATTTCCTACCCCAGGAATAATAGCTTTGCTATAAGAGTCATCTAAATTTTCTGCTTCGATTACTTTATAAGGCTTATTCAAGTAAGTTAGAGCATTACAAATAGATTTTAAATTGCTATAATTGTGATCGATTACTGCTATCACTTATTTTCTGTTTCTTCTTCTATTCCGTGTTCTCTCAGTTTTTTTATGGAATATTCTCTTTTCATGGGAGAACTTTTATCCCATTTCTTTTGATCAGGAAGCTCCGAGCTTTCCTCTAAAGCATTTGGATCAACATCTGCGGGATAAACTGAATGAGATTTTGCGATTTTATTAAACTCTTTTTCGTTAATACCTATGTATTTGAGGAAAATATCTAAACTTTTAGGTCTTTTTCCGTCATACTCATCAATATTTTTTTTTGCTAAATTTTGACCAATTCTATTGTTTCGTATATCTATGGCAGAAAGATGGGCAGTTCTTCCTGAGCCTCTTTTTATAAATTTAATATAATCCCTTATTCCTTGCATCTGACACTCTACTTTTTCATAAGCATATTCTGGTGGAATACCAGAATTTAGATCCTCTTGCCAATCTAATTCCTTTTTAATAGTTTCAACTTGTTTTTTTACATCCCAAGGAAAATAGCTTCCTAAACAAATGGATCTATAATTTAAATTTTTCAAATCATTTAAATTTGGATATACGTATGGTGCAAGATCTCTCCGTTCAATTGTTTTATCATTTAACATTTCATACATATCGTCAGCAGTAATACCCAAATTTACAAATTTGTTAAATCTCTCTTCATCAACTTCCTCTGTTTGATTTAAAGTGTCTTCATAAGAATAATATGCAGTATATTCACCTTGGGGTTCGCCCCAAATAACCAATGGTACTTTTTCTTTAATTGCAACCTGCATAGGATATGCAAAAACTCCAGAATGACAATGCCAACAAAAGTCTCCTTTTCTCAAAAATGTTTCAAGCATTAGTTTTTGAATAATCTTCCAATTAGGGGTGAAGGTAATTACATCTACTCCTAATTTTTTAAATATTTTTGTTCTATTTTCAATTAATTTTGGTCTAAAAAAACTGTGATCGAAACTAACGACTAGACACTTGAGTTTAAATTCATTTACCAATTTATATAATGTAAAAACACTATCCTTACCGCCTGAAAATGGAACGATACAATCATAATTAAATTTTGATTTATACTGATCAACTATTTTTTTGAATTCAATTGCTTTTTGTGACCAATCAATTTTTTCTTTTTTAAACTTATGCTGATTGCAAATATTGCATTCTCCATGAGCATCGAATTCTATTGTTTCATGTGTTTCAGGTAAAAGACATTTTGAGCAAGATTTCATAATTAAATTGTTTTTATATATCTCATTTTATTTGATAATCAAAATTTAAAAAAACTTTAATTGTTTCTAGCGCATTATTAAATAAGTAATTAGGAAAATTTTTTTTCTTAGTTGCTACTTCAATAAAATATTCAACTGAATTTTCCAAAGATTTATTTGAAATATCTCCTTTGAGATTTCTAAAATTTTTTTTAGGAGGTTTCTTAAACAATCCATTTTTATCAAAACAATTTCTGGGACCAAATTGAAATACTTTACCTTCTTGATATTTTAAAATTTTGTTTGAATAAATAAAAGTCATCTCATCAGTCATAGGACAAGCATATGATAAGAAAATATTTGCAGTTTTGTTATTTAAAAATTGTATTGATATCAAGCAAGTATCAATTTTTTTTTTTGATGAAATACCTATCTCTGAAATTAAATATTTTTTTATTTTACCAAAAATATTGATTGCTAAATTGATTGAATGTACGCCCCAATTACCAGTGATTCTTTGAAGGATATCTTTAGATGTGAACCTCCAATTATTTTTAAATTTTTTAAGATAAGCGATGCCTGTAGATGATTGGTAAGACATACCAATTAAATCTTTGTCGAAGTTTTTTTTATTTTTAATATATTTATATAATTTTGAGTGTAACAAATTATAGTTAAAATATATTCTGGATTTTAGCTTTTTTGGGTAATTAGAAATTATTTTAAGCTGTTTGTTATTTATTAATCCTGGTTTTTCACAAAATATATATTTATTAGAATTTTTAAAATAAGTTAAATATTTAAAATGAGTGTTTGAAGGTGAAGAAATAAATATAGAGTAACATTTATTCTTTAACTCAATTAAATCATTAGTGTAAGTTACTTTTTTACAAGGATTGTTTTTTCGTAAATTTGATAATTTTTGTTTCTTATATGAATAAACTAATATATTTTTTACTTTTGAATTTTTATTAATTATATCAATTAACTTTTTACTATGATTTCTATATCCTATAATTCCAACAGTATTTTTAGGCATTTCCAAAAGTACACCTATCACACGGATATAAGTTTTTTCTCATATTGTTAATATGCATATATCTATAATGATTATACTCCTCAGAGTTCCAAATTTCAGAAATTGTATTATTTTGTACGTTCCATTTAGAAAGTTCTGATTTATAGTCATAATCACAAGGATTTGCTTTACCATCATGCCAAATAAACATTCTGTGCCACAACTGATGACAAGGCTCATTCATATATCCAATTGGATTATTATATGAATTTTCCCATGGGGTATAGTCAACGAGCTGAACGATATCAACGTACTCTCCTACTTTTGACTTCATTTCATTAATATTTTGATCCTCTTTAATTTTAACTCCACTTATTTTTGTAATGGTATTTGTGTTTGGAAAATCGCTTTTTTTTATTTTACTAAATAATTCTAAATTTTTAAAAATTTTGTCATAATTTCCATTAATTCTTATTTTTTCATAGGTTCCTTTATCTGTTGCATCTACAGAAAAAACAATTTCAGCAAAGTTTGCATCTAGTAAATTTTTAATTAAATTTTCATTTAACATAGAAGCATTAGTATTGATTTTAAAACCCAAAAATTTGTTTTTTGAGTATTTTACCATGTCAATAATATCTGGGTTAAGAGTCGGCTCTCCTCTTGAGGCTAATGTGACTGCTTCAATCTTTCCTTCAATTTCATCTATTATTTTTTTGTATAAATCAATGCTCATGTGCCCCATAAAACCATTTGACTTTCCAGAAAAAGATTTATCGGCCTGATAACACATAACACATCTAAAGTTACATATAGACGTAGGTTCTATTTGAATATTTGGTGGATAATCGTCTATTTTGAATAAAGCTGGATAAACATTATACCTATATTTGTATAATAAAAATCTTACTAAATCTTCATCTTTAATTTTTGAGATTTTTAAAATATCCTGACCTTCTAAAAAAAAATCTTCTTTTGAAAATTTTTTATTTTCAATTTTTTTTTTATAAGAAGTTAAGTAATTTTCAATTATATTTATTTCATTATTTTTTAATTTTGAAAATATTTCTGAACTTTTTAAATTTTGTATTCTAATATATACATTATCCAATTGTTTTATATTTTGTTCAAAACTATCATCAGAAAATCCACCCTTAGAATTGATTAAATTTTTATCAGGAACTATTTTTTCTTTCATCTTACAAATAAATTTTTTTTATTATTTAATAAATAAACATCTTTGTTTCTTGCAATATAATTTACAACATTATCCATAGTAATATTTTTTTTACTTTTATAAAAGTTTAATAATACTCTTTTAATTAAATCAAAGTCTTCTTTATAGTCTAATGTATAT
>MDTG01260425.1_pt1 | contig 12101 bp, 14 predicted proteins | sample 811421 | NCBI WGS metagenome assembly MDTG01 (sample SAMN05326645, study PRJNA326480) | marine metagenome | isolation source: seawater | place: Pacific Ocean: South East | collected 2011
GTTTCCTCTTTATTTATTTGTTCAATCCTCAGAGCATCAATAGTTATATCCTGAGTAGCAGATGAGATTGCAATTGCAAGCCCAACACCAATAATTACAGCTAGATTTTGTGTGGGTTCTAAAACACTCCAGATTATCAAACTAATTAAAATGATAGTTTGCATTAAAATTATTATAGATTTTCGATGACCAAATTTATTAGTCAAAAATGGAAGACGAAGCCTGTCAATTATTGGGGCCCATAAAAAATTTATTGCATAAACTCCAAAGATCAGCCCTGCCCATCCAATAGTGCTTCTGCTTAAACCTTCTTCTTTTAACCAAAGTGATAGAGCGCTTCCAATAAGCACCCACGGAAAACCACTGATCACTCCTAAGAGTAAAATCCTAATCATTCTTCGGTCGTAATAAGCTCCAAAAAGAGATTTTAATTTATTTGAATCTAGCGATATTGAACTCATGTATTGATGTTAATGAATTTATTTATAAATAAAACTTTTAATCGGATAGATTGCTGAGCCATTTAATCAAATCAGCCCTATCTTGATCTTTTTTAAGCCCGTTGAAGTTCATTTTTGTACCAGGTACATATTTTTTAGGCTTAAGTAAAAATTTATTCAGTTCTTCTACGCTCCAGTCTCCACCAAAATTTGCCAATGCTCCTGAATATGCAAAGCCATCAGATGAAGCCTTACTTCTATTAACTATTCCCCACATAGCAGGGCCAACTTTATTTTCACCACCTTTTTGATATGTATGACAAGAGGCACATTTTTTGAATAATTTCTCGCCATTTGCTAAATCAGCTGACGCAAGTAACGGAGTAATTTCAGGTAAAACTTCAAAAATGTCCACTTCCTCTACTTTTTCACTTGTGTTATTGCTGTCAGGAATTTCTATCTTATAGGCTAATTCTTTTGGATATTCAGGGTGAATAGTCATATCTGCTATTTTTGAAAATGCTGCAGCCAAAAGCAAAGCAAGTATTATTGCACCTAGAATTTTATTAGTTTCCATATTAAAAAGAGAAGTTTATGTTTAAAAATATAGCACTTAAAACGGATATTTGTCGCATTCATGAATGATACTGTCATACTTATTCCTGTCAGGTTAAAAGCCACTAGGTTCCCCAATAAGCCATTTGCAAAAATAGCGGATATTCCTATGCTTCATTATGTATATAGGGCTACCTCAAAGTTTTTTTCGAATGTTTACTTAGCAATTTGTGATGATGAGATAATGGATTATTGTAACGAAAATAATCTTCCTTATATCTACACTAGTCCTAGCCATCTCTCTGGAACCGATAGAATAGGAGAAGCAGTATCTATATTAGAAAAAAAAATAGATTTTAAATTTATTATTAATGTTCAAGGAGATATGCCATTTATTCAAAAGGAATATATCTTGTCATTAAAAGAAAAGCTTTCTCAATATAAAATGTCTACCTTAGCTTGTCCTTTCAAAAATAAGATTGAAGCTGAAACCCCCTCTAAAGTTAAAGTAGAAGTAAGTAATATTATGAATCCTGTAGCTTTAGATTTCTCAAGGATTTTAATAGACCCCTCTAAAATTAATAAAAGTATCTTTCACCATATTGGTGTGTATGGATATCAAAAAAAATTTTTGAAAAACTATATTTCTCAAAAACCATCTAAGAGAGAATTGGAGGAAAAACTTGAACAATTAAGAGTCTTAAAGAATACAAAAATAAGTATTACTCTCATAGAACAAGAGATATTGGGTGTTGATACCATAGAGGATTTAGATAAAGTGAATCGATTATTACAAGACAATGAGTAAAAAAATTTCATTTCAAGGTGTTGAGGGAGCATATAGCCACCTTGCTGTTCAAGAGTTTTTTCCCGGGTCGACAGCAGTTCCATGTAAAACTTTCGAAAAAGCAATATCAATGGCAGAGTCAGGAGCTGTGGATTATGCCATGATACCCATTGAAAACTCTGCTGCTGGAAGAGTTGCAGATATTCATCGCTTACTACCAAAGTCAGAATTACATATTAATTTTGAACATTTTCAAAGAGTTGAACATAAGCTATTAATTCACCCAGACTCTAAATTAGAAAAAATTAAAAAAATAATTAGCCATGAGCAAGCATTAGCTCAGTGTAGTGATAAAATACAAAAATTAAATTTTGATATTCTTATCGGTGCCGATACAGCTGGATCTGCTAAAAATATTATGGAAAATAAAGTTTTAGATACTGCAGCAATAGCTTCAAGTCTTGCATCTAATATTTATAACTTAAAAATAATAGATGAGAGTTTTGCAAATTCTAAAAATAATATCACAAGATTTTATATAATGTCCAAGGATGAAAATTTTGAATATGAAGCAAAAAAAGATTACATATCATCTTTTTTATTTGCTGTGAAAAATACCCCAGGCTCTCTTTTTAAAGTTATGGGAGGATTTGCAACCAATAATGTAAATATGATTAAATTAGAAAGTTATAATTATGGCGCAGATTTTGTTATTACAGAATTTTATTGTGAAATAGAAGGACACCCTGAACAATTAAATACAAAACTTGCTCTTAACGATATGAATCATTACTGTTCAAAAGTTAGAAAACTAGGTGTTTTTGAAAAATCTAGTTATAGATCAAGACAATAACTTCATATTTTGTTGGATACCTGTTATAAATTAATTTGAGAATTACATGGGCAGTTTTTTGTGCTAATCCGGTCAGGTTCGAAAGAAAGCAGCCGTAACATGAAAAATTGGGTCGTGTAATTCTCCTACAAAACATGAAACATCAATCGAATATTCTTGCCCTAAAGTATAGACCAAAAGATTTTAAAGATTTGATTGGTCAAGAGTATCTTGTGGAAACCATTCAAAAATCAATACAATTAAATAAAATTCCAAATGCTTATATTTTTACTGGAATAAGAGGAGTTGGCAAAACTACAACTGCGAGAATTGTTGCCAAAATGTTAAATTGCACAGTATTCGATGACTCTAAAAATCCAGATTTATTGAATTGTGAGCAAGCAATCGCCATTTCAGAAGATAGACATCCTGATGTGATTGAAATTGATGCAGCTTCCAATACTAGTGTAGAAAACGCTAGAGAAATTATTGAAAATGTAAAATATAATCCAGTTCTAGGTAAATACAAAGTCTACATTATTGATGAAGTACATATGCTTTCAAAAAGTGCCTTCAATGCATTATTAAAAACATTGGAGGAGCCACCTCCTCATTCAAAATTTATTTTTGCCACTACAGAAATTTCAAAAGTCCCTTTAACAATTTTATCTAGATGTCAAAGATTTGATCTTAAAAGAATAGAAAAGAAAGTTTTAGCACAGTTTATTGAATTAATTGCAAAAAAAGAAAATATTCTAATTGAAAAAGATGCCCTTAATTTAATTGTAAAAGGCAGCGATGGATCAGTAAGAGACTCCTTAAGTATTTTAGATCAGGCCAACGTTTTTAAATCTGATGAAAAGATTAAGTCTAGTGAGATTATAAATATGCTTGGTTTCTCAAAACAAAGTGATCTTTATAATTTATCAAAAAATATTCTTGAGAATAACCTTAGTGACTTAATTACTGCTCTTGATGATATGTATCAAAGAGGTTCTGAAACTTCAAAGATACTTGAAGATATGATGAATATAATAAATTGGTCATGTAAAATTAAAATTAATAAAAACTTATTGAAAGACGAGTTTTTAACAGATGATGATAAAAATTTTGCATCATATGTTTCGCAATATGATCATGGCAAATTAAATATTTTTTGGCAAAGTTTGATCAAAGGATATGATGAAATAAAAATTTCACCTAGCCCCCACACTACTCTTGAAATGATTTTGCTAAGGTGTGCATTCCTCTTAAGCGATCATTCCTCGGCCAGTCCAGAAGAAAAAAAAAAGTCTGAGTCAAATCAAAAAGAGATAAAACCCTCTCCAAACTTAGATAATGCTATTCAAAATAAGGTTGATAACGAAGATTTATCTTTAAGGGAAAAAATTGATATGCATCAAAATTTTTTTCAATTTTATGGTAAAAACTTTTCACCACTTATGGCAGGAATAATAATGGAAGAGTGTGAGATATTTTATTTTTCAGAAAAAGAAAAAAAAATAATAATTTATGTAATAAATGAAAATTTTCAGGGCAATGTGGAGTTTAAGCAAAACCTCCAATCAGATTTTGAAATTGATATTGTGGTCAAAAAAAATATAAATACTTTAGAGTCTATTAAAATGCATCACAAAAAAGAATTAATTGAGCAAGAAATGCAAACTGATGACTTCAAAAAAGTTCTTGCTAAATTTCCTAATGCTAAGATTATAGATATTGAAGACATAGAAAGAGGTGATGGAAATGATGGGTAATATGGGCGGAATGATGAAAAAAGTTCAAGAAATGCAAGCTAAAATGCAAGAAATGCAGAAAGAACTAGAAAATAAAACCATTAATGCTGAGTCTGGTGGAGGAATGGTAAAGATTGTTATGAATGGAAAACAGATTGTTCAATCTATCAATATAGATCCATCTCTTATGTCAACAGAAGAGAAAGAAGTATTAGAAGATTTAATTAAAGCAGCTCTTAATCAGGCTAAAGAAAAAGTAGAAGAAATGTCAGCTGAAGAAATGAAAAAAATTACTGGTGGACTGCCTTTGCCTCCAGGCATGAAGATGCCTTTTTAATTTGCCTCAAGACGAACTACAAAAATTGATAAATCTTATCTCAAGACTGCCAGGAATAGGTCAAAGATCTGCACAGAGAATCGCTTTATATTTAATTAAGAATAAGCAAGAACTTATGTTGCCTTTTGAAGAAAGCCTAAGAGAAACAGCATCAGTAGTCAAAAAGTGTGACAGTTGTGGAATACTTGATGTAATCTCTCCATGTAAGATATGTTCTTCAGAGGATAGATCTAACAACAATATTTGCATTGTTGAGGATATGGCAGATGTATGGGCATTTGAGAGATCAGGTTATCACAAAGGACTATATCATGTAATTGGCGGACTTTTATCAGCCTCCAAAAACTTTACAGAACAAGATTTAAAATTAAATAAATTAAAAGAAAGAATAGAAAGTTTAAAGGTTCAAGAAATTATTCTTGCTCTTAGTGCTACTATAGAGGGGCAAACTACAGCCCTTGTTATAAAAGATGCATTAGAGGATTTAAATATTAAGATTACTCAACTTGCTTATGGGGTTCCGGTAGGAAGTGAAATACATTATTTAGATGACAACACCCTTGGTGCAGCTTTAGAGTCAAGAAAAAACCTAGGATAATTTAGTAGAAATTTTATCATCAAACAAAATTGATTTTTTTGTTTTTAAATCAATATTTAAATTGAGTATTTCATAGTCTGCAAAAATATTATTTTCATTATCAGTCATTCTTAATTTTATTATCAGTTTTTTTCTTTCAAGGATTATGTCATCTAATAAGATTAAAAATTCTTCTCCTAGTTTTATTTCTTTTTTGTAGTTGATTTCACATTTAACAACAAAAACACCTTTTTTTTGATCTAATGCGTAATAATAGCCTAAGCCCAAAAACTCCAAAATAAAATCTGAGCTTTCCTCAAAGCATTGAACATAATATGCCATATTCATATGGTCATTATAATCAATCCAATTTTCTAATACTTTGCCTTTAGATATAGGGGTAGCTGGCTTAAGTTTATTTTTATCATTAATTAAATTTACTAAATCATTAAAAATTTTTAATTTTTTATTTCCCATAATTAAATTAATTATCCTATATTAAAACTAATGTTGAAAATAGTCTACGCTCCCGACCCGATTCTTAAAAAAGAATGTGTTTCCTTGCCCCAAGTTGATGATCATCATAGAGACTTGATAAAGCAAATGTTTGAGGCAATGTATAAAGCTAATGGGGTAGGCTTAGCTGCTCCTCAGATTGGATTAAATAAAAGAATTTTTATTTTGGATTCTGGTTCTAAAGAAGAGAAGAAAAAACCTCTAACTATGATAAATCCAACTTTAATATCAACAGATGACAAGATTGTACCCTATGAAGAAGGATGTTTGTCCTTTCCAGAGCATTTTGCAGAGATAGACAGACCTGATCAATTAACAATTGAATACATAGATGAGAACAATAAAAAAAAATCCCTTACAACTAATGGCTTCACCTCAAGAATAATTCAACATGAATTAGACCACCTCAATGGTGTGCTTTTTGTAGATCACTTAAGTAGACTTAAGAGGGATGTAATAATACGAAAAATGAAAAAATTTAAAAAAGAAATAAAAACTTCAAATGAAAAAAAAATATAAGTTAGTTTTTTTTGGTTCACCAGAATTTGCTTTACCGCCATTAAAAACTTTATATTTAGGAGGCTATGAAATTGTTGGAATTTATTCCCAAGAACCAAAAAAAAAATCACGTGGTATGAAAGAAATGTCTACACCCGTTCAGCAATGGGCGGAGAGTCAACTGTTACCTTTATTTACTCCTAAAAAGCTTGATCAATCATCTTTAAAAAATTTTCAATCACTCCAACCAGATGTTGCCGTTTTATTTGCCTATGGAAAAATTATTCCTACTAGTTGGCTAGATGTACCCCTTTATGGATTTATTAATATTCACGCATCTCTCTTACCAAAGTGGAGGGGAGCCGCTCCAGTTCAACGAGCTATTGAAAATGGTGATAAATCCACAGGCATAACAATTATGAAGATGAATGAAGGTCTTGATGAAGGGCCGATTATTGCTTCACAAGACATTCCAATTACAAGCAAAACAAATGGTAAATTACTAATTGAAAAAATAAGTCATGATTCCTGTTCACTATTATTTAAAAGTCTTGAAAAATACCTAACAGGAAAGATTTTACCAATCAAACAAGACAATAGTTTAAGCACTTACGCAGCTAAAATTAAAAAATCAGAAACAAAAATAATTTGGTCAAATACTGCCGTAGAATTAGACCGAAAAATAAGAGCATTTTATCCTTACCCCTCAATGTGGTTTTCACATAAGGGGACTAGATATAAGGTATTAAAAACCAATATTTTAGAAGGCAATGGAAATCCGGGTGAGGTGATAAATATACCTCTAACTATTGCCTGCAAAAAAGGTAGTTTAGAAATTTTGGAAATTCAACCAGAAGGAAAAAAGTCAATGACAGTTGATCAATTTATGTTAGGTAATGTAAGTTTTGTAATCGGTGATAATTTATCTAATGACTAATATTAAACTAACAATTGAATATTCTGGTACCACTTACAGTGGCTGGCAATTTCAAAAAGACGAAAAAACAGTCCAAGGAGAAATTGAAAAAGCAATCTTTAAATTTTGTGGAGAAAAAACAACTATTCAGGGTGCAGGTAGAACTGATGCTGGTGTTCATGCTTTGGCACAATGTGCAAATTTTAATCTAGATAAAGAATTTACAAAATACCAAATTTTAAATGGTCTTAATTTTCATTTAGGTAGTGAAAAAATTAAAATTTCTAAAGTTGAGAATGTTTCAGATGATTTCAATGCTAGATTTACAGCAAAGAAAAAAACATATCATTATCAAGTATATAACTCTCCCTCTCCTTCTGTGCTTGAGGGCGAGTACAGTATTCATGTAAGACAACCCTTAAATTTAGATAAGATGAGACGATCTATTGTCTTTTTAAAAGGCAAACATGATTTTACTTCATTTAGAGCTAAAGGATGTCAGGCCCTATCTCCTATAAGAACAATTGATAATTCAGAAATAGAAATTAGTGATAAAAAAATGATTTTTATTTTTCAGGCCCAGTCTTTTCTATATCAACAAATAAGAATAATGGTAGGTTCATTATTAGAAGTTGGTTTAAATAATAAAAAACCTGAATGGATAAATGAATTACTTTCAATTAAAAATAGATCTTTTGCTGGACCTACCATGCCTCCAAAAGGCCTTATACTTAAAGAAATAATTTATTGAAAATTTTAATTTATACACAATGTTTTGCACCCAAATTTGGCGGTATAGAGTCTGTTATGACAAATTTAGCCAAACAAGCAAACCTATTAAAACATGATGTTACAGTTTTAGCAGATGGATCAAAACACTATACTTCTATTTTTGACTCTAAACAAAAATATAAAATATATAGATTTGACCAATTAAAGTTTTTAAGAAAAAAAATTAAATCTAATTTTGCAAATGATTTGTGTAAAGAAAAAAAATTTGATGTTGCATTTTTTGATAGTTGGAAATCCTTGGAAAGTTTTAAAAGTGAAAATAAAATAAAAAAGATATGTCTGATTCATGGTAATGAGATATTAAAATTAAAAAAAATGAAAATAATTCTAAATTCTTTTAAAAATGTAGATGGAATTATTTTTAACTCCATTTATACACAAAATCTTTTTCAAAAAAATTTTAAAAAACTTAATAAAAATAAATATAGGATAATACATCCTGCTTTTATTGATAAAATTGAACCTATCAAAACAAAAAAAAAATATGATCTTTGCACGGTGGCTAGGTTAGAATATAGAAAAGGACATCATTTAGTTTTAGAAAGTTTATCCCAATTAAAAAAAGAATACGATATGGAGTTAAATTATGCCATTTTAGGTAATGGATCTGAGCTTTCAAATTTGAAAGACTTAGTTATGAAATATAATTTGATCAAACAAGTTAGTTTCATCGATGAAAATACTGAGTCCTTCAAAGTTTACAAACTTAGTAAAATCCATGTCATGCCTACCATTACCACGCCTAACAGTATTGAAGGCTTTGGTATTTCTAATGTAGAAGCTGCATCATTCGGACTACCCTGTATCGTCAGTGATAGTGGCGGAATTGCGGAGTCAGTCAGTGTTAATGGAAAAATTATAAAAGAAAACAATGTTGATGAATTGACGATTGCAATAATTGATACTTTAAAAAATATAAAAAAATTAAGTAAAAAAAGTCAGCAATTTGCTAAAAAATTTCAAAATAAAAAAAAAAATCAAAGAATATTTAAATAGTTTTTAAAACTGACTCAAATCTAGTTTTATCTAGTTCGCCTGGGTCATCACAAATAATATTTGTTATTAATAGATTTTTTATAAGTATAACAGACCGTATTAGCCTATACCCCATAAAGTTTTTTTTATGATCCCTTATTAACTGTGAGGTATTTAAAAACTCTAAATTACCATCTGATAAAAATGTAATTTCTGATTCTCCTAAGCTTTCTCTCCATAAATTTAAAACGTATGGGTCATTGGTTGTAATACAGCACATAAGATCAATTTTTTTTTTAGACATAAGATCCCCAGCCCCATTTATAAAAGGAGGAAGATGATTAATGTGACATGTAGATGTAAATGCACCAGGCACACAAATGATTAAAACATTTTTATCCTTAAATTTATCATAAAAGTTAAAGTTTTGAGTTCCATCATCTGCTACGGATCTAAGAGTTATATCGGGAAGTTTGTCCCCGATTTTAATCATTAAAGAAATTTTCTAGAGTTTTGTAATATATTTTTTCAGTTATCTTAAGATCTTCAATTGAAACACATTCATTCACTTTATGTAAAGTCTTATTAATAGTGCCAAATTCAAAAACAGGGCAAACTCTTTGCATAAATCTTGCATCAGATGTGCCACCACCTGTATCCTGCTTGGCTTCTATTCCTGTTATTTCTTTAATTGCATTTAGGCAATGGACAGTAAAAGGATTATCAAAAGCTTGAAAAGGCATTCCTCGATAAGTTAATTTTAATTTGTAAGCACAATTATTCTCACTACATATTCTTGTAAGATGCTCTTCAAAATAATTTTTAATTTTTTCTTTGTTCCAATTATCGTTGAACCTCATATCAGCAACCGTTATGAGTTTTTCTGGTATTACATTTTTTGCTTTGTTATTTAAATTAATTTGTGTGAATTGTAAGGAAGATTGCTCAAAGTATTCTGCCCCTTCATCTAAAACTTGATCATCAAAAAAAGAAATAATTTTTGACATACAATGAACAGGGTTTTGTGCTAATTGAGGGTAAGCCGCATGACCTTGTTTACCGACTATCTCAATCTCTATATCCACTGCTCCTTTTCTTCCTACTTTGATTTGATCTCCAATAATTTTTTCGGAGGAAGACTCAGTTGCTATTGAACCATCGATTCTAATATTATTTTCTTGAATCCAATTAACTACTTTATCAACACCATTAATTGAGTCTGCTTCTTCATCTCCCGTAATAATGAAGCTAATTGTTCCATTAAAATCCCTATTATTTTTAAGAAATTTAAAGACACTAACCATACTTGCAGCAGTACATCCCTTCATATCTTCAGAGCCACGACCATACAAATAGCCATTTTTTACAATAGGTTCAAAAGGAGGTGTATCCCAGTCTTCCACGTTACCTGGTGGAACTACATCAACATGACATAAGAAGTTAAAGTGTTTTGAATTAGTATTTGGTGATCCATAGGTAGCCATCAAATTAATAACTTCATAACTACCATCGCCATCAAAATTTAATTGCTTAGTTGAGAAGCCCTGCTCTTCAAATATCTTAATCAAAAAATCAAAAATATCTTGTTTAGCTGGTGTTACTGATTCAAAAGAAATTAATTTTTTTGATAATTCAATGGTATCTATCATTTAATCTCTAAGTAATTCATTAACAGAAGTCTTTGATCTAGTTTTTTCATCAACTATTTTAACTATAACTGCACAGTATAAGGATGCCTTTCCTTTGGAACTTGGCATACTGCCAGGAACAACAACAGAATAAGGTGGAACTTTACCCATGTGGATTTCTCCAGTTTCACGATCATATATTTTAGTAGAAGACCCTATAAAAACACCCATAGATAAAACAGAACCTTCACCAACAATTACTCCTTCAGCCACTTCTGATCTTGCACCTATAAAACAATTATCCTCAATTACAACAGGATTAGCTTGAAGAGGTTCTAGAACCCCTCCAATACCTGCTCCACCAGAAATATGACAATTTTTTCCAATCTGAGCACAAGAACCCACTGTTGCCCAAGTGTCTACCATGGTGCCTTCATCAACATACGCTCCCAAATTAACAAAGCATGGCATTAAAACAGCACTTTTAGCAATAAAAGCTGATCTCCTTACCACACAATTTGGAACAGCTCTAAAACCTGCATTTTGAAAATCACTAGATTGCCAGTTCTGAAATTTAGATGGAACCTTATCCCACCAATTCGTAGTACCCTCAACAACACTTGGCCCCCCAGATATCATTTCCATGTCTTGTATACGAAAGCTCAATAAAATTGTTTTTTTTAGCCATTGATTTACCTTCCATGATCCATCAATTTTCTCACAAACTCTTAATTTTCCATTATCTAAATTATTTAAAACATCGAGTATGCAATTTTGAGCTTCTTTATTTTCAATGAAATTAATTTTATCTTTTTCCTCCCAAAGTCTTTCAATAGTTTCTTTATTGCTCATAATTATCCTATTTTATTCTATTTAAAAAAATTTCCAAATTATCTGTAACATGAGAAATATACCCTTTTTCCTCTATGATTTTTTGAATATCTTCTTGTTGATTAACATCTTTATTTAGGTTGTATTCGAGGTTATTTGTCACCCATACAGTTTCCCAACCCATTGAAAATGGTTGTTTAAGATTGATATGTAAGTCTTCAAACATTGCAGTTGAGGAATTATCTAAATTAAATTTTTTTTGAAATGAGTCATATATTTCTTTGTGAGGTTTAGGCAAATAATCACTTTCTGATATATCAAAACAACCATCAAAAATATCCTCCATTTTGAGTTTTTCTAAAACTTTTTCTACGTGCCCATAGTTTGCATTTGTGAAAATAAATTTTTTACCTTTGAGATCTTTTATTGCATTTCTTAGCTTTTCATCTGGAATGACTACATCGTAATTAATTTGATGAACATATTCTAAGTATTCATCGGGATCAATTTTGTGTTCAATCATTAACCCACGGAGGGTGGTGCCATATTGATGATAGTATTTTGATCTTAAAGCTTGAGCGTCACCGGACGATAAACTTAGCTTTTCTTCGATAAAACGTCCCATTAAGATATGGACTTTATCAAATAAACCACATTCAGCTTTATATAGAGTGTTGTCTA
>MDTG01102913.1_pt1 | contig 12100 bp, 10 predicted proteins | sample 811421 | NCBI WGS metagenome assembly MDTG01 (sample SAMN05326645, study PRJNA326480) | marine metagenome | isolation source: seawater | place: Pacific Ocean: South East | collected 2011
TAGTAGCGAGGGCAGGACTCGAACCTGCGACCTTTGGGTTATGAGCCCAACGAGCTACCTACTGCTCTACCTCGCGATTTGGAGGGCAAATATACATCAATTATTGTTTTCGTACAAAATATAAGAACATTGATATACCTTTGTTTTGTGAAAGAAAAAAAACATAAATCTGGTTTCATAACAATTATGGGTAATCCTAATGTTGGTAAGTCAACTTTGATGAATTCATTAATGGGACTTGATTTGTCAATAATTACTCACAAAGCTCAAACTACCAGACATAGAATTTTAGGAATTGTTAATGGAGATAATTATCAAATGGTTTTATCTGATACTCCTGGAATTATTAAACCTGCTTATGAGATGCAAAATTCAATGATGAACTTTGTTAAAGAGGCAATAAGTGATGCTGATATTTTGATTTATATGATTTCAATAGGTGAAACTAAGATTAAAGATGATCTTCTTTTTAAAAAAATTCAAAATAGTAGTGTTCCGGTTATTGTATTAATAAATAAAATTGATATTTCCAATCAGGATGAAGTTTCTGCATCCCTAAAGACTTGGGAAGAATTAATTCCTAATGCATCTATTTATTCAATATCAGCATTAACTGGTTTTTTTATACCTGAACTTGTTGAAATTCTAAGAACTCATTTGCCTGAGGGTCCAGAGTATTTCCCAAAAGATCAAATAACAGATAAGCCGGAACGGTTTTTTGTAAATGAAGCTATTCGGTCTCAAATTCTTGAACATTATACACAAGAAATTCCTTATTCTGTTGAAGTTGAAACTGAGGAGTTTATTGAAGATGAAAAAATAATTAGAATTAGATCAGTTATTATTGTGGAAAGAGAAAGTCAAAAAGGAATATTAATAGGGCATAAAGGAAAAAAGTTAAAAACAGTTGGGGTTGGAGCTAGAAAATCTTTACAGACTTTTTTTGGTAAAAAAATACATTTAGAAACCTATGTAAAAGTATCAAAAAATTGGAGATCAAATATTCAGCAGTTGAAACGATTTGGTTATCAAAAATAGTTGTTTAGTTCACTTGAAATAAAAAAGATTATTTTTGCTCAAAATTTATAATATTGGGAAATATAGTAGCTATAGTGGGTAGGCCAAATGTTGGTAAATCAACATTTTTTAATAGAATGATCCAAAGAAGGGAGGCTATTGTTGATTCTCAAAGTGGAGTTACTAGAGATCGTCATTATGGTAAATCTGATTGGAATGGAAGAGATTTCACACTAATAGATACAGGAGGATATGTTGAAAACAGTGATGATATTTTTCAAAAGGAAATTGATAAGCAAGTAAGTTTAGCTATTGAAGAAGCTGATAATATTATTTTTATGGTAGATGTTGAAGATGGAATCACTGGTATGGATGAGGTAATATCTAAGCTTTTGAGAAAATCCCAAAAACCTGTTTTTATAGCTGTAAATAAAACTGATAATTCTAAAAGATTAGAGAGCTCATTAGAGTTTTATACTTTAGGTTTTGAAAATGTTTTTCCTATTTCAGCTATTAATGGAAGTGGCAGTGGAGAACTTTTAGATAAGCTTGTTGAATCATTCGCAGATGATTCTTCCGAAATAAAAAGCTTATTACCTAGGTTTGCTGTAATTGGAAGGCCAAATGCTGGTAAATCCTCATTTATTAATGCCTTAATTGGTGAAGAGCGATATATAGTAACTAAAGTTGCTGGAACAACAAGAGATAGTATAGATACAAAATACAATCGTTTTGGTTTTGAATTTAATTTGGTAGATACTGCAGGAATTAGACGAAAATCTAAAGTCAAAGAAGATATTGAATTTTATTCTGTAATGAGATCTGTTAGAGCAATTGAAAATAGTGATGTTTGTATTTTAATTTTAGACGCTGAAAGAGGTTTTGATGGTCAGGTTCAGAATATATTTTGGCTTACTCATAGAAATAATAAAGGAATTTTGATATTGGTCAATAAGTGGGATCTTATTAACAAAACAACTGATTCAGTCAAAGAATATAAAACTAAAATTCTAAACGAAATTTCACCCTTTGAGGACGTTCCAATTTTATTTATTTCTACATTAAATAAACAAAGGATATACAAAGCAATTGAACTTGCTGTAGAAGTTCATAAAAATCGATCAAATCAAATCGTAACAAGAAAGCTTAATGATTTGATGCTCCCAATAATTGATAATTATCCGCCTCCATCATCTAAAGGAAAATTTATTAAGATTAAGTTTTGTACTCAGCTTCCCTCTAATTACCCTCAATTTGCTTTCTTTTCTAATCATCCTAAATTAATTAAAGATTCTTACAAAAGATTTCTTGAGAATCAACTTCGTAAAAATTTTGATTTTAAAGGGGTTCCAATTTCAATATTCTTTAGAAAAAAGTGATTATAGTTGATCTGAAAGCTCTTTCAACTCTGATTTTATATTTTTCAGTTTCAATAAAATACTATTCTTACTTAAAGAGTTATTTTTTTGTTTTAGTTGTTTTTTGGCGCCATCCAAAGTCATTCCTCTTTCTTTAACTAAATTATAAATTAGTTGAATAATTTCTACATCTTTGGGAGTGTATTTTCTAGTTCCGGATTTCTTTTTTTTAGGTTTGATTTCATCAAATTCATTTTCCCAAAATCGCAATAAAGATGTTTTAACATTGAAGGCCTTTGCAACTTCTCCTATATTATAATAAAGTTTTTCAGGAAGATCAATTGACATTAATCAAGGGATTGGTTTTCTCGATTTGCTAAACTCAATAAGACGTCAAACTCTTCGGAAGATAAATTTCCATAATAAAAATTTAATGGATTAATTTTTTTACCATCCTTAAAAATCTCATAATGAAGATGAGGTCCAGCAGATCTGCCTGTATTTCCAACATATCCAATTACTTCACCTCTTTTAACTTTTTGTCCTCTTTTTGCTTCATATTTATTTAGGTGAGCGTATAAACTAACATAACCAAATCCATGGTCAATTCTTATATGCTTTCCATAACCAGAAGCTCTATTATCAGCTCTTTTTACTATACCATCACCAGTTGCATAAATGGGAGTTCCTTTAGGTGCAGTAAAATCCATTCCATAATGCATTCTTGGTTTTTTTGTAAATGGGTCAATTCTGTAACCATAACCAGAGGCTAGTCTTGTAAGATCTTTATTTCTTATTGGTTGTATTGATGGGATGGCTGCTAATAGGTCTCCTTTATTAGAAGCTAGAAATTCAATTTCGTCAAGTGATTTAGATTGAACAACTAATTGCTTACTAAGAATATCAAGCCTCTTATTTGCATCGATTATAATTTTTGAATTATCATATCCTTCAAGATTTTTATACCTATTAATTCCTCCAAAACCAACTATCCTTTCTGATTTTGGTATAGGACTGGCTTCAAAATAAACTCTGTAAAGGTTGTTATCTCTTTCTTGAACATTTTCTAAAACATTTTCAATTTGATTTAGTTTTAAATTCATTAGATCGTATTGAAGGGCAAGATTTTCCAATTCTCTTTCTTGTATGATTTCTTTAGGAGTTGAAATAACTTCAGAGTTTAGTAGAACAAATAATGAAAAAACACCAAAAATTATTGCAGATAATATGAAAAGAATAAAATTAGAAACTTGAAGGGTTCTTGATTTTATAACAGGTTTGTACGAAAGTGATTCTGAATCAAAATAGTATTTAATCTTCGACATATTAATTTAGCCTAATTATTTGAACAACAAATTTACTTAAAAATAATAAAAGCAAATTAAATCATTAGTTAGCTTAACTGTCATTTGTATTCAGATACTTACCTTTGTAAAAAATTCAATAGAGTTTTCAAATGAAATCTGAATTAGTTCGAAAAAAGTTTTTAGATTTTTTTGCTTCAAAGCAACATGAAATAGTGCAATCTGCACCAATGATAATCAAGGATGATCCAACATTAATGTTTACAAATGCTGGAATGAATCAGTTTAAAGAGTTTTTTTTAGGAAATGGTAAGCCTAAAAATTCAAGAATTGCTGACACTCAAAAGTGCCTTCGAGTTTCAGGAAAACACAATGATTTAGAGGAGGTTGGGATTGATACTTATCATCATACTTTTTTCGAAATGCTTGGAAATTGGAGCTTTGGAGACTATTTTAAGAAGGATGCGATTAATTGGGCATGGGAACTTCTTACTGAAATTTATGGAATTAATAAAGAAAACCTATATGTTACAATTTTTGAAGGTGATGAATCCGAAAAACTAGATCGAGACAAGGAATCTTATGATTATTGGACTAAAATATTACCTGATGATAGAATTTTAAATGGTAATAAAAAAGATAATTTTTGGGAAATGGGAGATCAAGGACCTTGTGGACCTTGCTCTGAAATTCATATTGATATTCGTTCCAAAACTGAAAAAGAATCTATTCCAGGTTCTCAATTAGTTAATAAAGATCACCCACAAGTTATTGAGATTTGGAATTTAGTTTTTATGGAGTTTAATAGGAAATCAAATGGGGCATTGGAAAAACTTCCAGCTAAGCATGTTGATACTGGTATGGGTTTTGAAAGACTTTGCATGGTTCTTCAAGGGACTAAGTCCACATATGATACCGATGTTTTTAAACCTCTAATATTAGAAATTCAGACTATTACAAATACTACATATGGTAAAAGTGAAGAAATTGACAGAGCAATAAGAGTTATTGCTGATCATTTACGAACTGTTTATTTTGCAATTGCTGATGGACAGCTTCCCAGTAATACAGGAGCAGGATACGTAATTCGAAGAATCCTTAGAAGAGCAATTCGTTATGGTTTTACATTTCTTAATCAAAGACAACCCTTCATTTATAAATTGGTAGATACTTTATCCTTTCAAATGAATGAATTTTTTCCTGAATTAAAAAAACAACAAAAGCTTGCAGAAAATGTTATTAGAGAGGAGGAAGCATCATTTCTAAAGACTCTTGATCAAGGCTTAATAATACTTAATTCATATTTAAAGAGTTCACTAAATGACAAAATATTATCTGGAAAAAAAATTTTTGAATTATATGACACATATGGTTTTCCATTTGATTTAACTGCATTAATTGCTCGAGAAAATGATTTTGAAATTGATAAGGAAGGATTTGATAAAGAAATGAAAAAACAGAAGGAAAGATCCAAAGCAGATGCAGTATCTTCTACTGGAGATTGGATAAATGTAATTGATGATGATTTTGAAGAATTTGTTGGTTATGATATTTTAGAAACCAATGTGAAAATTACTCGTTATCGTAAATTAAATAATCAAAAAGAAGGTGATTTTTATCAAGTTGTTTTTAATCTTACACCATTCTATCCAGAGGGTGGTGGTCAAGTAGGAGATAAGGGGTATCTTGAAGAAAAAAATGGAACAGTTCATTATATAATAGATACAAAAAAAGAAAATAATTTGATAATTCATTTTACAAAATCTATTCCCAATAATTTAAAAAATGTTTGCAAGGCAGTAGTTGATCAAAAGCAACGATATAGATCTTCTTCTAACCATACTGCAACTCATCTTATGCATCAGGCTCTTAGAGACATACTGGGCAGTCATGTTGAGCAAAAAGGATCAATGGTTCATTCAGGAATGTTTAGATTTGATTTTTCCCATTTTTCAAAAGTTACTGATGATGAACTTATGCAAGTTGAAGCTTTTGTTAATTCTAGAATTAAAGACAAACTACCATTAGAAGAAACTAGAAATATTTCATATAAAACGGCTTTAGATCAAGGCGCAATAGCTCTTTTTGGAGAAAAATATGGTGACACAGTTAGAACTATCCGTTTTGGAAAATCAATTGAACTTTGTGGTGGATGTCATGTTAAAAATACTTCTGAAATTTGGTATTTTAAAATTATAAGTGAAAGTGCAATTGCATCAGGTATCAGAAGAATTGAGGCTATAACTGGAGACGCAGTAACTTCATTTTTTGAAGAGCAGAGTAAATTATTGAGTGATCTTAAAATATTAATGAAGCAACAGCAAGATCCGATTAAAGTATATAAAAATTTAGTTCAAGAAAACAATGATCTGAAAAAGGAAATAATAAGTTTAAGTAAATTAAAACTCAATGAAATAAAATTAGATTTAAAAAAGAATATAACTAAACAAAACAGTATTAATTTTGGTGCAATAGAAGTTGATTTAGATAATAAACAGATAAAAGATCTTGCTTTTGAATTAGGAAATGAGCTTGAGAATTTATTTTTAGTTCTTGCTTCAAAGAAGAATAAAAAAGCACAAATTAGTTGCTATATATCGAAAAATCTTATTAATTCAAAAAATTATAATGCATCCGATATTGTAAAAAAATTAGGAAAATATATTGAAGGAAGTGGAGGAGGACAAAAATTCTATGCTACTGCAGGAGGAAATAAAATTGATGGTATTAAAGACGCATTAGAATTTGCTAAATCCTACTTATAAATTTTTTTAAATACATTAATTCTTAAATGAATGTCATTACAAATTTTATTACAGAAATTAATGGTTATAAAATTTTCTTAAGAAGGGAAGATCTCTTTGGTGAAGAAATTAAAGGAAATAAATTTCGAAAACTCAAATATAATATTTTGAAAGCAAAAACCACTAAATCAAATGGATTAGTAACTTTTGGTGGCGCATTTTCAAATCATTTATATGCAACCGCATTAGCAGGAAAAATTTATGGAATTAAAACATATGGAGTAGTTAGAGGAGTTGAGTGGGAAAAGAAAATTAATGAAAATCCAACCCTTATTAAATGCATAAATTTCGGAATGAAACTATTATTTGTTTCAAGGAAAGCATATAAAATAAAAAACACATATAAATTTTGGAGTCAAATTAATTTTTCACCTGATAATTTATATATTATCCCAGAGGGAGGAACAAATAGTTTGGCTGTTAAAGGAACATCTGAAATGATTCAAAAAAGTGATTATTTTTATGATTCATTGTGTTGCCCGGTTGGAACTGGGGGGACTATAGCAGGAATAATTCAAGGTTCTGGATCAAATCAAAAAATCATTGGCTTTTCATCTCTAAATCACAAAGATTTAAAAAATGAAATTAATAGATTTATTAGTACTCGAAATTTCGAGCTTGTGGATAATTATACATTTGGAGGATATGCAAAATCCAATTCTCAATTAATTTCTTTTATTAATAACTTTAAAAAGAAATATTCAATTCAGTTAGATCCAATTTATTCTGGAAAAATGCTTTTTGGTATTTTTGATAAAATAGAAAAAGGAAAATGGATTTGGGGAAAAAATATTTTAGCTTTTCATACTGGAGGCCTGCAAGCAATTGAAGGTTTTAATCAAAGACAAAAACAAAAAGGATTATTATGCCTATCCATATAAAATTATTAATAATATTTATAGTATTAGTGTCTTTTTCTGGATGTGGATCTTTAAGAAAGATAGATAGAGCAAAGATTTCAACTGATAAGAATTATGAATCAGATTCAAAAACAAATAAACTTGAAAATAAAAAAAGTGATTTAAAAAGAAATAAAATTTCAGATATTAATGAATATATTAAAAGATTTTCTGAAGTTGCTCAAGAAGAGATGAAAAGATATAAAATTCCTGCGAGTATAACATTAGCTCAGGGAATTTTAGAGTCAGGTGTTGGCGGTGGAAGACTAGCTTTGAAAGCAAATAATCATTTTGGAATTAAATGTCATAAAGAATGGAAGGGGAAAAAGATATATCATGATGATGATAAAAAAGGAGAGTGTTTTAGGGTATATAAAAACCCTATAACTTCTTATAGAGATCATTCTGTGTTTTTATCTCAAAGATCTAGATATGATTTCTTATTTAATTATAAAATTACAAATTATAAAGCATGGGCTAAGGGGCTAAAAAAAGCGGGGTATGCAACCGATCCTAAATATCCAGAAAAGTTAATAGAAATAATTGAGAGATATAAACTTTATAGATATGATAATAAAAGATTACTTAAAAAAACAGAATTAAGTAATCTAGTAATTAAATATCATAAAGTAACAAAAGGTGACACTCTTTATTCAATATCAAAACAATATGGAGTCTCTATTCAGGATATTGTTGATATCAACAAAATGAATAATAATAATATTTTTTTAGATCAAATATTAGAGATTCCAAAAACAAATAATTAAAATGATTTATAAAAGAAGTAGTGAGTTGTTTGAAATTGCAAAAAAATCTATTCCTGGAGGAGTTAATTCACCTGTTAGGGCATTTAAATCAGTTGGTGGATCTCCAGTTTTTATAAAAAAAGCAAAAGGGGCTTATCTTTATGATGAAGATGGAAATAAATATATAGATTATATTTCTAGTTGGGGACCTATGATTCTTGGTCATGCATATCAACCAGTTATTGATTTTATCTCAGATACTATAAAAAAGGGAACTTCTTTTGGAACACCAACTTCATTAGAAACTGAATTAGCTGAATTAATAATTTCATCAGCTCCTAATATTAATAAAATTAGATTTGTTAATTCTGGGACTGAGGCATGTATGAGTGCAATAAGATTGGCTAGAGGATATACCAATCGAAATAAAATAATCAAATTTTCAGGATGTTATCATGGCCATTCAGATTCTTTTTTGATTCAGGCAGGAAGTGGAGCAGTTACTTTTGGAAGTCCAAATAGTCCAGGAGTAACTGAAGGGACAGCCAAGGACACTCTGATTTCCTCTTTCAATGATATTGAGTCCGTGCGCAAACATTTTATTAACCATCCAAATAAAATAGCAGCTGTAATAATTGAACCAATAGCTGGAAATATGGGATGTATTCCTCCACTACCTGATTTTTTGGAATCAATAAGAGAAATTTGTAATCAAAATCAATCTCTTCTGATATTTGATGAGGTTATGACAGGTTTTAGACTTGCATTGGGAGGAGCTCAAGAAGTTTTGAACATTAAAGCTGATATAGTAACTTTTGGTAAGGTAATTGGTGGCGGACTTCCTGTTGGAGCATTCGCATCAACTAATGAAATAATGAAAAAATTAGCACCTGATGGTCCAGTTTATCAAGCAGGAACTCTAAGTGGAAATCCTTTAGCAATGTCAGCAGGATTAATTACCATAAAAGAATTAAAAAATGATATAGAAATTTATAATCGTCTAGAAGATAAAACCAAAGCACTTCATGAGGGAATGGAAAGGTATTTGAAAAACAAATCCATACCCTACCAAATAAATCAATTTGGGTCAATGATTTCTTTACATTTTACTAAATCCAAAGTTATTGATTTTAAGTCTTCCTCTAAGGCAGATAATTTATTTTTTAAAAAATACTTTCATGGAATGTTATCTGAAGGAGTTTACTTACCGCCTAGTGCTTACGAAAGTTATTTCTTAAATGATGCAATAACTTATAAAGATATTGATTTCACAATTGATGCTTTCAGAAAAGTCTTAAATATTTTATAGTTACTCTAATTCAATAACTAAGTTCTCTTCGTCTTTATAAACCTTAATAATTCCCCTTTTAACTAATGCTTTTACTCCTTTATCCCAGGATTTATTACTTAATTCACTCATTTTTTTTACATTAGAAAGATTAGCTTTTTTTTCTTGATTAATTATATCAAAAATTATTTGTTCGTTTTCAGTTAATTCTAGTTTCTTTTTTTCAGGTTTCATTTGGGGGAAAAACAATACTTCTTGAATCGATTTGTTATTGGTTAGTAGCATAACCAACCTATCTATTCCGATTCCAATTCCTGCTGTTGGAGGCATGCCATATTCTAAAGCTCTAAGAAAATCATGATCAATAAACATAGCTTCATCATCTCCTTTATCACTGAGTTTAAGTTGTTGTTCAAATCTTTCTCTTTGGTCAATTGGATCATTTAATTCTGAATATGCATTAGCTAATTCACTTCCATTTACAATCAACTCAAAACGTTCAGTTAAGTTTTTATTGTGTCTATGCTCTTTAGTTAAAGGACTCATTTCTTTAGGATAATCTATTATAAATGTCGGTTGTAAATAATTGTGCTCACATTTTTCACTAAAAATCTCATCTACTATCTTTCCATAACCCATTGATTCTTTGATATCTAGTCCAATATGTTTAGCAGTTTTTCTTAATTCTTTTTCATCCATAGTTGAAATATCATAACCAGTATGAGTTTTGATTGACTCAAAAATTGGAATTCTTGGGTATGGAGCCTTAAAGTTAATTTTGGTATTATCTACATTAACAATTGAGTTTCCAGTTGAATCAATGGCCACCTTTTCTAAAAGCTTTTCAGTGGTTTCCATCATCCATAGGTAATCTTTATATGCAACATAAAGTTCTAGAATAGTAAATTCAGGATTATGAGTTCTGTCCATCCCTTCATTTCTAAAATCTTTAGAAAATTCATATACACCATCAAACCCACCTACTATAAGTCTTTTTAGATATAACTCATTCGCAATTCTTAAATATAAGGGAATGTCAAGAGCATTATGATGAGTTTTAAATGGTCTTGCGGCTGCTCCTCCTGGAATTGATTGCAAAATTGGGGTTTCAACCTCTAAATACTTTTCTTTGTTAAAAAAATTTCGAATACTATTAGTTATTTTAGTTCTCGTAATAAATGTTTTTCTAACGCTTGGATTTACAATTAAATCAACATATCTCTGCCTATATCTTAATTCGGGATCAGTAAACTCATCAAAGGTTTTTCCGGTGACATCTTCTTTTGGGATTGGTAAAGGTTTTAATGATTTATTTAAGATTGTAAATTCATTCACCATTACTGTTTTTTCACCTACTTTAGTTTTAAAAAGCTCACCTTTAACCCCTATAATATCCCCTATATCTAATAGTCTTTTGTATATATCATTATACAAAGTTTTATCGTCTCCTGGGCATAAAACATCTCTATTAAAATAAATTTGAATTTTTCCAAAGCCATCCTGTAATTCAGCAAAACTAGCTTTTCCTTGAATTCTTCTGGACATGATTCTACCAGCAATGATCACTTTTTTATTTTCTTTGAAATCTTTTCTAATGGTTTCGGAATTATTATCGATTGGATATAAAGGAGAAGGATATGGATTTATCCCTAGCACTCTTAAATTTTCAAGTTTTTTTCGTCTGATTTGTTCTTGTTCTGAAAAAGAGGACATATTCAAAAGATTTATGTAAAGATAACTAATGTTATTTATTGAGATGTCAAAATTTGTATCTTTGGTAAGTCATAACTTTAAATGTCAATTCTCAGAGTTATTTTATCAATCATATTTCCCCCTCTATCTGTAGTGGATAGGGGATGTGGATCTTTTTTAATTGTATTTATTTTAACTATTTGTGGTTGGATACCAGGAGTCATAGCAGCTTTGATTATTTTAAATAAAAATTCTGATAATTCATGAGTTATATAAATAAAAATATATTTATTCAGAATTGGGGAATTCAAGATTATGAAAAAGCATCGAAAAAACAGGAAAAACTCTTACAATCAATAATTTCGATTAAAAAAACAAATCGAATATCTAATTTTCATAAAAAGACTCCAAATTATTTGATTTTCTTAGAGCATAATCCTGTTTATAGTATTGGGAAAAGTGGAAGAAAAGAAAATTTGTTAATTGATCAACAAATTCTTGACAAGATGGGGATCAGATATGTTAAATCTAATCGTGGAGGAGATATTACTTTTCATGGCCCAGGCCAATTAGTAGTTTATCCTATTTTAGATTTAGATAATTTCTTCACCGATATACACAAATATTTAAGAACACTTGAAAATATTATAATTCAAACTTTAAATGATTTTAAAATTAATTCAGAAATAAGTGCTGGAGAAACTGGAGTATGGCTGGATGTTGGAACTCCTGTTGCTAGAAAAATATGTGCAATGGGGATAAGAGCCAGCCGTTGGGTAACAATGCATGGTTTTGCTTTGAATATAAATACAGATCTCAGTTACTTTGATAACATTATTCCATGCGGAATTAATGACAAAGGAATTACTTCAATGCAAAAAGAAATTGGAAAAAAAATTTCTTTTGAAAAAGTTATTTCAAGAATTATGTTTCATTTTGAAAAAAAATTTGAAGCTAAAATAGTTACCTAATTAATTTGATAAATAATTATA
>MDTG01319652.1_pt1 | contig 12100 bp, 4 predicted proteins | sample 811421 | NCBI WGS metagenome assembly MDTG01 (sample SAMN05326645, study PRJNA326480) | marine metagenome | isolation source: seawater | place: Pacific Ocean: South East | collected 2011
CACGGTGTTCTCCTCCGAACTCTTGCTCGCCGCCGAAGACCGCCTCCTCGAGCGCGCCCGCATGACGACCGGCCCGACCGTGCCGCTGACGACGGTGGAACGGATCGCCGCCCGACCCGATCGGGAAGGGCGGCTGCTCGGCGACGACCAGGCCGCCGCGCTCGCGTCGGTCGCGGTGTCGGGCCGCATCGTAGATGTCCTTGTCGGCCCGGCCGGGGCGGGGAAGACAACGGCGATGTCCGCGCTGCGGCGGGCGTGGGAGGCCGAGCACGGGCGCGGCACGGTGGTCGGACTTGCGCCGTCCGCGGTCGCCGCGCAGGTCCTTGCCGGCGACCTCGGGATCGCGACGGAGAACACCGCGAAGTGGTGGGAGATCCACGAGCGCACTAGGGCCACGTTCCGCGCGGGTCAGCTCGTGATCGTGGACGAAGCCTCCCTCGCCGGCACCCTCTCGCTCGACCGCATCACCGCGCTGGCCGCCGAGGCGGGGGCGAAGGTGCTCTTGGTTGGGGACTACGCGCAGCTCCAGTCCGTCGACGCGGGTGGGGCGTTCTCCCTCCTGGTGCATGACCGGGGCGACGCCCCGGAGCTGGTGGATGTCCACAGGTTCGTCAACCCGTGGGAGAAGACCGCCTCCCTCGGCCTGCGGCATGGGCACACCGAGGTCATCGACACCTACATGGAGCACGGCCGGGTGACGGGCGGGGAGACGGAGGCGATGATCGACGCCGCCTACACCGCCTGGCGCACCGACACCGTCGCCGGGCGAGCGACGGTGCTGGTCACCGACTCCAACGAATCCGTCCGAGAGCTCAACCAACGTGCTCGTACCGACCTGATCCTGGACGGCACCATAGGCGGCACCCGCGAGGTCGAGCTGCATGACGGCAGCCACGCCGCGGCCGGGGAAAAGGTCATCACCCGGCGCAATGATCGGCGCCTGCGCGCCGGACGCTCTTGGGTCCGCAACGGCGACCGCTGGACCGTCACCGATATCCGCGACGACGGATCAGTCACCCTCCGCCGCACCGGGCGGAAGTGGGGTGGGTCGGTCGTGCTTCCCGCGGACTATGCGGCCGAACACCTCGACCTCGGCTACGCGGTGACCTCCTACAGGGCCCAGGGCATCACGACAGACACCTCGCACGTCCTGGTCGACCCATCTATGACGAGGGAGAACCTGTACGTCGCGCTCACCCGCGGCCGAGACGCCAACCGCGCCTACGTCGCCACCGACAAGCCCGACGACTCTCACCAGGGCCCGCACCCCAGCGACAACACCGACGCCACCGCCAGGAATGTCCTGTTCGGGGTGCTCCAGAACGTCAGCGCCGAGCTCTCCGCGCACGAGACCATCGCCGCCGAGCAAGACGCCTGGGCGAACATCGGCCAGTTCGCCGCGGAGTACGAGACGATCGCTGCCGCAGCACAGCACGACAGGTGGGCGCTCCTCGTCCGCGCGTCCGTGCTCACCGACGACGAAGCGGATGCCGCGATCAGCTCCCCAGCCTTCGGCGCATTGACTGCCGAGCTTCGCCGCGCCGAGGCCAACCACCACGACATCGAAACCCTGCTGCCAAGGCTCGCGCGGACACGGGGATTCTCCGATGCCGACGACATTGCCGCCGTTCTCCACTCCCGGGTGACACGCGCCACCGCCCGCCCTGCCGGGTCCGGCCGCGTCCGCAAGACGCCCCAGCTGATCGCCGGGCTCATCCCCGAAGCCATCGGCACCATGAGCGCCGAGCTCCGGCAGGCGCTCACCGAACGGCGCGACCTCATCGAGACCCGCGCGGCCGCCCTCCTCGACGCCGCGCTCACCGAGAACCAGGGGTGGACGAAGGCGCTCGGCACCCCGCCGAAGGACGCCAAGACGGCCGCGACCTGGCGTCGCCTGGCCCGCACGGTCGCCGCGTACCGCGACCGTTACGGCATCACCGACATCATCCCGCTCGGGGCTCCCGGCGAGGACGACGCGCAGAAGATTGACGCAGCCCGCGCCCGCGCCGCACTCGACCGGGCACGCGACCTCGCGCGAGGGCCGGGGGAGGAGCCGCAGCGGCGGGCCGGACGGGAGCCGGTGCGCCGCTCGCTGTGATGCGCGTGCCCTTCCGGATGTCAGGGCTGCGTCGTAGAGTGAATGACGAGGCGGCCTCCATATTGGCGCTGTCGCTCCGCGCGACGGTATGACCATCCCGCAGCCGCGGGCGGTCCTTTCAGGTTCTTGTCGCCGAACCCCTGAGAGGACTATGCCCATGTTCCGGCTCATCTGGGCGGCCAGCGTCCGCACCCACAGCATCCTCAGCTACGCGCCCACCAACCTCCTGCTCGCCGCGATCCGAACCCGGCGCGGTCTCAAGTGGGGCGTCCCGGCGATGCTCCTGGCCGTTCCCTACTTGCTTCTTGCGAAGATCTGCACCAACTTCATGGCCGACGGTGGACCGGGGTGGCCCAACCTCCTCGTGCTCTTGCTCGTTTGGAATGCGATGAAGTTTGTCTTCATCGGCCCGATCAGCATGCTCATTCTCACGCGCATCCGAATCCGGGAGGCCGTGTCCCATCGCCAGCGCGGCAAGGTGGATGCCGGCGCACCGACGGTGGGAGCCGCACGATGAGCACCCCCTGCGTCGCAGACCATCTTGAGCGATCAGCAGTCCGCAATCCTCACAATCGTGACACGCAGAGAACCACTCTGGAAAACAAAAGCCCAGATCAGATGCCCTTAGATGCGATTCCCCTCGCTTCCGAGTTCTCACCCGGTGCGCCGCTGCCATCGCCATCTGCGCACGACTCGGCGAGGCGCGTTCGTGCGTGTCGGCCGCCGTCCGGTCCGCGTGAAAGCACCCAGGAACCAATGACGGCGCGACTTCTTCGACCCCGCGGATTCTGTCGGCAGGGTCGTCGCGAGCCGAGAAGAATCGGCACCACGGCTTGCTCGTCACAACGGCTTCGCCGAGCTACCCTGGAGGTACCCCGGTATCCAGCGAGAGGGCTTCGATGAGCGGCAGAACCAATCCCACCCGGCGGCCGGAAGAACTCGTCGTATCGTCCAATTTCATCCGGGCCGTGCGCGAATCCGGCTACGTCAGCCTCGCGACGGCGCTCGCGGAACTCATCGACAACTCAATCCAGGCAGGGGCGACCGAGATCGAACTCACCATCGCGCGACCGGATGGGGCACTGCACCCGGAGATCGAGGTGCTCGACAACGGCGCCGGAATGAGTCGTCGAGAACTTGAACTCTGCCTCAAGTTCGGCGGCTCATCTCGCTTCGACCGGCGTGAGTCGTTTGGTCGTTTCGGGATGGGCCTGCCTGCCGCATCCCTCAGCCAGGCACGTCACGTCGAGGTCGCCGCATGGCAAGACGGTGGCCCCGCCCTCGCGGTGACCCTCGATGTGGATGCGATCGTCGCTGGAGACCCTCCCGCACTGAAAGCAAGGTCCACGACGTCGCCGGCAACGCCATCCGGCTGTCGGGTCACGTGGCGGACCTGTGATCGCATCGAGTACCGGCGCCTAGGATGGCTAGAGCGTTCGCTCCGTCGTGACCTCGGGCGTATGTACCGGCGGTTCCTGTCCGAGGGATTGAAGGTCTCGCTCAACGGGCGGTTGCTCGAGCCCGAGGACCCGATGATGATGTCGACGCGCATTGAGGGTGAGGTGGCAACGCTTGCGTTCACACCACTCGCGTATGAACTTCGGACGCCTGATGGTGGCTCCGGCTGGGTGCACGTCCGCTTCGCCAGTCTTCCGGTGCACCGCTGGCATCATCTCGACAACATGACGAAGCGGCGAATCGGAATCGTTGGCGGTGGTGGCGTCTCGGTACTTCGCGCAGGACGAGAGATTGCTCACGGCTGGCACCTCATGGGAGGCAAGCGCCGAGAGAACTACGATGACTGGTGGCGCTGCGAGATCGAGTTCGAGCCGACACTTGACGACCATTTTGGAATCACTATCAACAAGCAAGGCATCCGGCCCTCGACCGAACTACGCGAAGCGCTCGAACCCGAACTCGAGTCGATCGCTCGCATGCTCAACTCCCGTGTCCGGCAATCCTTCGAGGACGTGAAGTTCGAGGCCGCCGCCGAGATCTCCTGCCGAGTGGCCGCGACCGCTGACCCAGAGCTTCCTGTGGTGAGGGATGGCCGCGGGCATGGACGAGGCCCACTCTCATATCGGATCAGCACGGCGCAGCTCACGCCCGACCTGCTCTTCGCGACGTCGCTCCACGCAAGCACCCTCGAGGTGCAACTCAACGTCGACCACCCCGCCTTTGCCGCGCTTTACGCGCCGCTGCAGGCGTTGTCCGATGGTGCGGGCGCTCAACTGCGAACCGCAGTCGAACTGCTCGTTCTCTCGATGGCGCGAGCAAGCCTCGCCAGCGGCGAAGGGACCGACCAACTCCTGGCCCAGTGGGGTTCGACCTTCGGACGGATGCTCCAGAAAGCATGACCGAGTCGACGTTTCTGCCGCTCAATCTTCCTGTCGGATCAAGTCGCGCCGAGCGGGCGAAGTTTCTCCGGCTCTGCCGTGCGCTATCTGAATCGCCTGCCTCTGGGTCGACGCACGCGCGGTGGCTGGAGCGCGCAGGACTGGGGGACATCTATGCCCAGCCAGCGCTCGCCGCCGCGGCGCACACCGCGATCGATCTTGTGGATCAGGGGTGGGTTGTTCACGTCGACCGACTCGGCCCACTGTTCTCACCGCCAGCCGTGCAAGGAGACCGTGACGCTGAGAAGTCGCGCATCCGGGCACAGGAGCATCTCAGGCGCGACGAACAACTCCTGCGGCCAAGCGTGCGGCGGTTCGTCCAGGGCATGGAGAGACCACACCAGTTTGGCGAATCGCTGGTCTCGGTTTTCGATCTAATGCGCGATGGGCGAGAACTCGCGGACGCACTCGACCGCGACCCGACCGGTCGGACCGCGATCCAGCCCTACGTGCAGGTGGTTGATGACTCCGTCTGCTCCTTGACAGGCTTCCGACTCCACGACATATGGCGGTACTTTCGCCACACCTGGTCGAATGCCTATGCGACGGTGCCGGGGCGCTCGATGCCGATCCTCGTTCGCGATGCGGCCACTCCTCACCACGCCGTGGTTGGGCTGGCAGCCATCTCGAGCCCCGTCGTTCAGATCGCCGAACGCGATAGTTGGATGGGCTGGGAGACAGACGAGTTCCTCCAGTCGATCCGGGAGGAGCCCACCGATGAGCTTGCCCGGTGGGTAGACCGACGGGTCTCTGCCCAGATCGACGCGATCTATGTCGAGGATCTGCTCCGGGCTGGCGTGCTGCAACCCACAGACATCGCCAAGCCAACACAGGAACTCGTCGGGCGCCTCAAGGCCGACGCAGAACGATATCGGCAGCGTCATCACCGGTCAGCCACCATTCGCGAAGTTCGCAACATCGAGCGGGATGCATGGGTGGCCCGCGCCGAGACCGATCTCTTTCGGAGCAAGCGGTCGGCGGCCTTGGCTGAAGCGCTCGACATTCAGTTGGGGCTGGGCTCATACCTTCGCCCTGAGCCCTCCGCCGAAGGGCTCGGCGCGGCATTGGCGGATCGACGAGCCCATGCCCAACTCCGTCGGCTGATCCGCCGCGCGCGCGGCGAGCGGGTTGGAACGGTAATCGCAGACCTCACAGTCTGTGGTGCGGTCGCACCGTACAACGGCCTCACGGCGGGCAAGCTCGTTGGAGCGCTTGCGGTATCACCGGCTGTGCTGGCCGCCTATGAGGAGAAGTACAACCGGCCCAGCGAGATCGCGTCTGCCATGGCGGGTCGACCCATCGTGCGCGAGGCCCGTCTGTCTCTCATCAGCACCACGTCGCTCTATGGAACGGGGTCGAGTCAGTACAACCGGCTGTTCTGGCCGGCTGAGGTTGTGGGCGGTGACGCAGGCACGCGCATGGGCTTCCACGAACTCGGAAGGTCGCGATCTTTCGGAACGTCGCACTTCACGGACGAGACGGTCGAAGCATTGCTTCGCCTTTCGTCGCTGCGCGACTCGTCGGTGCGTGTGAACAGTCTGTTCGGTGAGGGAGTCAGTCCACGGCTCCGAAAGGTGCGGCTCGGTCTAGCCGCGCTCGGCTGGCCGACGAATGAACTCCTGAAGCACGGTCGTCAGCGAATCCTCTACGGCGTGCCGCTCGTCCGGAACCTTCGCGACTACTCGCTCGGGATTGACGATGATCCCGACTACCTCCTTGACCCGTCCCTGCCGGACGGCGACCAGCGAGTTGCCGAATGGTGGCTGGACCGCTGGGCACTGCGGCGGGCGGGCCAGCCCGAGATTCGCGAGGCTATGGCGCGCCACCAACTGACACGTCCCGTCATGCATGGTGCGCGGGTGCCCCTCCCTCCTGAGGACGGCGACTGGCCGCTGCTGGCCGCAAGCGCGCAGTGACTACGCGCGAAGCGGGTACCACTCGGAGGCCGTCGAGAGCGAGATCACCAGGCGCTCAGGCGCATCCGGGTCGACGCTTCGACGGACGCCGAGAAGGCGAACGCGTCGGCCGACGGGAAACGCCACGTCTGTTTCGAGAGTCCGCACGAGCACTTCAAACATGGGCTGGTCGAGCGTCTCGAACACCCAACTGCGCGACCCGTTGCGCCGCGAGACTCGGCGCTCCGTGTCGAACCACTCATCAAGCGGTGCGCTCGCGATGGGCGGTGGGACGCTCGCCCAGTAGGCGTCGCACAGATGTTTGACCTGACAGAACTGACACGCCTCCGGGCTCGGCAACGCCGGCGGTGAGGCACTCATGACGGTTGCATCGGCCGCAGCAATGCGCGCCTCCGTCGATGCGTGCAGAGCGAGCATCTCCTGCACGTCAGGGGCAGGTACCGCGCGTTCATGCGACGAGTAGGCGATACTCAGCTTGGTTGCAGGTCGGCCCATCGGATTCGTGAATGCGTCGAAGCGCCAGAGCAAGGCGTAGAGGCGGACTTGATCGTCATGCTCCTCGCGTTCTGCCCCCGTCTTGAAGTCGGTGATCGTGACATCGGCCTCGTCAATCGACAACAGGTCGAGGCGCCCGGAAAGGCGCAGATCCTCGACCGTGACAGTGCGCTCGATGTGGGTACCCGGTGTTGCGGGGCCGCGGGGTGCCTCTCGAAGAGCTGAATCGGCGGCAGGAGCGGGTCGGACGCCGGTCTTGATCGACGGCTGGTCTCGAAGGAGCAACTTGACCTGATCCACTGCGTCGGGCACTCGCCTGACGAGATCATCTCGCAGCCGGTCGAGCGCGGCCTGGCTGACGCGAGGGTTGTCGTCGAAGTCGGCCAACGCCTCGTCGACGGCGGCCTCGGCGACCTGTGCCCACCCTCCGAGCGCCCGGAGGACGTCGACGGTGTTGAGGGGTGCCACGGCATCGTCCGTCGTTTCCATTGCGTGCGAGAGGCGTTCGATGATCAGATGAGCAACGCTTCCAAACACTGCGGCGCGAATCGGGACGACGGGATAGCCGCGCCGATCCCAGAGCCCGGGATAGTCGGCTCGCTCCAGCATCCAACGACGCGGGCATGCCTCGAGCATTGCCAGAGATGAGTAGCTCCACAGCGCGGGAACCTCTGGCCGCAGCCCTGAGAGCCCCTCAATCGCGGTGTCGAAGTGCCGACTTGGTGTAGTCACTGGACGAAGTCCAACACCTCGCGAGAGGCGTTCGGGAGGCTGCGGGCGATGACCAGGTCGTCTATGAACTTGACGCGCTCGAAGGTTTCCTCTGCGACACGGTGCAGTTCCACTGTGGGAGCCACATTGGGGGTCAAGGGGCCATGGACACCGATCAGCGCTCGCTCTCCACTCGATTTCGTCGCAAGGATGGGAACGACTACTGGACCGATGCCGTCGATGTCGACCTGAGCGTCGCGTTCGAAGTGAACGTCATCCGCTCCCGACCGATCGAGGTCTTCGAAGAGACGTTGCACGGAGCGGTCGACGCGCGCGGGCGAAAGCTCGGGAAGCGTGCCGTCGAGCAGGTAGCGCAGCAAGCTGGCGCCGACATGGCGGTCGAGTTGTGTGTGCTCGAATCGGTTGCGGAAGCTCCGAAGGCACCTGTAGCAGGATTCCTCGCACTGAGCCGGGCACTCGACCAGTCGCTCCAGCGCGAGCTCGAAGATCTTCCGTCCCAACTGGCTCACCTGCTGAGTGAACCCAGCGCCGCCGGACAGGGTGTCGTAGAGGTAGATTTCGGCCTCACGCCCGCGCCCACCCCATTGGGTGAGCGCCGGCCGGAACTCCGCTTGCAGTTCGCTGGCCTCGATCTGGAGGTGCTTCGCCGCCGCGATGGTAAGAGCCTCCGCGACGGTGCGGAGCGCGACTTGGGAGGACAGATACGACGGTCGGAGTGTCACTGGGTCGGAGACCGTCAGGCGGATCAGCAAGACATCCGAGAAGAAGTCCGTGCCGAGCACCAGACCTCGGGAGGCTCGACCGCCTGGACACATCGGATCCTTGTCAGGGAACGGCTTGGCATGCGTTCCCGCGAGCAGTGGTGTTGGCATCGCGGTCGGTTCAATGAGGCCGCACCATGTGCAGAACGTGTAGCCCTCGTTGTTCGGACCGGTGTTGGACACCAGAAGCTTCTGGTGATCGAAGTTGAGTTGTATGCGATCGTTCACCTGCTCCCAGAGTTGGGCATTCCCGGGGCCGTCGGCGATGAGTTTGGCGCGGGTCGCGTAGCTCACGGCTGGTGCGTCGTCAGGGCTCGTGCCCGGCGGCTGGCCAATTCGATGCGCGAATCCTGGCGGACGTAGCCAGTTCATGCCGGGGCCGAAGCGGTCGCCCATGCAGGCAGGGCAGACGCCCGTGCGCCCACGATCAGCTTGCTCCCACGGGACGTGGGTCGCGTAGTGGCAGTCCGGGCACTCGAAGTAGATGCGACGATCGTTCCAGGCCTCCGAAAGCTCCTTGCGCATGGGGGAGTAGAGGGCGCCCGAAGTCCACTCGCGCTTGTCGACCCACACCACTTTGCCGGGCGCGTACTGGCTCAGGGCGACGGTGAGGCCCTGACTTGGCGCGTACTGGAATGCCGGACGGTACGGGGTAGACCGATCCTCGTCGAATACGTGGAAGCTGACGACATCGGTCGGGAAGGCGTAGCGCGGAAGCACGCCCTTGTAGAGCAGACGATCGAGAAGCTTGTCTCGGGCGCGCTGGGAGCTCAGCTCCTCGCCACTGTCCTCAGCAACAGCAGCTTCATCCGCTGAGTCCGCTCCTGCCGCTCCGGTGCCCTCGTCCGCCGAAGTTTCGGCGTCATCGGCTGGGGGAGCCTGGTCGGGTGTCGGCTCGACGATTGCCGGCGCGGGTCGGATGTCGAGTGCATCATCGATGCCGTGAAGCGTTGTGGTGACCAGGTCGGCCAGCACTTCGTCTCGATGGTCACCGCTGATCTCGCTTGGAAGCCAGTCGTCGACTTCGGCCCGAAGCGCGGCTTCGTTGCTCAAGAGCCAACTCTCGAAATTTGTTCGGTTGAGCGTCGCCGAGTCCGACAGGAAGTCGCCAACCGAGCCAAGCACTTCGAAGAGGTTGGCGGGCATCGTGGTCGGGTCGATGTGCGGGACTCGGTCTTGGTGATATCGCTGCAGCAGGAAGGCGGTGATGTGGCGCTTGGCGATCTCCACGTTGTCGATAGTGAGGATGGGGTCGGCGACTTCTCCGCTGACCATCTCGGCTGGCTCACGGAAGTAGTGGTCGTCGTGCGTGTCGGCGCTGCCGAACGCGATCACGGTTGCCACCGCGTTGCCACGGCGTCCCGCCCGACCTGCACGCTGCTGATAGTTGGCTCGTGATGGGGGCATGTTGCGGAGTGCGACCCCGCTCAGCGATCCGATGTCGATGCCGACCTCCATCGTGGTCGTGCAAGACAGGAGGTCGATCGCGACCTCTGGTTGCACTCCTGGTGCGGGCACCGCGATGTTTACGTCCTGGAACTGGAGCTCGTACATCTCTGCTTTCGAGAACACGTCGTCGCTCTGAGACGAGTTCAGCTGGGCTGTGTGCTCAGCTGCAACGACGCTCATCACCTCGCCAGGTGGCGTCGCAAGGGCGCGGCGCGAACTTGCGCGGTAGTACCCCTTGCGAGCTTGGAAGACTTCGTCCGTCTCAGGATCGAGTGATCTCACATTGTCGGCACCACAGGAGATGCAGGTGATCCGACCGGGGAAGTGGCGCTGGGTGGAGCGGCACCGCTCGCAGTAGCCCCAGGCGGTGTCGAGGTCGAGTGCCACCGTGCGCGCGGCGAGCTGATACTTGTCGCCGACCTTCTGACAGAACTTGCTCTGCAGCAAGGGCAGCCACTCGGCATCGAAGATGCGCCGAGCCTCACGCGTGCCGAGCCAGGTCGTCAACTTCGCGAACTTGCCGCTCACGGCCTGGACCTTGGTGCCCTTCCAGTCCGCACTCATCGCGGAGAACCAGATGCCGGGGCGAATCCAGAGCGACAGCCACATCCGGACCAGCGCGAGCTTCTCATCCTCGGTCGTCGCGACACCGGGAATGTCGATCAGTTCGGCGAGCACGGAGTTCTTCAGGTTGCCCCGCTCGCGGAGGGAGGCGAGGCCGAGCGACGTAAATCCGTAGTAACGGCTCGTGAGCGCGGGGACCAGGCTGCGCAGAAGCGACTGTGGCGGCGGATCCTTGATGGCGTACAACTGCATGAACTCCGCAGGATCGCTCAGTGCACCGCGCTCGAGCGACTCCGAGACCTGCGTGAATGCCTCGAAGTTCTCCGTACCCGTGAGCTCAGGGCGGAGGCGAACCCCCAGCAGCTTCGCCCCCACCATCGCAACCAGGTAGAGATCCTCCAGGCTCATGGTCGGCGCGACAGGGTGCTTCGATAGCTCGCTCCAGCCTTTGAGGATGATCGGCCGCACTGCGTCGCGGAGTGAGTACTCCTGAACATTCGGTGCAAGGCGAGCGGCAACTTGTCGCGAGTCGGAGAAGGCGAGCACCTTGCGGCCTCGGAGCGGAGCGAAGTCGTCGGCTGGCTTCGGCCCGGGGGGCTGCACCTCAATCTGACGGCTTACGAGTGCCCGGAAGGGTTCGTCACCCTTGGTTTGGTGGTCTTGAACGCTGGTGCGACCGAACAGTGCGTGGTCGCCGCACACGCCACATGGGTTGAACTCTCCAGGTTGCTTCTGTCCGCCCGCAGAGTCGGCATCTGGTTGGTGCCCGTCGTCCTGCTGGAGTCGCACCCAGACCCTGCGCCAGCGATCACCGGGATCGTGCGGGTTGAGGCGACCGGTGACGAGGTCGAGTTCCTTGAGGACTGCGTTGCCGACATCGTCGGACGGCTCTTCAAGAAGCAGATCGATCGGTTCGAGCGCTGCGATAGGACCCGAGGCTGTCTGGAAGGCACTGCCAGGCTCCTGCCACAAGAACGAGGGATTGGCGACGTCGTCCGTGTACGCCCGTGCATACGTGGCGCCGCATTCGCGACATGTGAAGAGCTCAAAGACACGCGCACCGCAGTCGCAGGTGCTTTGGGGTTGGCCATACATCGCACCGACGGGACCCTTCGGGATTCCGCCCCGGTCTACCGAGCAGTCCTCATCGAGGCACACCCAGATGCCAGGAAGGCCGCGGAAGAAGGCGTGCACGCGGCACGGGAGCAGCCCCGCATCGTCAGGCTTGAGGCGAGCGGTGCTCGCGAGCGCGATCAAGGTGGAGGCGGCGCGCTCCGCGAGCGTTGGGTCGACTCCCGGGAACGCGTGCGCGCCCAGCGTGTGGACAGGCAGCGCCTGCTTCATCGTCTTGTTGACCAGAAGGCCGAGTGGGGCGTATCCATTCAGCGCGCGGTACAGCAGGGCGCTTGAAGAGGTCTCGGCGTCATGAGCGACTCCGCGGTACGTCAGCAGCGGAGCCAGCGCCTGCGCTCGCGCCTCGTCCGTCTCCGCCTTGTAGTAGGCGTCCATGGGAACTGAGGCCAGCACTTCAGCCTCTTCAAGCGACCCAGGTGCCGCTGGATCCCGCAGGTCGAGCGTGCCCGTGACCGCGTCAAAGTCGCTCACGTCCTTGCCGGTCAGCTGCGCGGCGAAAGCCTGGGCCTTCTCGGCTCCCGAGAAGCTCGCACTGGTGGCGATGACCTGAAGGCG
>MDTG01365411.1_pt1 | contig 12100 bp, 8 predicted proteins | sample 811421 | NCBI WGS metagenome assembly MDTG01 (sample SAMN05326645, study PRJNA326480) | marine metagenome | isolation source: seawater | place: Pacific Ocean: South East | collected 2011
CAAACCCTCACCTCGCCTGAAGGGGTATAGCTCAGTTGGTAGAGCATCGGTCTCCAAAACCGAGGGTCGCGGGTTCGAGTCCTGCTGCCCCTGCCAGGCGGATTTCCTGAAATTGAAGCCAGAAGCCGCCGCGTTCAGGACGAACTCGTGCATACCTGCGCAATACACAAAAATAATGCTGTGGCACCGCCAAGCGTAAACGAGGTGTGAACGATTTCGGGTGAATTGATTGGGTCCTGCGCCAACCGGCGCATCTGTCAATTCCTGCCAGAAAGGCGATCGTTTCATGTCAGCCAAATCCCGCACCTCTGCCGCACCTTCGATCGCTAAGCTGATCGCAACGGAACTCGGCATTTCGGAACGCCAGGTCGAGACCGTGATTGAATTGCTCGAAGAAGGCGCGACGGTGCCTTTCATCGCGCGATACCGGAAAGAACGGACAGGCGGGCTTGATGACACACAGCTGCGTAAGCTGGCGGAGCGCCTCGACTATCTGACAGAACTGGCCAAGCGCCGCGACACGATCCTCGATGCGATCCGGCAGCAGGACAAGCTGACACCAGACCTTGAGCGCGAGATCATGGCAGCCACCACGAAAGTGGCGCTTGAAGACCTATACGCGCCATACAAGCAGAAGCGCCGGACCAAGGCGACCATCGCGAAGGAAGCGGGGCTAGAGCCGCTGGCAGAACGCATTCTTGCCAACCCGGCGGTAGCTCTGGAAGCAGAGGCCAAAGCCTTCGTCTCAAAGAAAAAAGGCGTGGACACGCCCGATGCCGCGCTGAGCGGGGCTCGGGAAATTATCGTCGAGAAGATTGCGGAGACGCCGCGCCTTTCCCGCAAGATCCGGGAAACGGTCTGGAAGCAGGGCAAGCTTGGCTCCTCTCTGGTCAAAGGCAAGGAAACCGAAGGGGCGAAGTTCTCTGACTATTTCGATTTCGACGAGCCGTTCGAGAAGATGCCGTCGCACCGGGCGCTGGCGATGCTGCGGGGGCAGAAGGAAGGCATCCTGCGGATCAAGGTGGATGTGCCGCACACGGATACGCGTCATCATCCAGCCGTGCGGGAAATCTGTTCCGAATTCGGTTTCGCCAAAAAAGGCCGCGCGGCCGACGAGTGGCTGATGGAAACGGCGGAAGCGGCCTGGAAGGGCAAGCTGGAGCCGTCCAGTTCCCGCGAGTCCATCAATCGCCTGAAGGATTCGGCGGACAGTGAAGCGATCCGTGTGTTCTCACGCAACATGAAGGACCTGCTGATGGCCGCACCGGCCGGGCACAAAGTGGTCATGGGGATCGATCCGGGTATTCGGACGGGCTGCAAGGTCGCCGTCGTGGATTCGACCGGCAAGCTGATCGACACCGCGACGATCTATCCGCACGAACCGAAGAAGGACTGGGCCGGGGCGCTTACCACGCTGGCGAAGCTCTGCAAGAAGCACAAGGTGGAACTCGTCAGTGTCGGGAATGGAACAGCCGGACGCGAGACGGACAAGCTGGTTGCGGACCTGTCGGACAAGATGCCCGATCTTGGCCTGACGCGCTTGATGGTGTCGGAGGCGGGAGCATCTGTCTATTCCGCGTCAGAACTCGCCGCGAAGGAGTTTCCAGACCTTGATGTCAGTATCCGCGGGGCGGTCTCCATTGCGCGCCGCCTGCAGGACCCGCTGGCGGAACTTGTGAAGATCGAACCTAAGGCCATCGGTGTCGGCCAGTACCAGCATGATGTCGATCAGGGGCAACTCGCGAAGTCACTGGACGGCGTGGTGGAAGACTGCGTGAACGCTGTGGGCGTGGATGTGAACACGGCGTCGGCGTCGTTGCTGTCGCGCGTTGCCGGGCTCAACGCGACCATCGCGGCCAACATTGTCGCCTATCGTGACAAGAACGGACCGTTCACGTCGCGCAGCCAGTTGAAGAAAGTGCCGCGGCTTGGCCCAAAGGCATTTGAGCAGGCTGCCGGCTTCCTGCGCATCATGGATGGCAAAAACCCGCTCGATGCGTCCGCGGTCCACCCGGAAGCCTATCCGGTGGTCGAGCGCATTGCGAAGAAGACCGGCCGCAAGGTCGATGCCCTGATCGGTGACAAGGCGTTCCTGTCGAAGCTGAAGGCAGAGGATTTTGCGGACGGCACGTTCGGTGTGCCGACCGTGAAGGACATCCTCTCTGAGCTGGAAAAGCCAGGCCGTGACCCGCGGCCGGAATTCAAGACGGCGACTTTCAAGGATGGTGTCGACACAATTGGCGACCTGAAACCCGGTATGCGGCTTGAAGGTGTTGTGACCAATGTCACCGCTTTCGGGGCGTTCGTCGATATTGGCGTCCATCAGGATGGCCTGGTGCATATTTCCGAACTGGCAGACACTTTCGTGAAGGACCCGCATACGGTCGTGAAGACGGGGCAGGTTGTGAACGTTGTCGTTCTGGAAGTGGATGCCGCCCGCAAGCGCATAGGCCTCAGCATGAAGCGGCAAGGCGGCCGTCCGGCAGCAAAGTCCGAAAAGACGATGAAAGCGCCCGAGCGCAAGCCATCTGACAGCCCGTTCGGCGTGCTGGCCTCGCTCCGGTAAGGGTGGACGCGGCCCCCGCCGTGCTGCCTAATGGCCTTCCTATCGGGAGGCTGAGTTGAACGGCATGTCGGATCTGGACGGCGAATACGACCACATCATCGTGGGTGCAGGCTCGGCGGGCTGCGTGGTCGCCAATCGCCTGTCGGAAGGCGGAAAACGCCGCGTACTCCTGCTCGAGGCGGGCGGACGGGATAACTGGATATGGTTCCACATTCCGGTTGGTTACCTGTTTGCGATCGGCAACCCGCGCTCGGACTGGATGTTCGAGACGGCAGCGGAACCGGGCCTTAATGGACGCAAACTGAACTATCCGCGGGGCCGGGTGCTCGGCGGCTCATCCGCCATAAATGCCATGATCTCCATGCGCGGGCAGGCGACAGATTACGATCATTGGGAAAGCCTCGGCTTGCCGGGCTGGGGCTGGAATGATGTTCTGCCGGTCTTCCGCCGGATTGAGGATCATTTCCTTGGGGAAAGCGAAACACATGGCGCAGGCGGAGAATGGCGCGTCGAGGCGCCGCGTGTGCGCTGGGGCATATTGGACGCCGTTCGCGAGGCGGCGCGGGAGATAGGTGTCGAACCGGTCGATGATTTCAATACCGGGGACAATGAAGGCTCCTCCTATTTTCATGTCAACCAAAAGAAAGGCCTGCGCTGGTCAGCGGCGCGAGGTTTCCTGAAGCCTGCCATGGGACGCAAGAACCTCCGTGTGGAGACGGGGTGCCTCACGGACAAGCTGGTCATGGAGCACGGCCGTGTTGTGGCGGTCGACTACCTGCAGGATGGCCAGCCGCGGCGGGCGCGATGCCGGGGGGAGGTTATCCTCAGTGCCGGCGCAATAGGGTCTGTGCAGGTCCTCCAACGCTCCGGTATCGGGCCGGGAGAGATATTGAAGGAGGCGGGCGTTGCCGTGCAGGTTGACCGGCAAGGCGTTGGCCGGAACCTGCAGGACCATTTGCAACAGCGCGCGATTTACAGGGTCACCGGCGCGCGGACGCTGAACGAGACCTACCACAATCTTTTCCGGCGAGGGCTGATGGGGCTCGACTATGCGTTGCGGCGGCGTGGACCGCTCACCATGGCGCCGTCGCAGCTCGGTATCTTTACACGTTCCGATGCCGGGCAGGGACGCGCAAATATTGAATTCCATGTGCAGCCCCTTTCTCTGGATAAATTTGGCGACCCGCTGCACCGTTTTCCCGCGATCACCGTCAGCGCCTGCAATCTCAGGCCGACCTCACGGGGCGAAGTGCATATCGTGTCGGCGGCGCCTTCTGAAATGCCGAAGATAGCGCCGAATTATCTTTCCACGGATGAAGATCGGAAGGTGGCTGCGGATGCCATCCGCGTCACTCGGCAACTGATGCGCCAGCCAGCCATGGCGCAGTTTTCGCCGGAGGAATTCCTGCCGGGGCCTGCTGTAGGGAATGACGATGCCGCATTGGCCAAGGCGGCCGGGGACATCGGCACGACGATCTTTCATCCTGTCGGCACGGCGAAGATGGGACGCCACGACGATCCGTCGGCAGTTGTGGACAAGGATTTGCGGGTGATCGGTCTGGAAGGGTTGCGGGTGATCGATGCATCCGTCATGCCCACGATCACGTCCGGCAATACGAACACACCAACCATCATGATCGCAGACAAGGTTTCCCGGGAGATGATGACATGAGTAAACCGGAGCAGTCTCGGTGGCGCGGCGCGGTCTTGTACCAGATTTATCCACGCTCCTATCTTGATACGAATGGTGATGGTGTCGGGGATTTACCAGGCATCACGCAGAAGCTGGATTATATTGCCTCGCTCGGCGTGGATGGCATCTGGATTTCCCCATTCTTCGCCTCGCCTATGAAGGATTTTGGCTACGATGTCTCAGACTATTGTGCTGTCGATCCGATCTTCGGCACGCTGGAGGACTTTGACCAGCTTCTGGACCGCGCTCACGATTATGGACTGAAGGTAATAATCGATCAGGTCTATGCCCACACATCGGATGAACATGCCTGGTTCACCGAGTCCCGCCAGAGCCGAAATAATCCGAAGGCAGACTGGTATGTATGGCAGGATCCGAAACCAGACGGGACACCGCCGAATAATTGGCAGGCCGTCTTCGGTGGGGCTGCCTGGACATGGGATGCGCGGCGCCAGCAATATTACATGCACAATTTCCTGCCCGAACAGCCGCAGCTGAACGTCCACAATCCAGAGGTTCAGGACGCATTGCTGGCGACAGCGCGCTTCTGGCTGGACCGGGGTGTCGACGGCTTCCGGCTGGATGCGATTAATTTCGCCATGCACGACCGGGAATTCCGGGACAATCCCCCATGGGACCCGGCGGGCCGGACGATCACCCGTCCGTTTGACCTGCAGCGGCGGGAACATAACCAATCCCAGCCAGAGGTTCCGGAGTTCCTGAAGCGGGTTCGCGAACTGACAGACGAATACGGCGACCGATACACCGTTGCCGAAGTCGCGAGTGACGACCCCTTGCCGACGATGCGGTCTTACACATGGGGCGATGACCGGCTGACCGCTGCTTACAGCTTCGATTTCCTGTATGCCCAGACATTGACGGCGAAGCGCGTTCGCAGGTCACAAGGAAACTGGACCGGATCATTGGAAGAGGGATGGCCGTCCTGGGAGTTTTCGAACCATGATGCGCCACGCTGTGTCAGCCGATGGTATGACGGGCCGGACAGGCCCCGGTTTGCAAAGCTCACAAACGCGCTGCTCCTTTGCCTGAAAGGCAATCCGATCCTGTATCAGGGAGAGGAGCTGGGCCTGACGCAGGTGGATGTGCCGTTCGAGGCGCTGCAGGATCCGGAAGCCATCGCGAATTGGCCGCGTACCTTGGGGCGAGATGGCGCGCGAACACCGATGCCCTGGGAGGAAAGCGCGCCGAATGCAGGCTTCTCGCAGGCCAGGCCCTGGTTGCCGGTAGGAGCGGACCATCCTCGGCTGTCGGTTGATGTGCAGGAGGACGAGCCGGAATCGGTGTTGAATTTCACGCGCAGATTACTGGATATCCGTAAGGGGAGCCCGGCCCTGAAATGGGGCGATGTGTCTTTCGCTGACAGTCCGGAGCCGTTGCTCATCATGATCCGCTCCTTCGGGACTGAAACGGTGACATGTCTTTTCAATCTCGGTGGATCGCCGATCGAGATTTCGGAGGCGGCTCATCTGGATGGTACGGTCCTGATTCAGTCCGATGGGCTGGATCAGCCGCCGGGCAGAGTTCTGCCGCCCCATTCATTTGCGATTCTGAAGCTCTGATGCGGCCAGATTGGTTTCGCAGGTATCGTTCTGCTGCAGGCGTCCAGATGACTTCATCGGAGGTGTTTGCGCGCAAATCCACTGAAAGATTGGGCGAATGATGAAACGTTGGAGAAACCTCGCACCAAAATTTTCCAGCTCTTCCGGAATGCTCTAACAAGAATACTGAACATCCGCGTGAAAGGAGCGCGACATGGCCAAATTCATACCGGTCGATCCCTTCGACATTGTCATTTTCGGTGGCACCGGCGACCTGTCGCGGCGCAAGCTCCTTCCGGCGCTCTTCCACCGCTGGCTGGACGGGCAGATTCCCGAAAACAGTGCCATTGTCGGGGCGGCTCGTTCGGAGCTGGATGACAAAGCCTATCGCGCGATGGCCCGTGAGGCCTGTGAAAAGGCAACCGGAGAAAACTGGGACGACAAGGAATGGACCAAGTTCGAAAAGCTGATCCACTACGTCTCGATTGATGCAACGAACACAAAGGCAGACTGGACGCCGCTGAAATCCAAGCTGACCATGGATGGAGAGCGCCCCTGTGTCTTCTACCTGGCAACGGCTCCGGGGCTCTATGTGGATATCTGCAACGCGCTCGGCAAAGAGGGGCTTGCTGCAAGCAATACGCGCGTCGTTCTGGAAAAACCAATCGGGAAAGATCTTGAATCCGCCCGGGCCATCAATGACGGTGTCGGTGCCGTCTTCTCAGAGCGTCAGGTGTTCCGGATCGACCACTATCTCGGCAAGGAGACGGTTCAGAACCTGATGGTTCTGCGCTTCGGGAACATCCTGTTCGAACCGCTCTGGTCACGGAACTATATCGACCATATCCAGATCACGGTTGCGGAGGATCTCGGCCTGGAAGGGCGGGCGGATTATTATGACCGGTCCGGTGCGCTGCGGGATATGGTGCAGAACCATATGCTGCAGCTGCTGTGCCTGACCGCCATGGAACCGCCGAACCAGCTGGATGACGACGATGTCCGCACAGAAAAGATCAAGGTCCTGAACGCGCTGATGCCGATCCATGGCGAAGCGGCGAAAAAGCAGACCGTGCGAGGCCAGTACAAGGCAGGGATGAAGGGCGCAGAGGTGGTGAAAGGCTATGCCGAGGAGCTCTCCGGCGTCGACGAGAGCGACACGGAAACCTTCGTTGCCATCAAGGCGGGCATTGATAATTGGCGCTGGGCGGGCGTGCCGTTCTATTTGCGCACCGGCAAGCGGATGTCTCACCGTCATTCCGACATCGTGATCCAGTTCAAGAAGACGCCGCACTCTCTGTTCGGCGAAGGCAATGACATGGCCAACCGGTTGGTCATCCGCCTTCAGCCGGATGAAGGCGTGCGTCTGTTCGTCCAGATCAAGGAACCGGGGCCGGGCGGGCTGCGGGTCAAATCCATGCCATTGAACCTGTCTTATGCGGAAAGTTTCACGGTGCGTTATCCGGATGCGTATGAGCGTTTGTTGATGGATGTCGTGCGTGGCAACCTGTCCCTGTTTATGCGGAAGGAAGAAGTCGAAGCGGCCTGGGCATGGGTGGACTCGCTGATCGAGGCCTGGGAACAGGCTGGCGATGCGCCGGAGCCGTATCCGGCCGGCAGCGACGGTCCGCTCGCGGCCGCCATGCTGATGGATCGCGACGACCGCGCCTGGTGGGAAGGACTGTAGACGGATGAAACACGAGCTGGTCCATTTCGATACGCGTGAAGGCGCGCTGGATTTTGCTGCAAAGTTCGTGGCGGGCGGACTGGAGCGCGCAATCGCTGACCGTGGGCGAGCGGATTTCATGACGTCCGGCGGCTCCACACCCGGGCCGTTGTTCGACCACCTGTCGAGCTGGGACCTGCCATGGGAATGTGTGAGTGTCGGTCTGGTGGATGAACGCTGGGTGCCGCTGGATCACGACTTTTCAAACGAAGCACTCGTCCGGACGCGTCTGCTGAAAGGCCGCGCGGGGGCAGCGGGGCTTATCCCGATGAAGACTGCCGCGGAGCGGCCCGGAAAAGCGGTGGCAGACCGGAACGCTGCCTATGCCCCGCATTGTTCACCGGCCGATGTGCTTCTGCTCGGTATGGGCGGCGACGGGCACACGGCAAGCTGGTTTCCCGGTTCTAAAGGACTGGAGGCCGTGCTGGCGCCGGAGAATGCGGAAACAATTGCAGCGATCGATGCAACCGGTTGCCCCGGTGCGGGTTCCAACACACAGAGGCTTACATTGACGGGGCCAGCGGTGACGTCCGCCCGGATGGCATTGATGTTGTTGTTCGGTGATGAGAAGCTGGACGTTCTGGAGCGCGCGCTGAAGTCTGATCCGATGGAGATGCCGGTTCGCTACGCTATCGACAAGCTGGGGCCGCGTCTCACAATTATATGGGCACCCTAGATGACCAAACTCCATCCGAAAATCGCCGAAGTTACTGAACGTATACGTGAGAGGTCGGCTGAGTCCCGGGCTGCGTATCTGGAGATGATCCGTGCCCGGCGGCCGAATGGTTTCGCCCGGGGTCGTCTGACAGAGGGCAATCTGGCGCACGCCTCGGCTGGGTGTGCCGTGATTGAAAAGACCCAGCTACTGGGCGCAGGCTGGCCCAATATCGGCATTATCACAGCCTATAATGACATGTTGTCAGCCCATGCGCCGTTTGAACAATATCCCGAAATCATCCGCGAGGCCGCCCGCGAGGTGAATGCGGTTGCGCAAGTGGCTGGCGGCGTGCCGGCCATGTGCGATGGGGTGACCCAAGGCCAGCAGGGCATGGAGCTGTCGCTGTTCTCGCGGGACGTGATTGCCATGGCGTCGGCGGTCGGTCTCAGCCACGATGTTTTTGACGCCGCACTGCATCTGGGGGTCTGCGACAAGATCGTTCCGGGACTGGTCATTGCGGCACTGCGCTTCGGCTGGATCCCATCTATCTTCGTTCCGGCAGGACCAATGCCGTCCGGGCTTCCCAATCCCGAAAAGATCCGTATCCGGCAGTTGTTTGCGGAGGGAAAGGTGGATCGGAGTGCGCTGCTCAAGGCGGAAGCGGAAAGTTATCACGCACAGGGCACCTGCACCTTCTACGGTACGGCCAACTCAAACCAGATGCTGATGGAGGTCATGGGCTTCCATCTGCCAGGCGCTGCCTTCACCAATCCGGGCACACCGCTGCGGACGGCACTAACAAAAGCAGCGGCCCATCGCGCTGCGGCAATCACCGCGCAGGGCGAGAACTACCTGCCAGCCGGTGAACTCATTGATGAGCGATCCATCGTCAATGGCATTGTCGGTCTGATGGCGACCGGAGGCTCAACCAATCATGCCCTACACATTCCAGCCATGGCCGCTGCGGCAGGTTTTATCGTGACGCTGGAAGATTTTGCGGACATCAGCCGCGTCACGCCATTGCTGACCCGGATCTATCCGAACGGGCCAGCTGACGTAAATCATTTCCATGCCGCGGGCGGCATGGGCTTCGTGGTGCGCGAACTGCTTGGCGCGGGACTTATGAATGGCGACGCGCAAGGGGTTGCCGGGCCGATCTCGGACTATTCTCACGAGCCGTTCCTGGACGGCGACAAGGTCTCCTGGCGGCCAGCCCCCGAAGAAAGCGGCGATTACGACATTATCCGGCCTGCCAGCGATCCATTTTCGTCAGATGGCGGACTTAGGTTGATGACAGGGCCGCTCGGACGCGGTGTCTCCAAAGTCTCTGCCGTCAAGCCGGACAAGCGGGTGCTCGAAGCGCCGGCGATCGTCTTCGAATCCCAGGAAGCGCTGAAAGAGGCCTTCGAGGCGGGGCGCCTCGACCGGGACTTTGTGGCCGTCGTTCGCTTCCAGGGACCTGCCGCGAATGGCATGCCGGAACTGCACAGTCTGACGCCGCCACTCGGTGTGCTGCAGGACCGGGGCTTCAAGGTGGCGCTCGTTACCGATGGCCGCATGTCTGGTGCCAGCGGCAAGGTGCCCTCAGCCATTCATGTCAGTCCGGAAGCGGCACGTGGTGGTCCGCTGGCGCGGGTTCGAGATGGTGATGTCATCGTGTTCGATGCGGAAACGGGTACGCTCGACATCAAGGTTGACCCTTCGGAATTTGCAGCCCGTTCCCCGGCGGAGTTCCGGCCAAATGCATCGTCTGTCGGACTGGGCCGTGAGATGTTCTCCTATTTCCGGCAAATGAGCGGGACGGCAGACACCGGTGCCAGCCAGTTCGATTTCGTCGACAGGGAGGCGGAGCATTGAGCGAAGACATTCTGGTGGGAGATGTCGGCGGAACACATGTCCGCTTTGCCATCGCTCACCGGCAGGATGGCAAGATCGTTACCGGCAACTTCGAAAAATTCGCTGGAGATGATTTTGATGGATTTGACGACGTATTGTCCGCTTATCTTGATCAATCAGGCGTCCGCGCCCGCCGGGCCTGCTTCGCGCTGGCGGGGCCAGTGAGGCAGGGCGAAGTCACGCTGACAAATCGCGGCTGGCATGTGTCGGAGGAAGCGTTGCAAACCCGGTTCGCCTTCAGCGACGCGAAGCTGATCAACGATTTCACCGCGATGGCGCGCGCGGTGCCGGAGTTTGAACAGGATCGTTTCGAACAGATCCTCCCCGGGACGCCGGAGCCTGAGGCGCCGGTCATTGTCGCCGGGCCGGGCACGGGCTTCGGTGTGGCCACACTGATTCCAGATCACGGAGACTGGCACGTCCTGACCGGAGAAGGCGGCCACATGGCTTTTGCGCCGCGAAGCGAGCTGGAGTTTCAGCTGGCAGGCATCCTCCTCAGGAAATTTGGTTATGTCTCCAATGAACTGGTCGCATCCGGAACGGGGTTGCGGCCCGTCCATGAAGCGTTTTGTGAGATTTACGGCCGTCCGGTCGAAGATGTGTCGCCTGCCGGGATGCGGGAGCGCGCGGATGCGGGCGACGAGATGTACCTCCAGCTCATTCTCGTGCGCGCCTGTGCGGTGATGGGGGCGGTTGGGGATCTGGCGCTGGCGAATGGTGCGCTGGGCGGCGTGGTGCTGGCAGGCGGCGTGACAGCGCGTATCGTTGCTTTTCTGCGCAGGCCTGAAGCAGCAGACCGGTTCCGGGCGCGCGGGCCCATGAGCGAATTTCTCGAAAACTGTCCGGTCGTTCTGATGCATGACCCGGAAGCGCCGCTGATCGGGGCTGCAGCATATTATGACCAGGAGCTACGCAAATGACTTCGTCTCTTACAGCCCTGAGGCTTGCAGTTGCCAAAGCGCCGATCGTTCCGGTGCTTGTGGTGAGCGATGTGGCGCAGGCCGCGCCTCTGGCGAAGGCCTTGCTGGAAGGTGGTTTAACCACTGCAGAAGTCACGCTGCGGACACCGGCGGGGATCGGGGCGATTGCGGCGATGAAGGCGGCGGTGCCGGACCTGCTGGTGGGGGCTGGGACGGTGCTGAGCGGCGAGGATGTGCGCAAGTCGGTTGAGGCGGGAGCGGATTTCCTTGTGTCGCCGGGTATGAGCCCCGGCCTGCTGGAGGCGCTGGGCGAGCACAAGCCGTTGATGATCCCGGGCGTTGCCACGGCGAGCGAGGCGATGAGCCGGCACGAGGAAGGCTTTGAAATGCTGAAGCTTTTCCCGGCCAATATCGCAGGCGGCGTGCCGGCACTGAAGGCGTTGGCTGGGCCTTTGCCGCATCTGCAGTTCATGCCGACGGGCGGTGTGAGTGCCGAAAATGCCGGGGACTATCTGGCCCTGAAGAACGTTATCGCGGTTGGCGGCTCGTGGGTTGCCACACAGGCCGACGTCGATTCCGGTGACTGGGAAGGCATCTCGCGCAAGGCCAGGGCGGCACTTAGCGCGATCAGCTCATGACTGTAGCGGACCAAGCCGGACCAGTGCGGACCGGCAGGTGACTAGGAGCGACCGAAAACGCGCTCGAAAATCGTGTCGACCTGCTTGAAGTGATAGTCGAGATCGAAGAGGTCCTCGAGCTGTTCCTTCGTCAGTTTCGCCATCACGTCTTCGTCCTTCTGGAGCAGTTCCAGAAGCGGGCCTTCGCCGCCCCAAGTCTTCATCGCATTGCGCTGGACCATGCGGTAGGACTCTTCCCGGCTGTTCCCGGCCTCGACGAGGGCGAGCAGGATGCGCTGTGAATTGTGCAGGCCGCCCATGGAGTTCAGCGTCTTCAGCATCCGTTCCGGATAGACGACGAGATTTTCGACCACACCGGCGAGGCGATGCAGGGCGAAGTCGAGGTGGACGGTGGCGTCCGGGCCGATGCCGCGCTCGACGGAAGAGTGCGAGATATCGCGCTCATGC
>MDTG01319330.1_pt1 | contig 12099 bp, 8 predicted proteins | sample 811421 | NCBI WGS metagenome assembly MDTG01 (sample SAMN05326645, study PRJNA326480) | marine metagenome | isolation source: seawater | place: Pacific Ocean: South East | collected 2011
ATGTCAAACGACTGGGTGGTGCTTTGACTGCATCCTGCCGCTGTGGTGACGGTCAGCATCGCGGATTGGGAGCCGATGCTGGCGAATTCGATCTCTGCCTCCTCTCCATACAGCACCGTGTCACCGGACAGGTCCCAGGTGTAATCGGTGATGGGCCCTCCCACGGAAGCGTTGGTGGTGGAGGCACTGCCATCGAGGACGGTGGGGGTGCCGATGCAGGCATCCGATACGTCGAATTGTGGCGTGGGAACGGTGGACAGCATCACGCTTTGGTCTTCGGTGTCGGTGCACCCATTGGCGGATGTGACCTCCAGGGAGAAGGTGAACTGCCCCGGCCCGTTGAGGTCTACGGGGTCGGGGTCTGGGTCGCTGCTGAAAGACCCCAGGCCTGTGAGGCTCCACTGGTAATCGACGGCACCGGTGGAGGCGTCATTCGGGGCCACGCTCAGCGAGGTCGCACAGGTGTCCGCAGGCAGGCTGAAATCCGCGACGGGGGGCGTCAGGACGGTGACGGGAACCACGGCGACATCCACACACGTGGGTGCCAAGGTGGGGAACAACTGAACGGCCGCATCGTAAGTGCCCGCATCGTCAAAGACATGGCCGGGCTGGGCCGGGATGCCCGTGATGGGGATGATGCCCCCGACCACGGGAATGGTGATGGAGTAGGGGCCATCGCCATAGGTGAAGTTGAAGCTGAGATCGTTGGCGCTCAAAGGGGGGTCCGCGCTCCAGGACACCGCGTCGAACTGGAAGGGCTCTCCAGGGCAAAGGGTGGTGACCATTGCCGAAGCCTCCACGCTGGGTGGTGGGGTCACCTTGATTTGCGTGCTGACGGTGTCAATGCCGCAGTGGTTTTGCGTGAACAAGGTCACGGTGTAGATGCCGGGACCAGGGAAGGAGAGCAGGTGCACCTGATCGCTGGAACAGTCTGAATTCCAGTCGATCCATTGTGTGGGGTCCGGTCCGGGCCCGATGTAGGTGGCGGCGCCGAAGTCCCACTTTTCGCTGCGGATGGTTCCGTTGCCGGTGGGGTTGTTGCCTTCGGAGGCACCGCAGCAGTTGGGGCACGCCGTGTTGCCCACGAGCGTCTGGTCATCCGGCCAGCAGATGACTGGATCCTGCACGTCAATTTCGGCCTCGTCCACGTCCCATGTGAGGAATGCGTTGCTGAGCAAGGCTTGCTTGTACCCCGTACCCACAATGGTGCCACCTGGTACGAATGGGGTGCTCGCCCCACGGACCGAACAAAAATTCGAATAGGTCAGCGTCAGGGTGTGGTCGCAGTCTCCCGTGGCACAATTCTGGGCGTCGTAGACGTGGGACATGCCGAGGATGCGGATGATTTCGTCTCCGGTGCTCGAGGAGAAGCGCAGTGTGTCGTACGCAGGGTCATTCAGGACGTCTTGCATGGAGAAGGCGTCAGGAGCGGACCCATCTCCCCAGTCGAGGGAGAAATCCCACGTGCTGCTGAAGGCCAGGTTGACGTCGATTTTCGGGAATCCCTCAAAGGGGGCGCAGCTCGCGTTGTTGTCTCCGTAGACCAGAACGGCGCCTGGGTTTTCCGGTTCATAGACCAGCACGCCTTGCACCCCTCCGGGACAGGCCGTGGTGGTGACCGTGATGGTGTAAGTCCGCCATTCGTCCGGTGCATAAGTGTGCGGGATGGGGTCAGAACCGTTCCACCCGCCGATCACATCGCTGTTGCCATCTCCCCAATCCACCACAACGCCGGTGTGGCTGGCGGGAAGGGCGGTCAATTCAAAATTGAACGGGGCAGGGTCGGCGGTGACGCTGCCCACACACCGGAACCAATGCGGCGTGAAGGCCGTTTCGGGGAGCCCCGGGATGGACTCGGTCCCAAGGAAGACCGGGCACTGGCTCCAGGACGCGAAGGTCCCTGCGCACATCAAGGTGAGCAGGCCCATGGCGCGGATGTGGAGAAGCCGGGTCATGAATTGCTCTACGGACCCTCTGCCAAGAGGGTTTCGACACGTTAAGGGCATTGATGAAAATTACCGGCCACCCGCACGGGCAGGGCGGAGGTCACATAGAATTGTTCACCTCGGAATGGTCACATCGCCAACATAGCGAAGGGGGGTCAGCCCGCAATGTTCCACAGGTACAGCACCGTCAATGCGGCGAGGAACAGCAGGCCGAGCCAGGCCGTGATTTGCAGCGCCCACCCCGGCCGGGATTCCTTGGGAAAGGCCTTGCGGGTCACCAGGATGAGCATGGCCACCGCAGCCGGCGGTCCCACGCAGAAACTGAGGATGTTTCCGAAGTCCAGCAGGGTCCGGATGTCCTCCGGAAAGACGATGATGAGCAGCAGGGCACCGAGCGAAATGAGCACGATACTGATGTGCTCGTGGGCAGTGTTGGCTTCGGTGTCGCGCAAGGCGGCGATGCCGTGACTGAAGTTGCGGCTGAACCCGTCGAGGCAAGCGATGCAGGTGCCGAGCATGGCGGCAAAGGCGGCGGATCCGACAAAGGGCCGGCTCCATTCGCCCAGGACCTCGGTGTACAGCGAGATGATGCCCGCGGCAAAAGCAGCGGTTCCAGACGGCAGGGCCATGTCGTGGGTCCGAAGCAACAGGGCTCCGAGCAGTAGGAAGCACACGCCGAGAATCAAGCAGAAGGCATAGCCCAAGGCGAATTCGCGTATGGCCTGTTTCAAGGGCGGCACGTACCCGGTTTGCTTATATCGCTCCAACGTCCAAATGCTGATCCACGGACTGAGGTCCACGGCGGAGGGCATCCAGCCGAGGAGGGCGATGAGGAAGGTGAATTCTACGCCGCGCCAGGGATTGAAATCGGCCGGGGCAGTTGGAACGGCGCTGAGTGGGGTGTGCATCAGGGCGCCGATGGTGGCCCCGAGGGTGCCGATGAGCAGCACGATGCTAATCGCCTTGATGACTTTATCTAGGGCGGCGTAGCGGCCGAGCATCAGGACGGCGGCGCACAAAGTGAAGGTCAGCACGGCCACATGTGGGGTGGCGTTGAAGCCGAGGGCGGCCGTGGCCCCGAAAAGGAAGTCGAGGAAGGCAGCGGTCACGATGCCAACACCGCCCATGACGAAGGCGCAGGTGAGTGCGTTGAGGATGAGGTAGGCCCAGGACGCCCACCGTCCGAAAGTGCGGTATCCGGCGATCAGCGATGTGCCGGTGACATTGGCGTACCGTGTGCTGAATTCATAGAACGGATACTTTGCGATGTGGGCAGCGATGATGGCCCACAAGAGTGCATACCCGTAGTTGGCCCCGGCCCGGGTCGCTTGGACGAGGTGACTGGTGCCGATGGCGGTGGAAGCGAAGACGATGCCGGGCCCGAGGGTGAGCAGCAGGCGGCGGAGATTCATGGATCAGTGCGGGTCAGCGAACGCCGGGTTGGTCACGAACGCGGAATCAGTCAAGGTATGCAGGAATGCAAGAAGGGCTTCCTTCTGAGGGGCCTGCAGCATGAGCCCGCCCGAGCTGTATTTCATGAAGGGGTCGATGGTGGAGGAGGGCACACCACCGGAGTTGTAATGGTCGATGACATCGTCTAGGGTTTGCATGCGGCCGTCGTGCATATAGGGGGCGGAGAGGGCCACGTTGCGCAGGGTGGGGGTGCGGAACCGGCCGCTGTCGAGGGCCTGGCCCGTGACGCCGGTGAGCCCCGGATCGGCGGAGAATTGGGCGTCTAGTCCGTTGTTGTGGAAGAGGTAATCGGTGAATTGCAATCCCGCTTCGCCATGGCAGTGGAAACAGTCGGCACCGAATTGCCCGCCCGGCACGACTTCCGGGTCGCCTCCTTCGCGGTTGAAGATTTCGTAGCCCTGGAACTCGAGGTCGGTGAGCTGGGCCTGCCCCCGGCGCCAGCGGTCGAATTTGCTGTCGGCGGACACCATGGTCCGGAGGAACTGCGCCACGGCCTTGGACACGCCTTCTGCAGTGATGTCGGGTGAGGCGAACGCGGCGATGAATCGCTTCACATAGGCCGTGTCTGACGCGAGGCGCGCTGTTGCCTCGGGCCACGGGAGATTCATCTCGTCAGGGTGTGGAATGGGTTCGAGAACCTGTTCTTCGAGGGTGGCGGCCCGCCCATCCCAGAAGAAGCGCGTGGCCCAACCCATGTTCACGAGCGCCATGGCGTTTCGGGTGCCCTGGGCGCCGGTGATGCCGGTGGAGACGGCTGTGGGCTCGGCAAAAGAGAATGCGGGCATGTGGCATGTGCCACAGCTCATGGTGCTGTCCGCACTCAAGGCTTTTTCCCAGAAGAGCAGGCGCCCCAATTCCACCCCCTCCACCGTGGTCGGGTTGTCCGGTGGAATGTCCATCGGCGGGAAGAAGGGCGGGATGTCAATGTCCAGCGGCGTGGCCCCGGGGGGGGTCGTGGAGACCACCGGGTCTGGTCGGCAGGCGCCAACGAGCACCACCACAAACAGCAGGAATCCTGTTGTAATGGGGGTCAAAAGTCGGAGCGGCACACGCATCTTCTCAAAGATGAGGCGGATTCCTCAAGGGGTCCGAGTAAGGGTCACGGTGTTGCGCTGGCCTTGCACGTATCGGGCGGCGAGGGCCGGATTGTCCCCGGTGTGCGTGACGTTGTCGATGGCCACGTCTATGGGGTCGTCCCCTCCTGACAGAAAGTCGAGGATGTCCCCCGCGAGGGAGAACCCATGGCGGCTGCAGGGGTTGACCACCCAAGGGTCATCGAGCCGAACCTCGATGAGGTTGGCGTCGCCTCCGATGTGGTAGGCGTACGGGTGAGTGAAATCGTTGCCCCCGGTGGTGTCCGCCTTGCCGTCGAATTTGCTGAAGATGTACCCCGTGTTCCAACTCCAGAACAGACCGGCACTGCCAGAGACGCCGAGCGGGTGGTCGTTGGGCCAGATGGTGGGGTCGGTGTCGGTGTTGAATTCCGCAGGCACGCCAAGGTGGACGCGAAAGCCCTCGTATACGCCTGGGCGGACATCGTAGGTCCAATTGTTGGGATTGCCCGCATCCCACCGCTCAGCATCGGACAGGCGAACGGCGCCGGTGTCGGTGAGCAGTTCGATGCCCCCGAGGTAGAGGGCAAAGGTTTCGAGGCGAAGGCGATCTCCATTGGCATCGAGTGCGGTGCGCCCCACCAGCACGCTGTCACCGCCAAGGGTGAAGTCGGCAGAGAGCGTGAGGGTGCCCGGGGCGTCATCCGGTGTGCACCCTTGCAGGGCGACGGCAACGGCGGACAGACCGACAATGGAAAGGAAGAGGGAGCGAAGCGCCATGAAGCAAAAGTCTGTATGGAAGAAACGTTCCAAGGTCAACGGAGTTGCAAGGAATTCAAAATGAGGGCATGAACGGACTTGGGACCCGGCCTCGAAGCGCCGAACTTGACCCCATGCAGCAGGGAGTGAAAGGAAAGGTGCCAACCGGGTTCCGTGTGCGCCGGGCGTCGGCGGGAAGCGGCAAGACCTTCAAGTTGGTCGAGGCCTACCTCGCCTGCTGTCTTGGCTCCGCGGAGCCCCTTCCTTTCCGCCGAATCCTCGCCTTGACCTTCACCAACAAGGCCGCCCAGGAGATGAAGGACCGGGTGGTCGAGGAACTGGAGGTGCTCGCCGAAGACGCTGCCGCCAGCGTCCACGCCGCCGGACTAAAGGAAGAGACCGGTCTGGACATTGAAGAGCTCGGCCGCCGCGCTCGGGCAATGCGCACGGCGCTGAACCGGCACTTTGGAGAACTGTCCATCATGACCCTCGACAAGTTCGTCGGGGGCCTGGTCCGGGGCTTTGCCACCGACCTCCAACTCGAGCACGATTTCAGCATTGAGCTCGATTCGGGGCGCCTGTTGGAGGCCGCCGTGGATCGGGTGCTAGAGCAAATGGGTCAGGACCAGCACTTGACTGAATTGCTCGGTCGGTTCGTGGAGGATGCCGTCGAAGACGATCGGGATGCCAAGGTGCGGCGCCAGTTGCTGGACATCGGCCGCTCGGTCGACCAGGAACAGATGCTCCCGCTGCTCGAGCAGCTAGAGGGCTGGACCCCCGAACGGTTCCTTGACATCCAGAATCGGATGCGGGCAGAAGTATCGGAGCGCCGCAGGGCCCTGATTGCGGCGGCCACGGCATTGTCCCAGGAATTGGCTCAGGCCGGGGTGCACGATGAATTCACCCGCAAATGGGTGCCTGAGAAGTGGTTGCCGCGTCTGGCGGCAGGCCGCGTGGATGCCCCGTCCAAAACCCTGACCACCGGTGTGGAGGAAGGCCAATGGGCAAAAAAAAACGATGCGTCGGGCGCGGCGGCGATTGCGCCATTCCAGAGCCGCCTCGAGGCGCTGGCTGAGATGGAGGCTGCGATGGGCCCGACGGCATCCGGCCGGCTGTACCGCACGCAGGTCATGTTGTCGCGTTGGTTGCCCTTGGTGGGTACGCTCACCGCGTTGCGGGATGCACACCAGGACGTTCAGCGCGACGACAACGTTCGCACGCTCGGGGCCTTGAACCGCATGATCGCGCAGGTGGTGGCGGACAGCCCGGCGCCCTACATATTCGAGCGCACTGGGGAACGGTATGCCCACATCTTCATCGATGAGTTCCAGGACACGTCGGTGATGCAGTGGCGCAACCTTGCGGTGGCGGTGGGAGAGACCCTGTCCCACGGCAAGCTGTCCTTGGTGGTGGGCGATGCGAAACAGGCGATTTACCGCTGGCGCAATGGTGACCACCGTCAGTTGATGGCCCTCCCCGGATTTGCCAAGGAAGCGGGCGAAACGCTTCCGGAGGCCCTCGTCGATGCGGCGGGCCGCATGAACGACGAGAAGGACATTCAACCCATCGAGGAGAATTGGAGGAGTGCACCCCAAGTGGTGGACTTCAACAACCGCTTGTACCCCGCCCTCGCAGAGGGCTTGGGAGAAGAGGTGGCCGAAGTCTACGCTGACGTGGCCCAGACGCCGCGCAAGTCTTTCCCTGGAGGTGTGGAAGTGGAGGTGGTGGAGGCCGACCGCGCTGAAGCGCGCTTCGGCTTGGTGTGTGTCTGGATGGAGCAGCGGATCCGGGCGGCGCTGGAGGATGGTTTTGCCGCTGGAGACATCGCCTTGCTCGTGCGGACCAACAAAGAGGCCAAGCGGCTGGCGGAATACCTCTTGACCTGCGATCCCAAGATCATCCCCTTCACCGATGAGAGTTTGGCGCTGGGTCGGCACCCCGCCGCTTTGGCCGTGATTCACTTGCTCGAAGCCATGGAGGAGCCGGAGGAACCGGCGCCGGTGTTGAAGTTTCTCCAAGCATGGGGGTCCATCCAGGTGGAGCAGGGCCATGCTTGGAACGAGGCCGCGTGGATCGAGCAGTTCCACGAAGTCCATGTCTATGACCGCAAAGACGGCAGCCAGACGCAGGGTCGCTACGGCTCCCTTCGCGGTGCGGATTTGCTGAAGGCGCTGGTACCGGGGTTCGATGGGGCCGCATGGTCGGCCTTGCCGCTTTCTGAAGCGATTGGACGAATCCTTCGCAGCTTGGAACTCGACGTGCACTACCCCGCACATGCCGAGTCCCTGATGGAACTCACCCAAGACCGTATGGCCATCGAATTTGGTCGGAGCGGATTCCTAGCGTACTGGCATCGCAAAGGCGCACAACAGAGCATCCGGGTGTTGCCCGGGCCCAATTCCGTGCGCATTCTGACTGTTCACAAGAGCAAGGGATTGCAATACCCCGTGGTGATCACCCGGTTTGATGACCAGCGCATCCACAAGTACGACACCTTGATTTCGGCCCGCTTCTCTCACGAAGACCGCGCGTCCTTTGACGTACCGGGTCTGGTCGCGCCGTTGTCGGTGTTCAAGGAAACGGCCGTGCACGACGCTTTTGAGCTGGAGCAGACCCGCCAGCGATTCGATGCGCTCAATGTGGCTTACGTCTGCACTACGCGGGCAGAGGTTCGTCTGCACATCATCATCGATGTCCAGAAGGCCGAGTGGTCGGGTGAGGAGGTGCCCGGAACGGTGGGCCGATTCATGGCGCGGGGCATCGAAGCCGCTGTCGGCTGTGACCTGGTTTCTGGTCCCTGGCGATCCGATGGATTTGAGGCTTCAGCGCCGCTGGAGCAGAAGCCCGAGGAGGCGGATGTGAAGGTCAAGGAAATAGATGGTTTCCGGTTCAATGGCATTCCCGACGGGGTCATCGCAGGCCGCCGGCGGGATTTGGACCGGCCGGCACTGGGCCGGTTGTCCAAGGCGGCTTTCGGCACGGCGGTGCACGCCCAGTTGGCCCGCATTGCTTCAGTTGAGGATGCGGGGCGGGTGTTGAACCAACCTTGGCCGTGGTCGCGCTACAGCCGCGAGGATTGGGGCCGCATCACCGCGGCTGTCCAAGAGGTACTCGTCCATCCCGTCATGTCCCATTGGTTCGACGGGTCCGGCACGGTCCACAACGAGCGCGAACTCGTGAGCCTCAAACGCGAAGTCGTGCGGCCCGACCGGGTGGTCTTGTACGACGACCGGGTGGACGTCATCGATTTCAAGACCGCTGTGAATCCCTCTATCGATCAGCAGGAGAAGGATGCCCGGCAGGTGCGGGGGTACATGCAGGCCATCGCCCAGCGCGATGGACGAGCGGTAAGGGGATTCCTGTTTTACAGCGCCGAAGGCCGCTGCGAGGAGGTCCACCTCCTGTGATGGCGTTCAGATTTCGTGTTGGCCCGGCACGTCGTGTCCCCCATCGAGGAGGTACTTGTCACGCTTGAACAAGGCGACATCGTTGGACACCATTTCGGCGCACAGTTGCTCAAGGGAGTGGGTTGGCGTCCAACCGAGGACTTCCTTTGCCTTGGAGGCATCTCCGACGAGCAAGTCGACCTCGGTGGGCCGGAAATAACGGGGGTCCACCGCCACCAGGACAGCGCCTGTCTTGCGGTCGACGCCGAGCTCTTCCGCGCCTTTCCCTTGCCATTCGAGGTCGATGCCGACCTCCTTGAACGCCATTTCGACAAACGTGCGGATGGCCACAGTCCGTCCGGTGGCCAAGACGTAGTCGTCTGCATGGTCCTGTTGCAGCATGCGCCACATGCCTTCTACGTAGTCCTTGGCGTGGCCCCAATCGCGCTGGGCGTCCAGGTTGCCGAGGTAGAGCGTGTCCTGCATGCCCAGTGAGATCTTGGCGGCGGCGCGGGTGATTTTGCGCGTCACGAAAGTTTCCCCGCGCAACGGGCTCTCGTGGTTGAAGAGGATGCCGTTGGACGCATGGATTCCATAAGCTTCGCGGTAGTTCTTGACAATCCAGAAGCTGTAGAGCTTCGCCACCCCGTATGGGCTGCGGGGGTAGAAGGGGGTGGTCTCCGATTGGGGGACCTCCATCGCCTTGCCGTAGAGTTCGGAGGTGGCTGCCTGGTAGAATCGCACGTCCTGTTCGAGTCCTAGGATGCGGACGGCTTCCAGCAGGCGGAGGGTGCCGAGACCATCGACATCCGCGGTGTATTCGGGTGTGTCGAAGCTGACTTGCACGTGGCTCATGGCGGCCAGGTTGTAGATCTCGTGGGGCTGGACCTCCTGGACGATGCGGATGAGGTTGGTGGAATCGGTCAGGTCGCCGTAGTGCAACTTGAGCCGGATGCCGTCCTCATGCGGGTCCTGATAGAGGTGGTCGATGCGGTCGGTGTTGAACAGCGACGCCCGGCGCTTGATGCCGTGCACCTCATATCCCTTGGACAGCAGCAGTTCGGTCAGGTAGGCGCCGTCCTGACCGGTGATGCCTGTGATGAGGGCGCGACGTGGAGATGCCATGCTTGCAATTTACGAAGCCGCCAACGCCCTTCAGGAGGCCGTTGGTGTGTCTCCGGTGTCGAGTTGGTGCTCGACGAGTTCGCGGTAGCGTCCGCCTGCGGCCATCAACGTGTCGTGGTCGCCGACTTCGACGATGCGGCCGCCTTCCATGACAGCGATGCGGTCGGCGGACCGGACGGTGGACAGGCGGTGGGCGATGACCAGCGAGGTGCGGTTCTCCATGAGTCGCTCCAGCGCATCTTGGATGGCTTTTTCGCTCGCGGCATCCAGGGCGCTGGTGGCTTCGTCGAGGAGCAGCAGTTCCGGGTCGCGGAGGAAGGCCCGGGCAAGGGCAATGCGCTGGCGCTGTCCGCCGGAGAGTTGCACTCCCCGTTCGCCGACCAAAGTGTCGAAGCCCTCCGGAAACCCTTCGATGAAGGGCAGGGCGAGGGCATCTTCGGCGGCCCTCCGGACGTCATCTTGGGTCGCCTCCGGTCGGCCATATCGGATGTTCTCTTCAATGGTGCCACCAAAGAGGATGACCTCCTGCGGCACGAGTGCCATGCGCCGGCGCAACGCGGTCAGGCCGTGGTCGCCGATGGGGACACCATCCACCAGCAGGGCGCCGTCGGTGGGGGTACGGAAGGCGGTGATGAGGCTGGCGAGGGTGGACTTTCCCGCACCGGACCCGCCGACAAGGGCGACGGTCTCCCCGGCGTGCAGTTCGAGGTCGATGCCATCCAATACGCGCACGTCCTCTCGGTTCGGGTAGTGGAAGCCGACTTGGTCGAAGGTGACGGAGAGCCCTTTGCCGGAAGCGGCAGGCTGGGGCTGGTCGGTGTCGAGGTCCACCGCTTCTCGATCGCGTTCGATCAGGTCCATCACTTCTTCGATGGCTCCGAATCCGCGCTGGAGTTCGCCGAAAATGTTGGCGATGCCCCCGATGCTGCCAGCGACGAGGCCGGTCATCAGCAGGAAGCTGAAGAATTGTTCCGAGTTGATTTCTCCGCTCTTGAGCATGCTTGCCCCTTGGAACAAAACCAACGTGATGGCGCCGAAAATCATCACGATGATGAAGCTGGCAAAGGCACCGCGCCACAAGGCCGTGCGCAAGGCGATGCCTCGGACTTCTTCGACCCGGTCACGGTAGCGGGCCAATTCGTAGGCTTCCCGGGCAAAGGCCTTGACGCTCACGATGCCGGTCAAGGTCTCGCTGACGATGGTGTTGGAGCCGGCCACGGCATCCTGGGTCTTCTTGGACAGTTTGCGGATGAACCGCCCGAAGCCCATGGCGGCGAGCATGGCCACAGGCAGGGTGCCGAGCATTAAAAGGGTGAGCTTCCAGCTGAAGGTCATCAAGGCGAGCAGGCCGCCGCCGATGATGATGGACTGGCGGATGAGCTCGGCAAGGACGACCGTGAAGGTGTCGCGAATGGCTTCGATGTCTGCAGCGATGCGGCTTCCGAGGTCTCCCACCCGGCGGGTGTCGAAGAACACCATCGGCTGGGTGATCATGCTGGCAAAGGCGTCCTCGCGCAGGGCCTTGAGCATCCGGGTCGTGATTTCCCCGAACAGCCAGATTCGGATGAAGCTGAAGGTGCTTTGAATGACCAGCACCAGGAAGATGGCCAGACCGATTTGCTTGAGGTCACCTGCGTCAATGGGCAGCGGCAGCTCGAACCCGGCCTTGCCGGCGGCTGGGTCCACACCCACACCGCCGAGCTGGCCCCAGAGTCGAGTGACCATCAGGGTGAGCACGCCCGATAGGGTGATGAGCACGAGCCCCGCAGCAAACTTGATGCGATGCGGCCGCAGGTATGGCGCCACGCGGCTGAACTGACGGAAACCGTCACGGTTCAGCTTGCCCTTTCGGGGGGGCGTGGCATTGGGGTCAGAAGGGGAGGCGTGGCGACGGGCCAAGAGAATGCGCTTTCCAGATGCGGAACAAAGCTACTTCGATGACGAAATTGCCGGCCCAACGGGGGGCGTGAAAGGATCCCATGCCGATGGCGCGGGTTTTCTCATGTCCTTGCCTATCTTTGCGCTCCCGATTTTCGAAACCCATTCGTCATGAAACGGACTTTTCAACCCTCGGTTCGCAAGCGTCGCAACAAGCACGGATTCCGTGAGCGCATGTCCTCGGCTGGTGGCCGCGCAGTGCTTGCCGCCCGTCGCCGTAAGGGCCGCAAGAAGCTGTCCGTCTCTGACGAGCGCCGCCACAAAGGCATCGAGCGCTGAGCACTGACTCAAACGAAAGCATTGAAAGGCGTCCCTTGTGGCGCCTTTTTTATTTGGGCCTTCCGGGCATTTCGGCGGCGATGGCCAACCAGGTGGTCCCGGCTTCGCTTGGAAGCGGCACCCATCTCAATTCCAAAGACA